>ERZ791812.878-NODE-878-length-13475-cov-4.221237_pt1 | contig 13475 bp, 8 predicted proteins | sample MGYA00510303_ERZ791812 | MGnify/ENA primary metagenome ERZ791812 (study PRJEB30046, sample SAMN00791985) | human gut metagenome | study: EMG produced TPA metagenomics assembly of the A metagenome-wide association study of gut microbiota in type 2... | reverse complement strand
TTCGCGGCAACTCTGATATCTTATCATGTCTGTCGCTTTTTGTCAACAACTTTTTCTCGGCAATTTATTCTATCGGAGCTCAATATCACTTGGCTTTATCCGATCAGAACTGCTCTGCACGAGTCAGCTTTGTTATAATACCACCCAGCTCGAATTTTGTCAATCAGAAATTACAAATTAAATTATATTCAGACAATTTATGTTGTATTCTAAAATTGTTATATCATGCTTTTTATTTTTCACACAATACAAGAAATTCATATAACATGGCCTACGCCTGAATTGCATCCAGTGCCTCCCTGACATTTGCCACCCCGATCAGCTTCATTGCATACTTCTTCCCTACAGAAGGAAGGGATACTTTTGGCAGAATGCATACTTCAAAACCAAGTTTGGCTGCCTCTGCCACACGTTGTTCTGCCATGCTTACACCACGCACTTCCCCGCTTAATCCCACCTCGCCAAAACAGATGGTCTTCTCATCAATCGTCAGATCCAGTTTGCTTGACATAATGGCAAGCACAATTCCCAGATCAATTGCCGGTTCATTCATACGGATTCCGCCCGCGATATTTACATAAGCATCACAATCCGACAACTGCATTCCAATACGTTTTTCCAAAACTGCCATCAGCAGATTCACGCGGTTAAAGTCCGTTCCGGTCGCAGTTCTCCTCGGATTGTTGAAATAGCTGTGACAGATCAGCGCCTGAATTTCCAAAAGAATCGGACGGGTACCCTCGATGGAACATGCCACGACAGAACCGGAAGCATCCTTTGGTTTGCCGCTGAGCATATACTCGGACGGATTCTCCACCTCAACCAGTCCCTCTGTGCGCATCTCAAAAACACCGATCTCGTTCGTGGAGCCAAAACGGTTCTTCACGCCACGCAGAATCCGGTAGCTTTCATGACGGTCTCCTTCAAAATAAAGAACCGTATCCACCATATGTTCCAGTACACGTGGACCTGCCACGACCCCTTCCTTTGTCACATGCCCGACAATAAAGATCGAGATATCCATTCCTTTTGCGATCTGCATAAGAACACCTGTAGACTCACGCACCTGTGACACGCTGCCAGGCGCCGAGGAAACGTTTTCGTTATACATGGTCTGGATACTGTCGATCACCACAATCTGTGGCTTATTCCGTTCAATTACCGTGCGTATGGTGTCCAGACTGGTCTCACACAACAGTTCCAGATGATCACTGAACGTGCCAATCCGCTCTGCACGCAGTTTGATCTGCTGCAGGGACTCTTCCCCGGACACATACAGTACCGAAAGATTCTGCCCGGACAGATTCCGGCAGACTTGTAATAAAAGCGTTGATTTACCAATTCCCGGATCTCCTCCAACCAGAACGAGGGAGCCTTTTACAACTCCCCCGCCCAATACACGGTCCAGCTCCGGCATGGATGTGGAAATCCGTTCCTCATCCGATGTCTTTATTGCAGAAAGCGGAACAGGTTTCGCTTCTGTCGCTGGTTTTATTTTTCCGGAAGTACTGAGTGCTTTCCGGTCCACCAGTTCCTCTACGAACGTGTTCCACTCTCTGCATGCCGGACACTGGCCCATCCATTTGGATGATTCATATCCGCAATTCTGGCAAAAAAACGCACTGGTTTTTGCTTTTGCCATATATTATCTCTTTTCTACGCGGATTGCTACCGCATCTGCTCCTTCTAATTCTACGCTCAGGCTTAATTTGCCTCCAAGATTGGTCTTCATTGTTCCTGCAGACTTGCCATCGATATCAATCTCGTACTCTGTCTCTTCTGCCAGCTCCAATGTGATCTGTGCATCTTCCGGTCCCTCTACCGTAAAGCTGACAGTATTCTCATCCTCTGTAAAATTGGTGACAGCTGTACCCGGTACAGATTCATATACAAACAGTCCGTTACGCTCCAGCTTTGTAATCTCCTTGAACGTTTTTACTTTGTATTTATCTCCATGAAATTCGTAGTTATCAAGCTTTGCTTTCGCTCCCAGAGTGTAATCGCCGAAACTAAGGGTTCCGTTTCCTTCCGTACGAATTAATTCACTGATTGCAGCCATGATTTTTCCTCCTGTGTGGTTGATTATTTGGTTCTTAAATTATATCACTTTTTATCTTTTGATACAATGATTTCCTTGTTCTTCGTCGTCACGATCACACGGTCCCCGGTATGGATTTCTCCACGGATCAGTGCGTCTGCCAAACGGTCTTCCACCTCATCCTGCAGTTTTCTGCGCAGAGGTCTGGCACCGTATTTGCGGTCATACGCTTTTTCAACAATAGATTCCTTTGCAGCTTCCCGTACCACCAGATCGATCTGCAACTGTTCCTTACAGCGTTTCTGTAAATCACGCACCATAATGCCGATGATTTTTTTCATATCGTCTTTGTTCAGCGCACGGAATACAATTGTCTCATCAATACGGTTTAAAAACTCCGGTTTAAAAATACGTTTGACTTCTTCCATCACGCTGGCTTTCATCCGCTCGTGATCCTGCTTTTCATCTTCTTTTGCACCAAAGCCAAGCTTCTTCGGCTCGATGATCGACTGTGCGCCCGCATTACTGGTCATGATGATAATGGTATTCTTGAAATCTACTTTGCGTCCCTGGGAATCTGTAATATGCCCGTCATCCAGCACCTGAAGTAAGATGTTAAACACATCCGGATGGGCTTTTTCAATTTCATCAAACAAAATCACAGAAAACGGATTTCTGCGGACTTTTTCAGAAAGCTGTCCTCCATCCTCATGGCCCACATATCCTGGCGGGGAGCCAATCATTTTGGATACACTGTGCTTTTCCATATACTCCGACATATCTACCCGGATCATGGATTCCTCGTTGCCAAACACAGCCTCTGCCAGTGCTTTGGAAACTTCCGTCTTTCCGACACCGGTTGGTCCCAAAAACAGGAACGAACCGATCGGACGCTTCGGGTCTTTGAGTCCCACGCGACCACGGCGGACAGCCTTGGAAACTGCAGATACTGCTTCTTCCTGTCCAATCACGCGCTTGTGCAGTGTTTCTTCCAGTTTCTGCAGACGGGATGCCTCGCTTTCTGTCAGACGGCTGACCGGAATCTTTGTCCATCCAGCCACCACATCGGCAATCTCATTTTCGCCCACCACCGGAACTTTGTTTTTGGATACGCGGCGGTTCTTTTTTTCGAGTTTTTCCCTGGATGCCTGCAGGTTCTCCCGTGTCTCTTTCAATGTGCGGGCTTTCTCGATATCTCCCTCCTGCAGCGCATGTTCCATATCCAGTTCCGTCTGATGGATCTCGCGGTTTAACTGCATCATATCGTCAGAACCGTGCATCATTCCCAGCCGCGCCTTAGCAGCTGCCTCATCCATCAGATCAATCGCCTTATCCGGCAGAAAACGGTCATTGACATAACGGGCAGATAAACGCACGGATGCTTCCACTCCCTCATCCGTAATCTCCACATGATGATGCTTTTCATACAGCTTTCGCAGCCCTTTTAAAATCTCAATGGATTCTTCCTCTGTCGGTTCCTCCACCTGTACCGGCTGGAACCGCCGCTCGAGTGCTGCGTCTTTTTCAATATACTTGCGATACTCTTCGATCGTGGTTGCACCGATCACCTGCACATCTCCGCGTGCAAGTGCCGGTTTTAAAATATTAGACGCATCCAGTGCACCTTCTGCTCCACCTGCGCCAATAATCGTGTGCAGTTCATCAATAAACAGCAGCACGTTCCCAGCCGTTTCCACTTCATTTATCACTTTTTTAATACGGTCTTCAAATTCCCCGCGGTATTTGGATTTTGCAACGAGTCCGGACATGTCCAGAGATACCAGACGTTTATCTGCCACAATATCCGGTACGTTTCCGTTTACCAGACTCTGTGCAATTCCTTCAACGATCGCTGTCTTACCAACACCCGGCTCTCCGATCAGACACGGATTATTTTTGCCTCTGCGGCACAGGATCTGGATCACCCGTTCGGTTTCCTTTTCCCTGCCAATTACCGGGTCTAACCGTCCGGCCCGCGCCATAGCTGTCAGATCGCGGGAATACTGATCGAGCGTAGGGGTAAGTGTTGCCTCCTCATTTCTTCCACGCTGGATTTCTTCCCGGTACTGTGCCGGGTCCTCTCCCATCGCAGCAAGAATATCCACAAAAAGTTTCTGTGGGTTGGCTCCCATTGTATTTAAAAGCCGGGAAGCTGCACAATCCCCCTCTTTTATGATGGCAAGCAGCAGGTGTTCGGTTCCGATCCGTTCACTGTCAAAACGGTCTGCCATCTCCCTGGCACGATCCAGCACCATCTGGGTACGCGGAGAATATCCGTCACGGTCTGCCACCGTCACCTCCTCACCTGCCGCAACCAGTTCATCAATCAGCTTAAGCAGCGCTTCCAGTTCCACATTATTGGCTGTCAGTACTTCTGCTGCTACACCGGTTCCTTCCTTGAGCAGCCCCGCCAGAATATGTTCGGTTCCGACATAGTTGCAGCCGGACGAACGGGAAAGGCGGTTCGCATAATTCAGAGCTTTTTTCGCCTTATCTGTATATGGAATCAAAATTTATACCTCCTGTTACAATTCTACAAATCAATAAATTCAATATCGTCATCGGTATCTTTTTTGGTTGTTTTCTTCTTTCTTCCGAGCATGGAGCTTCGAACTTCTTCTGCCAGTTCTTTCTGCAGCATGATATCTTCATCATCTGCATCCCGGTAATGGTCCTTTCGCTTCTCCCGCTCTTTTTCCCTGTCATCGGTATCTTCTTCCGGATCATCCAGGTCATCCTCCAGATCATCCAGATCATCCTCCAGATCATCCTCCATACCCTCTAACAGTTTATGCATAAATCCGCCTTTTTTGCGGAATGTTTCCTTTCCGTAACGCTTGGATATCCCGGTGTCATCCGGATCATCCGTTTCATACAGTTTTTCATCGTCCGGATCATCGTAATCCTCATCGTCGTCATCATCATCGTCATAAAAATCATCATAAGGATCGTCATCATCTTTTTTTCTTTTGACGATCAGAACCACTATGATAATCAGAAGAATCAGTACAACCACAACGAACGCACAGAGAATCAGCCGCATCTGGCTTTCCGTACTCTGGAACAGGCCCGTTTCCCCTTCCTGGGTAGAAGTTTCTGCAGATGTTGTCTCTTCCCCTATGGTATGCTTATACTGGTTATAGTTCATACATACAAACGGATAAATTTCTTCCGGATCATCCAGATCCAGCATATACAAAGCACCGTTTTGTCCGTTTTCATCCACCAGATACAAAAGTCTCAGCGGTGTGTCTATTCCGTCTTTGCGCATGCACGGATACTGATTTTCCCACAAAGTCACTGTATCTTTGACAAAGCCATCCAAAACATAGCGATCCGGAATACTGTCTGTCAGATAGAGATTTGTTCCGTCAATCGTAAAATACTGCTGCGCGTCTGCCGGAGCCTGTGTCTCTCCTTTTTGCTGTGTATCCTGTGATTCCTGCTGCGCAGCTCCTCTGGTCACCTGAATGGTATAGGTCTTTTTCACACCATTTTCCGCCTGCACGACGATCTGTACTTTATTTACACCGGTTTTCAGTTTGTCTGCCCCACTGACCGAGATCACAGATGCCTTAGCATCATTTGGCTGTGCGCTGACTGCCAGCGATGTCACCTGATCTCCCACTTTTGCCTGATATTCGGTAACTTTCGACTGAAATTCCGGAGAAAGGGTTCCTTCGGAAATCGTCAGGGATGCCAGCGTATTGTCTTTTGATTTGTCATCTGCTGCCGCTGCCGAATTTTCAACAGCTACAGATACACTTGCACCTCCCACATCCACGCGGTCCCCTTCCTGATTGCCCGCAGATGGTGCGGATGCGGCAAAACTTGCAGTTCCCGCCGCATCTGCTTTAAATTTAACAGTTCCGCTTGCACGCTTGTTTCCGGAACCGTAACTTCCCAGAGTCATAGAAACCGTGCCTGCATTTACACTGGTTTCCGCTGTTGCTGACTGATAAGTAAAAAGATCTTTGGAATATGTCAGATTTACCGTTCCCGTCACCCCTGCCGGAAGTGTCACTGTCACTGCCAGAGTATCTCCTATTTTCACGGATCTGGCGCTTAAAGCAATGATCATGCTCTCCGCCTGTGCATGCACATCCGGTGTCATGATACAACTGATCAGAAATACCAGTGCCAGTACCACTCCCAGTATCCGTTTTCCTTTTGCTTTGCTTTTTTGTCTCATATGTTCTGCCTTTCTTTTACTGCTGAATGGTGATCTTCCCCTGAAGATGTTTGTTCAGATATACCAGATCAAGCACATTGACCCCGTCTTTTTTGCGGTTTGTATCTGCGGCCTTAAGATAACATCCGGTAAGCTTTTGGGTACCATTCAGATGCCTGTTCAAACGGTTCAGATCTGTTTTGTTGATCTTTCCATCTCCGTTTACATCTCCATAAATCACAAGCGTATAGGAAGAAACTTTCTTGTTTTTGCTGTCATACACCTGCAGAACATTGCCGGTTGAAACGATTCCGGTAACACTCTTTTTGGATGCACTAAACAGTTTGACCGTTCCCGCGGTCACTTTAAGTTTTTTCAAAAATGTTGCCGCCTTTGTTCCCGGCGCAATCCCCGTAACCATTTTGTTTTTCAACTGATATGTTTTCGAAGTCACGGAAGTCTTCTCGGTCTCTGCCGCTGCACCAGCTTTCTTTACAATGGTAAGCGTATAGGTTTTGGATGCTCCGCTCTCCGATTTGCAGGTAACTTTACACGTATTGGTTCCCGTCTGAAGTTTTTTGGTGCCGGTTCCCGTCACAGAAGATTTCGCAGCTACCGGTGATGCACTTATGGTAACGGAGGAAACTTTGCTGTCCACGACGAGGGAATACGAAGTAGTATCTCCGCGAAATACCGGTGTCAGTGTCTGTCCGGTTACGCTGAGCGATTTCAGATAGTTATTCGGATTTCCACTGGCTGTAAATGTCACTGCAGATGCCGGCATACCGGAATAAACCGGAATACGGAATACAAATGCCTGCTGCTTGTCCGCATACCCCTGTCCAAGCTTTCTGCCCTCGTTGTAAGCAGCCGCAAGGTTTGCCATATACTGGTGGCTGTACAGATTCTTCTGATTCACTACATTAAACTTCTGGAAATACAACGTATCCTGGCCCACGCCAATGTAGTTTTTCGCCAGAATTTTTGCTCCTCCTTCAAGTGCTGCATACCGGGTATTCCATCCCGCTTTTTTTGCATATGCCAGTCCGTTTTTGATGACCAGTGTGGAGGTAATGCCCGCTGCCCCCACATTAAAATAGTTATAGTACCCCTTATAACCGCTATAAGTTCCGGAAATCAGGGAACTGGTTCCTTTTAACCCCTGCTCCTGGCGCACTCTCGATGCAAGATGATATGGGCTGACCCCGGTTTCCTCACCGATATCCATAAATGCCTGCGCATAATCCAGCGTAGATCCATCGCTGTCCTCAACCGTATTCTCCATAAAGGTTCCTTTCAGAATAGAAGAAACTCCCTGCTTGGTCTGCACCTTGCTGAAACTTAAACTTTCAAATTGAAAAATATCGGTCTCATTGAGAAAATTCCGCGGATCTAAATAATAGGCGATATATTTAGAATTGGCACCGACCCATGAAGATCCGTCATAGACCGTCCACACATTGGTGGTCCAGTCATATGCACCGTCTGCGGTGGATTTGGTTGCGTCATTTCCGGTCTTCGGAACAAGATTGACTCCGTTTACGCTCTCTTTGCTGACCACGGTATTCCAGTCAAGCCCGGTCTTAACCGCCTGAAACTGCCACTGCGGATATGCTGTGTGAAGCGCGGAAAGTGCACGGATGTAACTATCCGGAAATCCTGCCGCACGCAGCTGCACGGCATAACTGCTGGCTGCTGCATCTGTACGCACACTGACTCCGGCAAGTGTTCCTGTTATAAGAATTGCTCCGCAAAGCAGAGCACTCAAAAAGCGTTTTATCTTTCGCATATTCTTCCTCACCTGTTATGATCTGACTGCGCGGCATCCCAAATGCAGTGCAGTCTTTCTGTATCATTATATAGAAAAAGCATATCTGCGTCAATTCTGTGCGTTGTTCTTTTTGTTCCGGGTACAGTTACTCTCCTTTATGATATAATGCGGACGTCTTTTGACTTCCATATAGGTTTTTGCAATATACTGTCCCATAATTCCCATACAAAACAGCTGGATTCCGCCAATGCATGTCACGATACATACCAGCGACGGCCAGCCGGCAACCGGATCCCCGAATACCAATGCGCGTACGATTTCCGCGATGATTGCAATAAAAGAAACCACGGTGAGCACCAGCCCCAGATACGAGGAAATCTTCAGCGGAACATCCGAAAAATTGATAATCCCATCAAACGAATAACGCACAAGTTTCCAGAAACTCCACTTGGTTTCTCCCGCAGACCGTTCTACATTTTGAAATTCCAGCCATTTGGTATCATATCCGACCCAGGCAAAGATTCCTTTGGAAAACCGGTTATATTCACTGACAGAAAGAATGGAATCTACCATTGCACGGTTCATCAGACGGTAATCCCTTGCCCCGTCTGCAATCTCAATGTGGGAAAGTTTCCGCATAACTTTATAAAACATGCGTGCAAAAAACGAACGGATCTTCGGCTCTCCCTGCCGGTTCACCCGCCGGGTTGCCACATTGTCACAGTCTCCGGCTTCTAACATCGCAGCCATCTGTGGCAAAAGAGTGGGCGGATCCTGCAGATCCGCATCCATCGTCGTCACATAATCCCCCTTTGCATAGGACAATCCTGCCAGCAGCGCCGCTTCTTTTCCAAAATTGCGGGAAAAAGAAAGATAGTGCACGCGCTCATCTTCTGCTGCAAGTTCCCGGATCTTTTGCAGTGTTGCATCCTTCGATCCGTCATTGACAAATAAATATTCAAAATCATAATCGCCCATTTCCCGTGTCACGCGGTTTAATTCCCGGTACAAAATCTGCAGAGATTCCTGCTCATTGTACATCGGTACGACGATACTGATGCATTTTTTCCCCATGTTTCCCCCTTGTCTTATATCTTATCCACATACTAAACAGGAATAACAGAAGCGCAGCTATGCTGATGGCAGCTCCGATCTGTACGCCCGGTGTGGTATAACGCAGCTCGATTTTGTGCGTTCCTTCTTTTAAGTGTACACCAATGAGTGCATCTGCGAAAGGCTTTATTTTCGTCTTTTTCCCATCTACATACAACGTCCATCCCTCATCTGCCGGTACCGACAGAATCAGTCTTCCCGCCTGTCTGACATCGATACTTCCAACGATCCTGCGATCTGTCATTTTTTCGAGTGACATGGTCTGTTCGCTGAGCGTCTCATACGCAGTGCACATGGCCTTGAAATTCAGGCGATACACATGGTATTCGATCGTTTCTGCATTGAGATTGGTAATATGGATCTTTGTTCCGGCTTTGCATTCTCCTAAATCCAGCAGATACCGGTGTGTGGTCTTTCCATACTGCTGCGTCCATCCGTCATCTCTTGATACCGTCAGGGAATCTGCATTACAGGTTACATAATCTGCGTAATAATATCCATCCTCGGATATATCAATTGTCGTATCCCCGGCTGCCTGCGACTGTGTACAGGCTGCCGGATAAAGCATATCTCCTTTTGCGCCCAGCTGCTGTGCCAGGGAATTCAGGGAACCGATCCTATCAAGCATGGAAGATTCCCAGCCACGGATTGCCTTCTCGCTCATCATATAGCCAAGCGGCAGGCAGTAGTTATTCCGATAAAGATAATTTCCATTGCTGCTTCCCACAAATGTCCGCAATGGACTTTCATCCTCTGGATTGGAAGAAAGCATATATTTCACAGAAAACATAGCTGACGGAAGCGGAGAAGCACCATTATAACAGTAGAAATTCTTTCCTCCCTCCATATACAGGCTCTGGAAGAGATGGCTGACATCCAGATTCATCAGGGAAGAAAAGACCGTCGCAGAACGGTATCCGTACAGGCTGTCATCGTTTTTGGTTTTTCGCCCGCTGTCCTCCACCCGGTAAAATCCGTCATTTCCGTTATCCTCTTTTGCCTGTTGCAGCAGATCTTCGTAGTACCCCTGTTTATCCGTATATGCCACGCGGCTGGTAACGCCAAGCCCGGTTACCGCCATATTGACTGCCAGTTCTGCAATGGCAACACAAAAGGCAGCTTCCCGCAGGGCTATCCGCATTTTCTTTGGGGCAATTTTAAGCAAAAGAAGCAGGATTCCATAAACTAGGATAAACAGCATGGTAATAACTACAGCCATGTACTCCGTCACCAGTTCATCCCCGTAATATCCGGAGAGAACCATCAGTGTCAGTGCTGCAAGCACTGCTATGATGATATGCCAGCATCTGGTTCCTTTCCATTTGCGGATCGTTGCAAATCCCATGACCAGAAGCACAAAAATGTAAAGGAATGACTGTCTGCCCGGCAACGCCTGCGGAAAATGCATACCATGCCAGATATAATCCAGCTGATTATCTGCAAAGCTCACAAGGAAAAAGACAAGCATCAGCATACGCGGAACTTTTTCCTTCCAGGAGATTCTGCGGTTCAGCACATACAGCCATACCAGTACCAGGGTAAATGCCCCGGCATACAGATTCGGCCAGTGATCATTTCCCGTATAACTTGTAGTGACGGCTGCCGCACGCCCCAGCTCCGCAATAACAGAAAAATACCACTCCAGCGTTTTCGGAAAGCTGTCTTCAGCAGACCCGGAAGCAGAAAGCACGGCGATCTCCGGCAATAGCAGTACCATCGAGACAGACCCTGCCAGCAGGGAATACCATGCAAACCGTAAAAATGCTTTCATTTTTCCTCCTTTCTGCGTAAAAAAGAGAAGAATAAAATAAAACACCAGAAAGATACAGATCATGATGGAAATGTAATAATTTGCAAACACCGACAATGCAAGTGTCACAAAATACAGTCCCGGTTTCTGCTCCCGTACCAGTTTTTCCAGTCCCACCATGATCAGAGGAAAAAGAAGGATGCAGTCCATCCACATGATATCCCAGCTGTAGGCTGCCACAAATCCGGACAATGCATATGCCGTAGAACATACAAGTGCCGCAATCACCTGATTTTTATGGAGTTTTGAGTCTTTTCCAATCAGATGAAAATGATATTTTAAGAATAAGAAAAAAGTCAGTCCGCACAGGGCAATCTTTGCCAGCACCAGTATCGTCATAAACTCGATCACATAATGTTTCGGGCAGAGCACGATCAGAAAATTAAGCGGACTCGCCAGATAATAGGCATACAGGGAAACAAAATCCGATCCCAGTCCCAGGTTCCAGGAATACTGCAGACTTCCGCCGGTTCTTAATTTATGAAGAAACTCTGTAAAAAACGGACAGTACTGATGATACATATCAATATGCAGAATACAGTTATCCCCGAAAGGATATACCCCGTTTCCGATACAGATGACCACACAGATTATAAATGGCATAAGAAATGCCATCACATAAGGAAATGACCGGTGCGACACCATCCGCGAAATCATTTTTTTCATGTTCTTACTCATCCTTTTCCTTGTTTTTTTCAAACAACTGATAATACTGAAGCTTCTTGTAAGTCTGAAGCTGTTTTTCATCGGCTCCGATCCCTTTTGTCTGCCCCGCTTCTGAGATCACCGGGTAAGTTTTGCTCAGACTTAAGAGGTAATTCTGGTATGCATTCGTCGGCACTCCTGCTGCGGTAAGTACCTGCGCCGCAAGATAATTCAGACTCGTATTTTTATCTTTCGCTCCCTCGATCCCATAATTACTCCACACCAGATAAGGTACGAGATAACGTTTTTGTGTCTCTACCTGTGCCCCGTTTTCCACGACAGAAGCCACTGTATCATTCGGCTGATGATCCCCGAAAAATACGATGATCGTCCTGTCATCCACTTTGGAAAAATAATCAATCAGATTTTCGAGTGCCTGATCGGTCTTGTGGATCAGTGTCAGGTACTGATTGAGCGGTTCGCTGGCATACTGTGACTGGATATCATTCGTCAGATTCATATAGGTATCGGTATATCCGCCATGATTCTGCATCGTCACATTGAAAATAAAGGCCGGTTTGCCGGAGGCTTTGTTTTTCTCATAAGTTTCTATCATGTGTTCCATATCCGATGCATCGCTGATATAATTGCGCACATAGGAGACATCCCTGTAATCTTCCATAAAATCCAGATTGTCAAATCCAAGCAGAGGATACACTTTATCCCGGTTCCATCCGCTGGCCTGATACGGATGCTGTGCATAGGTCGCATATCCTAAGGATTTCAGATAACCTGCTAAAGACGGTGTCCTGCTCTTGATGTACTGCTGATACGGAATACTTCCGTTCGGAAGGAATGCCATCGTATTGCCTGTCAGAAATTCAAATTCCGAATCCGCAGTGTTTCCCCCACACACAGATGTCTGGACATATCCCGTGACCGTGTTTTTCTCCCCCTGCTGCATCCGGTGCATAAACGGCATGTAATCCTCATTGGTTTCTAACGGTCCCAGCACTTTTAAATCCGAAAATGCCTCATCCATGATGACAATGATGTTGGGCAGATCCTGTGTGTCGGTTTCTGTTGTCTTCGTTTCGTATTTCGCCAGCGTCTCTTTTGCTTCATCCGCATCGTATCCTGCCGGACGCTCCACTGCCACATAGGCAAGATCCATGGCAAAGGTCACCGCCATGCCATTTACTTTTGTCATATATGCCGGTGTGAACAGAAACGGATACAGATAATGTTTTGTCTGAAACGATTCCTGCTGCAGGGCATTGACAAATGTACACAATACCAGTCCCACCAGTACGATACTCCCCAGCCTTATTTTCCAGGAAAAACGCGGGCCTTTTTTAAAAAGGCGGGTCAGCACAAATAATGCAATAAAAACAAGTGTAACAATCACCATGCGCCGGTCCGGTGTAAAATCATAGTTTCCAGCCACACTGGCTGCTGTTCCAGCCGAAAACAGATCCCACGGAACAAACGGTGTGGAACGGAATTTCATCACATAATGATTGGTAATTCCAAACGCCACAGCAAGTCCGTACAGCACTCTGGACGCAAAACACATTCTTCCGGTCAGAAAATATAACATCCATCCGATCAGCTCAAACAAAAAAATATTAAAAAGCTGTGCTCCCACACGCACTTCCGCAAACGGATTGTGTTCATAACACTCCATCAGGTAAAAAGCAAACACCGGAACCACGGCATACCATAACAGCCATATGCCCTTCTGTTTCCACCCTTCTGTCCGTTTCTGTGCGTTGTTTTTCTCCCTTTTTGTCTGCTTGCGTGCGACTGTCTGCTCCATGTTCCCTAACATAAAAATGAGTATGGCTCCTTCCATTCCTTCCATTTCCATCGCTTTCATACGATTTTATCTGAATAGAATTTTACCACACTCATTCTGCTTTTAAAA
>ERZ791812.876-NODE-876-length-13481-cov-2.655147_pt1 | contig 13481 bp, 14 predicted proteins | sample MGYA00510303_ERZ791812 | MGnify/ENA primary metagenome ERZ791812 (study PRJEB30046, sample SAMN00791985) | human gut metagenome | study: EMG produced TPA metagenomics assembly of the A metagenome-wide association study of gut microbiota in type 2... | reverse complement strand
ATAGCATCAAATTAGAAAACTCTGCTCCCATGAGTGATAGTGCTGGACAAAGTACAACTCCTTATACATTTACAGTAACCAATAGTGGTAATATCAAAGCTTATTATTCTATTATGAATGAAGAAGATAGTACTAACAGTACTTTAAGTAATACTTATTTAAAATATCGCTTAGTAGGAAGTGATGGTTATGACTCAGGAGTGAAAGACCTTTCTTCACTAAGTAATAATTATTTTATTTCTGCTAGTACTTTAGATACAACTAAAACTGTTAGTTACAAACTTTATATGTGGATTTCTTCAACAGCAGGAAATGAAGTTCAAGGAAAAACTTATCAAAGCAAGATAGTAGTACAAAGTGTTAGTAACTTAGTAAAATATTATACTTTTGGTAATCCAACAGAAGCTAGTGAAACAAGTTATATTGATGTAATGTCTACTACTGGTTCTAGTGTTTTTAATCAGTTATATGCTACTGAAAAATCAGTTTGTATTTATCAAAATAATACTTTAAATTGTTTTAAGAATAATAACTATACTGAAGAAAAAACAAATATGCTTAATGCTTTTGGTACTACTAGTTGTACTACTACAGATACAGGCACAGCAAGTGAAAAAACATCTTGTACCGATACTAAATTTAGTTGTACTGCTAATATTAACGGAACAGTTTCTTGTACTGATATAACTAATAATAAGTCTTGTAAAGTTGATCAGACAGATAGTGCTACTTGTGGAGCTAATCAATAATAAAAATAAAACTCTAGGCGTTATGCTAGAGTTTTTATTTTAAGTTGTTAAATTTGGTAAGTTGATAGTGGTTTTAGTCTTTATATCTTCATCATCGGGGTCATTTACAGGAATAATCTCTGGATTTTCTTCTTCTATATCGATAATTACTGGTGCTTCGATATTATCAGTATCTACATTGCTATCTTCTTTGATGCTGTTAGCTATTTCTTCTTTATTATCTTCTTTTGAAGTTTTTTCTTCAGTTACTTCACTAGTGTTCTCATCTTGAGATGGAGTCTTATCATCATCAGATATAGTATTATCATTATCTTCTATATCATCATCTGAAATAACACCAATCTTCATTAAAGTATCTAAGTCATCATCAATATCAATAATACGATAAATTTCTTCAAAAGAGGTAGTGCCATCAAGGACTTTATAAAGACCATCTTGTAACATCGTAATAACATCAGAGTTATAAACTATTTTCTGAAGATTTTCTTTCTTCATCTCATCTTCATTTAAAGCATTTCTAATTTCATCGTTAATCATTAAAACTTCTTGAATTGCGACACGGTCGTGATAACCACCAGAACAGTATTCACATCCTTCATGATTAGGAACATAAGTTTCTTCTACATCTTGATGAAGTGCTAATCTAAATACTTTCTTTTGATATGGAGTAGTAGCTTCCTTCTTACGGCAATGTTTACAAAGCATTTTTGCAAGTCGCTGTGAAATAATACCAGTTAAAGCACTAGATAATAAGTATCTTTCAACATTCATATCAAGTAGACGTTCAATAGTACTTAACGAGTTATTCGTATGGACTGTTGATAAAACTAAGTGACCAGTAATAGAAGCACGAACGGCGATTTTTGCTGTTTCACTATCACGAATTTCTCCGATAAGAATAATATTAGGGTCCTGACGTAAGATAGATCTTAAAACAGTAGCAAAGTCAAGACCAATTTCACTATTAACTTGGACTTGGTTTAAACCCTCAAGATTCATTTCGATTGGGTCTTCAACTGTTATAATGTTAGTTTCCTTCTTATTAAGAACTTGTAAAATAGAATAAACAGTAGTACTTTTACCAGAACCAGTAGCACCAGTTATTAAGATAATACCATTTGGTTCTTGAATCATCTTTTTAAGTTTTATTAAGTTTTTTTCATTAAATCCTAAAGAATCAATACCAGCTAAACTTCTTGAATAATCAAGAATACGAATAACACACTTTTCTCCTTCATTAGTTGGTAGAGTAGAAACACGGGTTTCCATTGGAACTCCTTTAATTACACCCTTGATAGCACCATCTTGTGGAAGACGACTTTCTGTAATATTCATATTAGCTAGCAGCTTAATTCTAGTGATTAAATTTCTTTCATATATTTTGTCAATTTTTGTATAATCTCTTAAATCTCCATCGACACGCATACGAACCATTAAATACTCTTCTCTAGGGTCAAAGTGAATATCACTTGTACCATGAGTAGCGCCATATGCTAAGATATCATCAACGACATTAACGACGGGAGTTTTAGTCATATCATAAGAAACCACGTTATCAACCCCTTCAATTTTGATATGGTATTTTACTATAATCTATTATATAATAGGTTTAAGATTGGTGCAAGGGGTGAGATGTGTGAAAAAAAAGAAGCCATTAAATAAAAAAGGCTTTATGCTCTTAGAAACCTTAATTGTCAGTATTTTTGTAGTGACTTTTTTTGCGATGCTTTACACTAATTTATTTCCATTACTTGGTGAATACGAACGTTATCGAACTTATGATAGTGTGGAAGGAACTTACATTGTACATTGGGCGAGAAAAATAGTTTTAAACGGTTTAGGTGATTGGTTATTTACAACTGCAGATAGTAATGGCTATGTCAATATCTCCGACTGTAGTTTATATAATAAAAATGAAATTAATGATTGGTGTACTAACTTCAAAAGAACTAATAAAGTATCAAAAATTTATTTAACTACTTACTCAACGCAAAAGTTTAAAAATCATGTTAACAACGTAGCATACGAACGAGACTTTAAAGATTATGCTAGTTATATACCGACTTTTAGTAGAAATACTACGAAAATAAATAATGGTAAATATTATCATGTCATTGTTGAATATACTAAAAATGATGTCAACAACTATGCCATAATGGAGGTGAAAAGAGATTGATGAGACTTAATCAAAAAGGAATGACTTCCATCGAACTTTTAATCACTTTTGTTATTTTATCACTAGTTGTAACTGGAATGTTTGATGTGGTTTTAAACTACAAAGATAGAGAAATAATTGAATCCATTAGAACTTCTATCGTAGAATATGACAATAGTTTACAAAAACTAATTCAAGATGATTTAATTAAGGGTCACTTACAAAATGTCACTATTAATACAACTAATTCAAACTTACTAACTGCTACTTTTCAAATGGAAAAAGATGTAACTACTGAGACTTCATACACAACAACTCTACAGATTGATATAACTAACGGGATAATTAGTTATGGGAAAAGTGGTGAAGTAGTTAAATATCCAATCCCAAAGTTTGATACTAGTTATGGAAGTAATTCTACTATTGCTTTATCTCTTGATAAGGATAGAACCTTTATTGAATCAACCGGAGATACTAATCAGTTTGTAAATATAACTATTACCTATATTCATCCAAACTTTAAAGATGGTGAATTAACTTTTTCAATTACTAGTCCAGTTAATTACCCTTATAATCTTTAACAAAGGAAAAGGATAGAAGCGATTACTGATTGTAGAACTCTACCGATTAAGAAGTTATAATAAGATATGTCAGTCTTCTTAATGGCATTAATAACTTGTAAATGTACTGATAAACTGCCGAAAGTAATAAAATTTAACATGATTAAAGCTTTTATTTTCAAAGGAAAATCAAGAGTTGGAACAAGACTTATTCCCGTAGTAAGGTCCATAAAACCAGAAAAGATTACTTTCGTAAAGTTAGATTCGTTGAAGAAAAGGAGAAAGCAATTAGTAAAAAACTGAAAGATAGTGATAGAACCCAGCATAAAGATTAATACTTGCATAGCTTCATTTATAGCATCAGGTAGAAATAATAAAATATTAGGAGTAGGAGGAAGTTCTACTTCTTTTTTAACGACTTCTTTTCTAACTTTAGGTCTTAATAAAATACCAAGAATAATATTAGATAGTAGTTGAATAATAAATATTTTATAAGCAAGTCTTTTATTTCCTAGAAGTAAGCCACAAGTACCAAGAACAAATAATGGATTAGCAAAGTGTGTAAATACTAATAAATGATTTCCTTCATCTTTACTTATATAACCAGCTTCATAATCTTTAACAATATATTTAGCACCAGAAGGAAAACCAGAAATCATACTCATCAACAGAATAAAACTTGAATTTTCTCCAAGATGAAAAATGTAATTCATTATCTTCTTAAAATATTTACTAAGTATAACTGGATAACCCATATTGATAAATAAGAATGATAAAACAAAAAAAGGAAAGATAGAAGGAAATAGTTTTTCTCTAAAAATAAGTAGGGCATTAATAGAACTATTAATCATTACTGTTGGAAAACAAAATATTCCAAAGTAAGCAAATAAAAGGATAATCGCTCCGAGCAAATAGTAATATTTTTTCTTCATATTTTTTAAACCTCTGCTATAATGTATTATAAAGGTGTTGATAAAATGTTTAATAAACTATATGAAAAATTTAAAAACTTTATGTCAGAAAATCTAAGAACTATCATTGTTTTTCTTCTCCTTTATTTAGTATTAACAATACCATTACCTTATTACGTCTATGCTGGTGGTGGTACTATCGATATAAGTAGTAGAGTAAATGTCAAAAGTTCTAAGAAAAATAAAATTAGTGGTAAAATGTACTTTGCTTATGTAAGAGAATTAAAAGGAAATCCAGCTACTTATCTGTTATCAAAAATAATAAAAGATTGGGATTTAGAAAAAGAGGAAGATGTAACTCTTACTGATGATGAAACAATGGAAGATGTTACTTTTAGAGACCATCTTTATCTAAAAAGTGCTAATCAAAATGCTATTTTACAAGCTTATCAAAAAGCAGGAAAGAAAGTATCAATCAAAGCCAGCCACCCTTATGTTTTATATGTCACTGAAAAAGAAGAGAATGGCCTTAGAGTAGGAGATGAAATAGTTAGTGTTGAGAATGAAAAATACACTAATGTTGATGACTTTAAGAAGATAATTAATGCTAAAGAAGTCGGTGATAAAATAAACTTAATAGTTAAAAGAGATAATAAGGAAAAAGAAGTAACGGTTACTATTAAAGATAATAAAGGTGTTAAACAAGCAGGAGTTAGTATTATGCTGATTTATGATTATGATACTAATCCTAAGATAGAGTTAAAATTTAAACAAAGTGAAAGTGGTCCATCTGGTGGATTAATGTTAACGCTTGCTATTTATAATAATTTAACAAAGAAAGATATTACTAATGGTAAAAAAATCGTCGGTACTGGGACTATTGAAGGAGATGGTAGTGTCGGAAGTATCGGTGGTGTTAAGTATAAGTTAAATGGAGCAGTAAGACAAAAAGCTGATGTCTTCTTAGTGCCTGCTGGTGAAAACTATGAAGAAGCGATGAAGGAAAAAAAGAGAAAAGGCTATTCAATTAGAATAGAAGCAGTAGCAACTTTTGATGATGCTCTAAAAGTTTTAGAAAAATTATCTTAAACTATAGTGTATAATATTAAATAAAGGAAGTGATTTTTAGTGGACTTGAAAAAATTAAAAACTGAATTAATTGAACAGAAAAAGTCAAAGTTTAAAGGAAATATCTATCATTTTTCCCAAGTTAACTTTGCTTTTAACTCTAATAAAATAGAAGGTGGACACTTAACAGAAGATGAAACCGAAGAAATCTTTGAAACTAATTCATTTATTCCCAAGACTGATGATGCTATAAAACTTGACGACTTAATTGAAATGAAAAATCATTTTCGTTTGTTCGATTATATGTTAGATATCATTGATGAGGAACTTAGTAAAGAAAATATCATTGAAATGAATAAAATTTTAAAGAGAAATACTACTGATGAAGACAATCCAAGATATAATGTTGGTGGTTTTAAAGTAGTTCCAAATAAGATAGGGCTAATCAATGTCATTAACACTTCATCGCCTGCTGATGTAGAAAAAGATATAGAAACTTTATTAGAATGGTATAAAAGTATAGAAAATGTAACACTAGAAGATATTATCGAATTTCACGTAAGATTTGAAAGAATTCATCCCTTCGGTGATGGCAATGGTCGTGTCGGCAGAATAATAATGTTTAAAGAGTGTCTAAAAAATAATATACTTCCTTTTATCGTTTTAGATACTGATAAGCCATACTATATGAGGGGATTAAAAGAATATAAAAACGATAAGATGTATCTGATAGATACTATAAAAAATGAACAAGATATCTATGAACAAGTCTGTAATCAGTTACTTGATTTTGAATTATAAAGTATTGTGTTACTAGTAAAAAATTGGTAAAATAAAAGTGTAAGAATAAAGAAAGTGGATGATATTATGATAAATATCTTAAATACTCAAGTTAACCAAAAATTAACTTGGGGGGGGGTACTTATATAAGGTAGAAAAAACTACTTTCTTTAATAGTGTCAAAAACAGAATAGGAAACTAATCTTATTCTGTTTTTTTGCCGTGTATGTAGAAAGAGGTAGTTTATGAAAATATTTAGAAAGTTATTAGATACAAAAGTATCAACAAGTTATATGTTTATTTTGTTTGGAGTAAGTGCTTTAATGCTGATGGGATACTTTTCTTATGCTTGGTTTACGGTTCAAGGAGTACAACAATATAGTGTAGTAACAGGTACTTTAACTGGAACAGTAGCAATTGGAAGTAATTTAGTAACAATTAATGGAAGTGGAGTAATAACTTATACGCTCTTCCGATCTCAACAGATAGTGATACCATCACTTTAACTGTAACTAATAACAATGATAGAATAGTTAAAAATTCTATCTATTATTATGATTTATCAGATAGTTCTATTGAAATAGGTTATACTTCTAATAGTCCAACTATCCCAACAGTTGAAGGAGTATCAATAGAAGTTGGTAAGTCATTAACTTATAAGATAAAAATAAAAGGAGCAAGTGGTAAGCAAATTAAAATTGGTTTATCAATGGGACTAAGTAACTCTAACTTAACACTACCAAATGAATCAATGGCTTTTTCTTTGTTAAGTGACCCAGCCGGAGCAGAAACTTTAGTAGCGAAAGCTAATCCAGAAGATTTAGATTATAATAGTGCAACTGCTAATCAAAAGAATCAAATGTGGACATTTTCTCATGAGAAAACAGAACAATTAGGAGCCACAACTGACTATCGATATATTGGAACAAACCCCAATAATTATGTTGAATTCAATGATGAATTATGGCGAATTATTGGAGTGTTTGATACAGATGATGGTACCGGTAAAATGGAAAAAAGACTTAAGATTATTAGAAATGAGTCAATAGGTGATTATGCATGGGATAATAAGAATACATCAACTGGAGCAGAGGATTACTATGGGAAAAATAATTGGCCAGATGCGAGACTTAACTATCTTCTGAATTCAGATCATGATAGTGAAACATATGGAGGAAGTTTATACTGGAATAGAAAAAGTGGAACTTGCTATTCTGGCTTTGATAATGAAACTTCTTCATGCGATTTTACTAATATAGGATTAAAAGATACATCAAAACAAATGATAAGTGATGCTAAATGGTATTTAGGAAGTACTACTGATTATCGAAATACATCAAATGGCTTAGTAACCCACTTTTATAAGTATGAAAGAGGAACAACAGTATATAAGAGTAGTATAGATGCTATTAATTGGACCGGAAAAGTAGGATTGATATATCCAAGTGATTATGGATATGCCACAAGTGGGGATAGCAGTACAACAAGGGCAACATGCTTTGCAAAAGAATTATACAATTGGGATGACTTAAGCGCATGTTATAAAAATGATTGGTTATTTAAATCTAGTAATATGTGGCCTATTTTACCTAGTGCATCTGGTAGTGGTTATGTTTTTATTGCTAATTTTCGTGGAAGTATTAATGATAATGATGCAGCAAGTCCTCGTGGTGTGTATCCTGTTGTATATCTAAAGTCAACAATAAACATAACTTCTGGAACGGGTTCTTCAACTGATCCTTTCATCTTATCTTTGACATAAAAAATCTAGAGAACAACTATCTCTAGACTTTTTCCTAATAATTTATAATAAAGATAAACAAATCAAGATACTGTTATGTATCGTATGCCTCATAATAGAAGTAAATACTGTATCTGTTTCATAATCAGCTAGTGCAAAGACAAATCCTAGGGCACCATATGGGACGATATAAAGAAGTTCTAATGGATTGGTACTATTCATAACATGAAGATACCCAAATACTAGAAAGGAAATAATTGCAAAGACCCACTTATTCTTGAAAATAGTTTGAAAAGTTTTTCTAAAAGTAATCTCTTCTAAGATTGGTGCAAATATTCCTGCTGCAATAAACATAAGTATTGGACTAGCTGGTATTAAACTTTGGACATTTTGTTCATTAGTAGAATTACTTAATGACGTAAAAAGAGAAATTGCAATATTAGATATCATCATAATACCAAGACCTATCAACCAGTATTTTAAACCAGTATCGAAACATTTAGCAAAATTATCTTTGAATCTTTTAAGCTCCCTTTTTAAATCTTTTCGATAGATGAAATAAAACATAAAAAATAACACAATATCAGATAAAACAGTTAAGATTAAAAAATTTAAATCAGAAATATGTTTTAAATCAATTCTTAGAATTACTGCAAAAAAAACTTTAAAATAACTAGATGCAAAGAAAAGCAAGATAACACTAATCGCTTTAACTATATAAATAATCTTTTCTTTAAGAGTATCACTCATATGTCCACCTCACTATAAATATAATACCATCAGCAAAAAGAAAAAACTAGACAAAATTAAATTATTTGGTTATAATGAGTAGTAAGAAAGGAGTGGGAACTAAAATGATCCCACTCTTTCTAGTTGAAGGAGGTACTATGGAAGAAGAAATTAAAAGCTTAATAAGTGATGCCATCAAAGACCTTAATCTTAGAGTAAGTAGTGTTTATGACTCTAATGAAGAAGGGGTTAAAACAAGAAATATTGAGCTTGATAGTGATGAAGTTATTGATGTTGAAAAAATAACTTTAGCAACAAAAATAATTAATCCAATACTAGATAAAACTAATCTTTTAAATGATGTAGAAGTATTAGATATTCATTCTAAAGAGAAAGGAGATATAAACAATGAATAGTAAAGAGTTTTTAAAAGCAGTTGATAATATTGTAAAAGAAAAGAATATTGACAAAAGTATAGTTTATGAAGCTATGCAACAAGCACTAACTTCTGCTTATAAGAAAAACTATAATACAAAGAATAGTAACGTAAAAGTATTAATTAATGAAAAAACAGGAGAGATAAAAGTATATTCATATTTAACAGTAGTTGAAGATGAGAAGATGACTAGAGAAGAATATGAAGATTATCTATTTGAACATTATACAGATGAAGATGAGGAAGAAGAAGTAGAATCTAAAGAAGATGAAGGAGAACAAGAAGAAAAAGAAAAAATTAGTTTCTTTAATCCAGAATGTGAAATTAGATTAACTGATGCTAGAAAGATAGATAAAAGTTTAAATGTTGGTGATACTATTGATACTGAAATAACTCCTCATGATTTTGGAAGAGTAGCTGCTTCTACTGCTAAACAAGTTGTAGTTCAAAAGATAAGAGAAGCTGAAAGAAATAGTATTATGGCAGAGTTTGGTGATAAACAAGATGAATTATTGATCGGAACAGTTGCTTTAGAAGATACTGATAACTATTATATTGATTTAGGTCGTTGTAATGGTATCTTACCAAAGAAAGATATTATCCCTGGTGAAAAGATTGAAATGGGAAGCCAGTTAAAAGTATATGTTAGTAAAGTTGATAATAATGGACGTAACTTACTAGTATTACTTTCTAGAACTCATTATGGTTTTGTTAAACGTTTATTTGAACATGAAATACCAGAACTTAGAGATGGTACTGTTTTAATGTATGCTGTTGCAAGAGATGCTGGTAATCGTAGTAAAGTAGCAGTTTACTCTGAAAATAATAATGTAGATCCAATCGGTGCTTGTATCGGTGAAAAGGGAAGTCGTATTGCTAATATAATTACAGAATTACATGGTGAAAAAGTAGATATTATTAAATATGATAAAGACCCAGTAGAATTTATTCGTAATGCTTTATCACCTGCTAAAGATTTAACTGTATTATTAACAGACCCTAATAAAAAAGAAGCAATTGTAATAGCAGATGGTGATAATTTCTCTTTAGCAATTGGTAAAAGAGGAATGAATGCTAAACTTGCTAGTCGTTTAACTAAATATAATATTGATATTAAAACAAGGGAACAAGCAAAAGAGTTAGGAATTAATATTAAAAAAGAAGGTGAGTAAGAGATGAAAGTAAGAAAAATACCTTACAGAACTTGCTCCGTTACTTTAGAGAAACTAGAAAAGAAAGACCTTCTTCGTATAGTTAGAAACAAAGAAGGAGAGGTCTTTGTTGATTTAACTGGAAAGAAAAACGGTCGTGGCGCATATATTAAAAAAGACTTAGAAGTCTTAAAAGAAGCCAAGAAAAGAAAAAGTCTAGAAAGAAAGTTAGAATGTACTATTCCTGATAGTATATATGAGGAAATTGAAAAAATAATTGAAAATTAAAGAAAGAGGTGAAGTGTATGAATATACAAGATTATGCTTTAGATATTGGAAAGAGTGTAGAAGATGTTTTAGCTAAGATGGCTACTTTAAAACTTATCACTACTGACCCTAATCGTCTTTTAAGTGATGATGAGGTTATTCTTCTTGATAATGCTTTTCAAGATGAAGAGGATTATGTTCCAAGTGAAGATGTGAATGATGAGATAGTAGAAGATATTGCACTTTCTATGAAAGCTGAAGAAATTGCTTATGGTAATAGTTCTTATAATAAGGAGAGTAAGAAACCTTCTAAAAAGAACAAGGTAACTAAAGGTTCTAATACTAAATTTAGAGAAGAAAGAAAGAAACTTTACAAGCATAGAGAAAAATTACAAAGTAATGAAACAGCCAAAGATGATTCTGTTATTCTTTATAAAGAAGGAATGACAGTAGGAGATGTGGCAAATTGTGCTAATGTTTCTCCTAGTGAAGTTATTAAGAAACTTATGGGTTTAGGAATCTTAGCAACAGTTAATAAAACTTTATCTTTTGATGATGTTGAAGTTCTTGCTTTAGAGTTTAATAAAACTGTTAAGAAAGAAGAAACTCAAGATATTTCTAATTTTGAAAATTATGAACTTGTAGATAGTGATGATGATTTAGTAGAACGTCCTCCAGTAGTAACAATTATGGGACATGTTGACCATGGTAAAACTACTTTACTTGATTATTTAAGAAAAAGTAGTGTAGCTAGTGGTGAAGCTGGTGGTATTACTCAGGCAATTGGTGCTTATCAAGTAAAATGTAAAGGTAAAGATATAACCTTTATTGACACACCTGGTCATGAAGCTTTTACCGAAATGCGAGCTAGAGGAGCATCTGTTACTGATATAGTTATAATTATAGTAGCAGCAGATGATGGAGTAAAACCTCAAACTAAAGAAGCAATTGATCATGCTAAAGCAGCAAAAGTTCCAATTATTGTTGCAATTAATAAGATTGATAAACCAGAAGCTAATATTGATAGAGTAATGACGGGTTTAGTAGATGCTGGACTTACTCCAGAAGAATGGGGTGGAGATACTCTAGTTAATAAAATATCAGCAGTTACTGGTGAAGGTGTTGAAGATTTACTTGAAAACATTTTATTAATAGCAGAAATGCAAGAGTTAAAAGCTAATCCGAAAAGATATGCAACTGGAGCTGTTTTAGAAAGTCAAATGGATAAGCATATGGGTAGTGTTGTAACTTTATTAATTCAAAATGGTACTTTAAGATTAGGTGACCCAATCGTAGTTGGTACATCTTTTGGCAAAGTTAGAACATTAAAGAATGATTTAGGTCAAAATATTGTTTCGGCGACACCATCTATGCCAGTAGAAATTACTGGATTATCTGAAACACCAAAAGCGGGCGATAAATTTATGGCTTTTGAAACAGAAAAACAAGCTAAATCTATCGCCGAAGAACGTAGTTTAAGAGCTAAAGAAGCTGATACTAATCGTACTGGTATGACTCTTGATGATTTATTTGGTCAAATAAATGAAGGGTTAAAAGAGATTAATATTGTTTTAAAAACAGATGTTACTGGTAGCTTAGAAGCTGTAAGACAATCTCTTGAAAAAATTGATGTTGAAGGAGTTAAGGTTAATATCATAAGAGCAAGTGTTGGGGCTATTACAGAAAGCGATATTGTTCTTGCTCAAGCTTCAAATGCCATTATTATTGGTTTTAATGTAAGAGGTAGTGGCAAAGTAATGGACCTAGCTAAAGAGTATGGTGTTTCTATTAGAACTTATGATATTATTTATAAAGTAGTTGAAGAGATGGAAGCTGCTATGAAAGGTATGCTAGAGCCTGAGTACGAAGAAGTTGTTACTGGCAACTTAGAAATTCGTCAAATATTCAAATTTTCTAAGGTTGGTTTAATTGCAGGTTGTCACGTAACTAACGGAACTATTAAAATGGGAGAAAATGCTAGACTTATTCGTGATGGTATAGTTGTTTATCAAGGCAAAATCAAGTCACTTCAACGTGGTAAAGATAATGCTAAAGAAGTTAGCAAGGGTATGGATTGTGGACTTACTTTAGAAAATTGTCAAGACTACAAAGAAAATGATCAGATTGAAGTATACGATTTAGTAGAAGTTAAAAGATAAGAAAAGGAATGAACCTATAACTGGCTCATTCTTTTTATATCTTCTAATGATATATTAATCATTCTTGAAATTTCTTCTAGTGTTAAATCATAATTAAGCATCTTTGAAATTGCTTCTCGTCGACCTAATTTCCGACCTTCTTCATATCCTTTTTGATATTCTTCTTGAAATCCCTCCTGATATCCTTTCTGATATCCGATTTTCTCGGCATATTCCATCTTTGATCTTTCTTTCCACTTCCTATCTTTCTCCGCATCATAAAGACCAATAGTGTTGATATCAAAAGTATCTTTTTCAATTTCTTTTTCCATTTCTTTTGCATCTCCTTTTTAAATCTTATTATAGTATTTCTTTTCTAACTTTTGAAGATTGTAGAATATTTTCTGGGATTTCCCGTTATATTTTTTTATAGTAAAAGATGGATTATAATAAACCCATCTTTTTAACTTTCTCAAATGGAACTCCAGTCATTTCCACTATGTTTTTTGGTTTTATACCATTATTAAGCATTGTAGTAATGATAGAAGCCTGTCCTTCTTGAAGACCTTCTTGTCGTCCTTCTTCTCGACCAAGTTCAATACCTTCTTCACGGCCAAGTTCAATACCTTCTTCACGGCCAAGTTCGATACCTTCTTCGCGTCCAAGTTCGCGACCTTTTTGAACTCCAATTTTTTCTCGGTAAGCTAATTTTGCTTCTTCTTTCCATTTTCTATCTTTCTCCACGTCATAAAGACCGATAGTATTGATATCGAAAGTTGCTTCTTTAATTTTTTCT
>ERZ791812.841-NODE-841-length-14046-cov-4.272675_pt1 | contig 14046 bp, 10 predicted proteins | sample MGYA00510303_ERZ791812 | MGnify/ENA primary metagenome ERZ791812 (study PRJEB30046, sample SAMN00791985) | human gut metagenome | study: EMG produced TPA metagenomics assembly of the A metagenome-wide association study of gut microbiota in type 2... | reverse complement strand
TGAGGTCGTCCTCAAAAAAAAAAAAAAAAATCCCAGTCAGGTGAAAGGATTCATCATTTTTTGCATTATAGGAAGTAGAAGAGTATAAGCCCCCCTACCACCCAGCCGGGAGACCGGCGCAAGGAAAGTGAGGAATCCCCTATGAAGAAGCGACTACTCAGCCTGTTGGTGGCAATCAGTATGGTGCTGACGTTCCTGCCCGTGTCGGCATTGACCGCAGCAGCGGAGGATAGCAGCAACGGCGAACTTAAAATCGGACAAAACGGTTATCCTGTTCTGGATCATATCCCTCACCAAACAGTCAACGAGCATGATATCTACACTGGTGATGGCTGGACTTACGATGCCGATGAAAATTGTAAAATTCTGACCCTGTGCCCCAGTGCACCAACAAACTATGATTTTTGGGCCATTCACGAAGGGAACTTTAAAACCAACTGTAACCTGGTAATTGGTTCCCATGCAGCTGTTACCGGCGGATCTTTTAATGCTTCTGTTACCAACAGGGGCACAATAACTGGCGGCATCTTTGGCAATGCTGTTACCAATCATGGTAAAATAATTGGCGGTAAATTTTACTCTTCAGTCACCAATGAATCGGATGGCATCATTGAAAATGGTCAGTTTGGTCGTTATTCTCACCTGTGCACCGTTACAAACAATAGCGGCACGATCAACGGCGGCACTTTCCAAGATGAGCTAACCGGAAATGGCATAGAACCGGGTTATACCCTCACAGCAGAAACGCCGTCCGTTTTTTCTTCTGTTTCGGTCAATGGGTATCGCAATTCATGCTATATCATCCCGAATCAAACATATCATGCTTCTGTCAGAATTGTTTATGCTTTTGACAATTATAGTGGTTTTCCATCACTCCCACCACTTGATGTAGCCATCAATAGTGCGCAATACATGCTTCTTTCCGACTGGTGTGGGAGTGATCTCAAGATTGAGTTCGAGGATATCCGCGGAGCTTATGAAGTCACCTTCACCGCACCGCCTGCAAATGGCTCAACCGTAACCATCAGCCCGCTGACCCGGCTGGTGATTGACAAGGACGGCTACCCTGCCGTGGCACAAGATAGGGATGGCAGCAGGGCAAATTATACCGGTGATGGTTGGAAGTTTGAAAACAACAGCCTGATTTTGGAGCCTGCCGCTAAGACGAACTATGATTTTAACAGCCCCGAGCTGAACCCCCATAGGGTGGCGGTGAACTGCCCGGTTACGGTGGACAGCAACGCCACCATCACCAACGGCATTTTCCTGAAAGAAGTTACCGGCAGCGCCCTGAACGGCGTGTTCCTGAATGTTCCCACCGGCTGCGAAAACAGCGCCAAAAAGATCACGGTTTCGGATAACGGAACCATTACGGCCCTGAAAACCAGCGGCGATACCACCACACTGGACAGTGCCGCCAAGGAGATTTATGTGGTCGGCCAGCCCACCGGCACCCTGTATGTGACCCTGAGCAGCGGCAAGGTACGGGAAGTACAGCTGCCCCTTACGGCTGACCTTGAGCTGCTGCTGAACGACCCGAAACCGGAACCCAAACCCGAACCGGAACCGAAGCCTGAGCCGAAACCCGAACCGAAGCCTGAACCGGAACCGGAGACCTACACCCTGAAAGTGGTGGGCGGCAGCTTTACGACCGGCGAAAGGGATGCGCTGACCAGCGGCACCGTGCCGGTGGATGCAGAAGCAAAAGTGACCCTGAACCCGGATGCCGTACCGGAGGGCATGGTGTTCGACCAGTGGACCATCAGCGAGGAAAGCCTGCTGGGCAACCCCAATGTGGCCTACAACGCCGAAAGCTTTACCATCCCGGCCAATGCAGTGGTAAAAGGCAAGACCGTTACCGTGGAAGCCCAGTACCGGGAAGCCACCATTGAAAGCGAAGGCCCCGGCATCCTTGGCACCGCCGCCATAATCGGCACGGCGGGTGTTGGCGCTGCCGTGCTGGGCTACACCGGCTACATGATCGGCACCGAGCTGTACCTGAACACCGTCCTGCCTGCCGGTGCGGCCATCCCCAACAACGCCGGGGAGCTGGCCCTGCTGCTGTGGGAAGCCGCCGGGACCCCGGCCCCCGCTGCTCTTCTCCCTGCCGATGCTGCCCCGGTCCAGCAGGCCCTTGCATGGGCCATCGAGAACCAGCTCCTCGCCCCGGATGCGTCTGCGGAGGATTCCGTCAGCCGCTGGGAGGTTATTCGGAGCTGGAATCAGATGAAGGGGTAAGTGGCGAACCCTTTAGCATCCTCACCCTCTCAGTCAAAGCCTGACGGCTTTGCCACTAGCCGGGTTGTGGCACCCAGCAGTTACTTCATGCAATAAATTGCATTCGTATCTTGCTGGCCACTGCCCCAACAACTCCTCCCTCTATCCGCCGCTGGCGGCGGTCGTTGTTGTTGCCCCAAAGGGGGAGCCAAGGGCAATCCCAGATTTAGCAGCATCTGCCCTCTGTGATGTCTTGCCTCTCCCTTCGGGAGAGGTGGCATTGCGCAAGCAATGACGGAGAGGGTGAGGATGCTAACTAAACAGCGAACCCCCCGGTGCGATCTGCACTGGGGGGTTCGCTGTTATTGTTGCTTCAGGAAATATGTACCGCTTCCAGCACCCTGATGCCCTCCTGCTCCATCACGTCGCGCAGGGCCTCGAGGTAGCCGGGCTTGTCCACCTTGTTCTCAATACAGCAGGTCAGCACGCCGTGCAGGCTGGTGACCTCCATTGCAAGGGACGCACCGTCCGGCAGCACCCAGGTCTGGAAATCGGTCAGGTACGCTTCCAGCTCCGGGCTGTGCGGCAGCAGCGGGCTGCCGATGTAGCTGACCCAGAAATCTGCCGGGAAGCCGCTGATGTACTCGCCCATCTGGAACACACGCTTCTTGATCTTGAGTGCGGCCTTCTGCCGGAACACCTGATACACCCAGCCCATCTGTTCGGCCATGCGGAACAAGCGGCGCTCCGGGGTCAGGCTTTCCCGGATCTCATGGTCGAGCCGCTTTGCAAAGCTGTGGAGCCGGGCCTGCGGTTCCAGCCGCAGGGGCAGCTGAAAGGATGCAATGCAGTTGTACAGGGCGTGCGGCACCCCCAGCGCCGCGCGGGTGTCGGCGGCATAGCTGTACACAAGGTCATTCTTTTCCAGATACCGCTGCGCTGCCTGGCAGGTCAGCCCCATGAGGGCGCTGAAGGGCTTCACGCCCTCCTTCTGCGCCAGATCCACAAGGCTCTGTCTGTCCAGCCGCAGCCGCTGAAAATGAGGCGTGCCCTCGTGGATCTGCAGCACGTCCTTCTGCATGTCGTTGGCCACCTGGCTCTCCGGGTAGCGGGCCAGCAGCTGTTCCACATCGTAGGGCGGATCAGAGGCAAGGGCCTCGCACACAAAACCGGCGTTGGAGCGCAGGTTGCAGTAGAGCTTGAGCAGCAGGGTGAAAAAGGGCGAGCCGCCCCGGCCATCGGCCAGGAAGTGGAACCAGTCCAGATAGACCGTGTTCCCCTCACAGCCCAGCGAGAAGAGATAATCGTTCGTCTCCTCGGGGATCTTTGGCTGGGTGCTGCCCTGCCGCACACGGCAGGGGGCGGTGTTGGGTTCCAGATGGGCTTCCCGCTTTTCCCACACCACATGGCAGAAATAATATTCTGCCAGCGGGCGGGCCGCATCCAGCGCCTGCTGCAGAAGGGCCGGGTCAACGGCCTCCTTCAGCGTGGCCTGATAGCGGCAGAGGACCTGATTTTCACGGTAATAGTAGACGATGCCCTGAAACACCGCACGCTGCTCTGCATTCATCCGGAATTACCCCGCGTTCTCGGCCAGATAATCGGCCAGATCGCCGATGGTCACAAAGTTGCGCAGCTCCTTTTCGGGGATGCGCAGGCCAAAGGTCTCTTCCAGATCGGCCACGACGGTCAGGATCTCCATAGAGGACAGATCCAGATCATCCATCATCACGCTGTCTTCGTTGACATCCTCGGGCGAGATCTCTGCCACATCCTCCAGAATTGCCAGGATCTGAGACACGATTTCTGCTCTTTCCATCAAAAAATCTTCCTTTCCGTGAGGGATTTTTTATCGCCTGCAAGGGCGCAGTTTCAGTATGCCACGCGCCGGGCCGGTTTAGCCAGCCGGCGGGGCATTCCTGTGTTTTATAATACCTGTTTTATGGAGGAAATGCAACACACCGACCGCCCGGTTTTGCGCTTTTTTTACAATTTCCGCGCTTACCTGCGCAGCAGCTTGCCCATGGCGTTGCGGGGCAGGGGCTCGGCACTGAACTCCACCGCCGTGATCCGCTGGTACAGCGGCAGGGTACGGTTCAACTCGGTGATAAAGGCCCGGACCTCCGCCTGCTTTTCCTCGGCACAGCAGATCAGCGCGCCGATCTTTTTGCCCATCTCCTTGACCACGCACTCCTGCACCTCAGGGCAGGCGTTGAGCTTTCTTTCCAGCTCCTCGGGACTGACGTTCTCGCCGGTGCCCAGAATGATCAGGTTCTTCTTCCGGCCCACCATATAGTAATAGCCGTCCTCGTCCTCACGGGCCAGGTCGCCGGTGTGGAGCCAGCCGTCTTTGTCGATGATCTCGGCGGTGGCTTCGGGATCCTTATAGTAGCCCAGCATCACACAGCCGCCCCGGATGCAGATCTCGCCGGTCTCATCCAGCTTGTACTCGCAGTGGCCGTCCGGCTTGCCCAGCGCCCGGATATGGGGCTCTGCCTGGGCGTAGTTCACCAGACCATCGCCGCAGGTCTCGGTCATGCCGTAGCACTGGGTGATGTACATGCCGTTTTCCACCAGACCCAGCAGCAGCTCGCTGTCGAACATGGCAGAGCTGCCGCAGGGGTTCCACAGGCCGTTCAGCTTATCGGCGCGGCCGCGCTTGACATCCTTGTAGATGCTCTCCATCAGCACCGGGGCCACGGCAATGGAATCGCTGTGCATCAGACCCAGATCCCGGTAGAAATTCCGCAGGTCACTGCAAAGGTTCAGGGCCCAGCCCTTGAAGGGCCAGGAGAACAGGCAGATAAAGGTGCCCAGATGGAACAGGGGCAGGATGGCAAAGTTGCTCAGGACATCGTTTTTGTCCTCGGGCAGCTGCCGGTGCTTGAAGTCCAGCATGTGGTCGCCCATGGCAACGTGCATCTGCATCACGGTAAAGAAGTTCCGCTCTGCCAGCATCACGGCCTTGCTGCGGCCGGTGGTGCCGGAGGTGAACAGCATGACCATCAGGGCATTGGGGTCGATCTTCTTTTCCAGCCCGCCGGGCGCGGTGTCCTTCCAGACATCCATCGGCCGCAGGCGTTCCCCATACGCAGCCTCCAGCTGCTCACGGCAGCCGTAGTCCACCCCATCGTTCAGGATGAGGGCAGGCTCCGCCAGCTCCAGCTCCCAGCTCAGTTCGTCCCAGGTCTTTTTCTGGTTCATCGTTACCAGAACAGCCCCGGCCAGCACAGCGCCAAAGGTATTCACGCCGTACTCATAGCAGTTCCGGCTCAACAGGACCACCCGCTTGCCCTCCACCTCCGGGATGTTCCGGGCAAACCAGGCAGCGGCGCGGCGGATATCCTGTGCATACTCGGCATAGGTCTTTTCCTTCACGGTGCCGGTGGCATCCTCTACCCAGCGGAAGGCCACCCGCCCGGGGAATTCCTGCTCCATTGTCCGGGTGACAAGATCATAGACATTGTTTACCATGGTCTGCTCCTTTTTCTCCCGTTTGATTTTACTTGCGCAGCAGTTTGCCCAGCGCGTTGCGGGGCAGGGGCTCGGCGCTGCATTCTACAACGGAGATGCGCTTGTACATGGGCAGGGTGCGGTTCAGCTCGGTGACAAAATCCTTCACCTGCTGCTGCTTGTCATCCTCACAGCAGACCACGGTGCCGATCTTCTTGCCCATCTCCTTGACGATGCACTCCTTGATGGCATCACACTTGCCCAGCAGCTTTTCCAGCTCCTCGGGGCTGACGTTCTCGCCGCTGTCCAGAATGATGAGGTTCTTCTTGCGGCCAGTCATATAGTAGTAGCCTTCCTCGTCCACGCGGGCCAGGTCGCCGGTGTGGAGCCAGCCGTCCTTGTCGATGGTCTCGGCAGTGGTCTCGGGGTCCTTATAGTAGCCCAGCATCACGCAGCCGCCGCGGACGCAGATCTCGCCGGTCTCGTCCACCTTGACCTCACAGAAGCCGTCCGGCTTGCCCAGGGCACGCAGGTGGTCGCCCTCCTGGGTCACGTTCAGCAGGCCATAGCCGGCCAGCTCGGTCATGGAGTAGCACTGATTGATGTAGAAACCATTCTTCACCAGGTCGCTCAGAATGGCGGGATCAAGGATGGCGGAGCTGCAGCTCAGGTTCCACAGCCCGTTCAGGCGGTCGGCATGGCCGCGCTTGACCTCGTTGTAGATCATCTCCACCAGCACCGGCGGGGTAGACATGGCATCGCTGTGCATCATGCTCATATCCCGGCGCAGGTCGCGGGCATCACAGCAGAGATTCAGGGTCCAGCCCTGTATGCCATAGACAAAGTAGCAGATGAAACCGGCCAGATGGAACATGGGCACCAGCGTAAAGTGGCTGAAGGTCTGGTCGAGGTTCTGGGGTGCCAGCCGCTCCTTCTGATCAGGGATGACCTTCTGGCCATCGATGTACATCTGGCAGGCGGTGAAGTAGTTCTTCTCGCTCAGCATCACGCCCTTGCTGCGGCCGGTGGTGCCGGAAGTGAACATCAGCATCAGCAGACCCTCGTGGTCGATGCGGTTGACCATCTCAGCCTCAGGGGCAGCGATCCAGGCATCCATGGGGCGGAGCCGAGCGCCGTAAAGTGCTTCCAGCTGGGCGCGGTAGCCGTAATCGATGCCGTCGTTGAAGATGAGGTCCGGCTCCATCATGCCCAGCTCATGCTCCAGCTCGGCCCAGGTCTTGCCCTGGTTCAGGGTCACGATGACAGCGCCTGCCATCATGGTGCCGAAAACGACCACGCCGTACTCATAGTTGGTGCGGCTCAGGATAACGATCTTCCTGCCCTTGGGCTCGCCCAGCTCCTGCTGCAGGTAGCCGGTCACTTTGCGGATATCCTGCACATACTGGGCGTAGGTCTTTTCCACCACCGTGTCCTTGCCCTCCACATAGCGGAACGCCACACGGTCAGCATACTTATTCTGCATCGCAGAGATCATGTCAAAAACGGTCATCGGCATATTTGCCACGGTCACAACTTCCTTACAAGCCTTGTTTTCCATTATTTTACACTCCCTGTTTATTTTTGTTAAAATATTCCCTTTTGTTTCCGCTAAATGGAATCTTCTGGGTACTCTAGCCTAGAGTATACCGCATAGAAGGCTCAAACGCAAGATTTAATTGCACAAATATGCAACTTAAACTTACAGTCAATCTGTGCACCCGGATGTAAATCCTGCCTTTTGTTGCGGGCAGGCCGTGAGTGTGGTACACTTTTCCCGGTATCCGCCCATCGTGCTTTCTCCCTGGGTTTGATTGACAGCAGGGGCAAAAAGCATTATACTTATTATAAATATCTCTAATTTTTAACATGATGCGCCAAAAATCCGGCAATTCTGCCATCCCGGGGCGGGGTGCGGCGCAGAGGAGGACCTTTTTATGGAGGGAACCAAACGCCGTGCCGCAAATTCGCTGGGCATGTTTGATCTGCTCAAGGGTATCGGCATGCTGACCATCGTCTTTGCCCACACCGGTGAGCTTTACCCCATGGGCGATGCCAGCCACATCAACCCGCTGACCTTTTGCATGTTCGCCTACCGCGAATCCCTGATGGCGGCCTTTTACATTGCCAGCGGCTACGGCTTCCGCAAGCGCTCCATCGGCAAGTGCATCGACCAGCAGTTCAAAACACTGCTCAAGCCTTACATCTATACAGGCATTGCCACCACCGTGTTCCATTTTATCATCCATTACAGCCTGTTCGGCAGCCTGCACAACGCCACCTACGAGACCTACAAGGTGCTGGGCGGCTTTGCACTGGGCCTGCCCCACACGGCCACCTATTTCGGCCAACTGTTCTTCTCCTGCGGCCCCATGTGGTATCTGCTCTCGCTGATGATCGCATGGATCCTGCTGGATCTCATCCTGAATATCTTCCCGGAGCAGTACATAAACTGGGCGGTGCTGGGTACCATGCTGTTAGGCTGGGGTATCTGCATCACCTGGGAGGCTCCTTTTTGCATCGGTCAGGGCATGGTCACCGTTCCGGCTCTGTATGTGGGCTACCTTGCCAAGAAGTATAAGATCTTTGAACAGCCCCTCTCGCCCCGTCTGCGCGGCGGGATGATCGCGGCGGCGCTGGCTGTGGCCGCACTGGTGCTTCTTACCAAGAGCACCGACTGCGTCTCGATGGCCGAGTGGACTCTCGGCCCCGTGAGCATCCTGCTGGATGCCGTAACGGGCCTGGGCATCCTTTCCATCGTCATCTGGTTCCAGCGCAGGGTGGAAAACGTTGTCACCCACGCCATCCAGGCCATTGGCCGTCGTTCGCTGTTCATCTTCTGCGTCCACACCGTGGAGCTCACGGCCATTCCCTGGTACCTGATGCCCCAGAAGTTTGCGGCTCACCCGGTGCTGGGCATGGTGCTGCAGTTCACCCTTTCGCTGGGCTCCACCCTGCTCATCTGCGAACTGCTGGTGCGCCGCCGGGACCTGAAGTTCTGGCTCACCTCCCGCCGGGAGCAGAAGGCGGCGGAAGCGCCCCGCCGGCGCAGCGCCCGCGCCGAAGCGCCTGAGCGTCATTTTGCGGCAAAACACTGATTTTTTGCAGAGGGTGCACCCTCTGCTGAAGTGAAATAATATTATGAGGAGAATCCGGTTATGAACAACGCAGCTCCTGAGAACACTGCGGCTCTGCAGGAAAAGATCGCTGAGCTGGAACAGCAGCTCAAGCTTTCGGACGAAGGTGTTTCCCATCTGGCAGAACGCTGCCTTGCCCTGGAACAGAAGGTGCAGTCCTACCTTGCGGCACACCCCCAGCGCGAGATGCATACTGACTCGCCCACTCTGCTGCAGCCGCTGCTCTATTATGATGCAGGCTTCGGCTTTTCGGAAAAGGACACCCTGACCGCACCCGACTGCACCACTGACGAGCTGACCGGTGCCGTGACCGCGACCTTTGAGCTGCCGGTGGCTGCACAGGCCCTGCGGTTCGACCCGGGTGAGCTGCCCTGCTGCATCACCAACCTGATCTTTTCAGATGACCGCATCATCTGCACACCCACCAACGGCCTGAACCTTTCCGGTGGAAGCACCCTGTTCCTGGGCGATGACCCCAACTACCGGCTGGAGGGCACCACCCACTACCCCGCCGGGATGAAGCTGGTGGTGAGCTATGGCTACTTCCCGCTGGAGACCCTGACGGACGAGCCTTTGTTCTGCGCCGTGCTGCAGGGCGTGCAGCAGCTCCAGCTGCGCAAGGACAGCGAAAAGCAGCATATCCAGCAGCTGGAGCAGAATGCCGCGGCCCAGCAGCAGATGGTGGCCGCCCTGCAGCAGGAGATCGCACAGCTGTACCAGAAAAACGCCGCTCTGCAGGCCCGGAGCATTGCCTACGAGACCTCGCTGGAAAGCGTGTTTTCCAGTAAAAGCTGGAAGCTCACTGCTCCCATCCGCAGCCTGATGCGCCTGTTCCACCGTGGAAACTGAGAAGCGGAACGGAGGAACAGCCATGTATAACAATTACACCCCCCTGCAGCAGCGTCAGCTGGCCCTGCAGGAGTACAGCAACACCCAGAGCACCTATCTGCTGGTCTGCGCATCGGCCCGCAGCACGGCCCTGAAAGCCACCCTGACCGACCAGCTCCACCGCAAGTTCCGGTTGGTGGACCGGCTGGACGGGGAACTGACCGCAAGCGTGGACGGCGTACTTCTGGCCGCTGAGGACGTAGAGCTGATGTCCACCGCCCTGATGTTCTTTGCCAAAGCCCTGCAGGATGGTGCGGATTACGCCGTCTGCAACGCTGTGTTCGGCTTTGGCGGGGCGACTGCCCTCTATCAGAGCCAGCCGCTGCAGGCGCAGAACCGCTGCGCCGTGGTCAGCCGCACCCTGCTGGAGCGCTGCCGCGCCGCCGCCCATGACCCCGAAAATGTGCCCGAGCTGCTGGCGCTGGCCGCACAGCTCTGCACTAAGCCCACTCTCATTCCGCAGGCCCTGCTCCACTACGAGCGCGGCATCTGCGCCGAGGATGCGTTTTCGGCCCACGGCAAACGTGCCTTTATTATGAGCCATGTGCTGGATATGACCGGCGCGCCCATCGTGCTGGTGAGCGCCGTGCCGGTGCTGCGCAGCATGGGGTATGAGGTACTTGTGCTGGGCCCCAGTGACGGCGGCTCCCTGCATCTCTTCCTGGATGCCGGGGCCTCGGTCATCACCCGTTCGTCCTGCCGCAATGTCTCCGATGCCTGGGGCATGGCCCTCTGTGCTGACTTCGTCATCGTCAATACGGTGGTCATGGCCCGGGCCGTCCGTGCCCTGAGCGGCACCGCCGTACCGGTGCTGTGGTGGCTCCACGATGCCTTTGCGGGTTACCCCCACATTGCCCACCAGATCCCCACCCAGCTGGGGGAGAATGTTCGGGTCTACTCGGTGGGCAGCCACGCCGCCAACGCCATGCACGCCGTGCGGCCCGAGTTCGAGATCCGGCCGCTCATCTACGGCCTGCCTGATTACGCGGCAGAGAACTTTGTCCGCACCGATCTGGGCTACAACCGCGGCCGCCCTCTGTTTGCCACGGTGGGCTCCTTTGAGCGCCGCAAGGGCCACGATATCTTCTGCAAGGCCATCCGCCTGCTGCCGCCCGAGGTACGGGAGAAGGCCTCCTTCCTCTTTGTGGGCCAGGCCGCTGACAAGGAGATGATGGACTCCGTCCGCGCCCTGACCGCAGACTACCCGGAAAACGTGTACTACTGCAAGCGGCTCACCCGTGACGAGATCAAGAGCCTGATGGAGCAGTGCACCGGTTTGGTCTGTGCTTCCCGCGACGACCCCATGCCCACCTTTGTCACCGAGGGTCTGATCTTCGGCAAGCCGTCCATCGTATCGGAGCACACTGGCACCGCCGGGCTCATCTCCGAGGGGCGGAACGGCTTCGTTTACCACAACGACGACCCGCAGCAGCTGGCTGTCCTGCTGGAGCACGCCATCGAACACCCGGAAGAGCTGGCCTCCATGCGGACAGAATGCCGTAAAATGTACGAGCAGTATTATTCCAAGGAGGCTTTTGAGCAGACACTCCGGGCTGCTGTGGAAGATCTGACAGCGAAAAAGTAACACAAAACCTCTCCGTCATTGCTTCGCAATGCCGCCTCTCCCTTACCGGGAAAGCTGGCGAACGAAGTAAGCCGGAGAGGTTCTTTTTTATCATATCACACAAAGTGACGAGAAAAATTTTGTTTCAGTTCACAAAAGCAAGGCCCCGCTGTGTTATACTGCAAGCAGTATCGTGAAAGGAGCCTTGTCTCATGGAACAGACCAACACCCCCCAGCAGCCCTCCCGCAAAAAGGCGATCCTTTCTCTGCTGGTGCTGCTGGCGCTGACCTGTGTAGTGGTTTTCATCTTCAGCAGCCACTGGGCCGAGATCTCGACCGCGCTGGCCCAGCTCTCCTTCTGGCAGGTGCTGCTGGTGCTGGCCATCGGCCTGACATACCCCCTGCTTGAGGGGGTCGTCTGCTGGCTCATCATCCGCTGCCGCCTGCCGGGCTTCACCCTGCGGCGCGGCATGGATGCCGCCTTTGTGGGCATCTTTGGCAACGTGGTCGGCCTGGGTGCCGGGGCTGTGCCCATGGAGTCCTACTATCTCTACCACTGCGGCCTGCCGCTGGGCCCCGGTGTGGGCCTGATGACCCTGCAATATGTATTCCACAAGACCACCGTTCTGCTCTATGCCACTGTGATGCTCCTGCTGCAGCACCGTTGGCTCGCCGCCAACACCTCCGGCGTGATGCACTATCTGCCCGCCGCCTACTGCGTGGTGGCGCTGGTCATCGTGACGCTGGTGCTGCTCTGTGTCTCGCCGCTGGTGCAGCGGCTGGCCCGCTGGGCCATGGGCTTTCTGCCCAAAACGGAACCATGGCAGACCCGCCGGGAAAAGTGGCTGGAACAGCTGGACACCCTGGCCACCGAGAGCCGCCTCCTGCTGGCCGACAAGGGCCGCTGTGCCCGCATCCTTGCCGTGCAGACCCTCAAGCTGTTTCTGATGTTCACCCTGCCGTGGTTCTGCATCCGCTTCATGGGGCTTTCCTGCGGGCTGAGTTTCTGGCAGGTACAGCTGCTCACCAGCCTGATGCTCTTCCTTTCCAATGCCCTGCCCAATGTGGCAGGCATGGGCTCCATTGAAACGGCTTTTCTGCTGGTGTTCAGCAGCTTTATGACCAGCGGCGAAGCCATGAGCACCCTGATGCTCTTCCGCATCGCAAGCTACTATTTTGTGTTTGCCGCCAGCGCCGCAGGTACCTTTGCGGCACAGAAGCATCTGGAGAACAGTTGACATCCTGCGCGTTCCGGCACTATAATGAAAGCGTACTCTCTGAATCTCTCTGGCCGCCCTGCTGTGCGGTCTGCCAAAGGAGAACGCCTTATGGAAAACAAAAGTCTCCGTTTTTATGCCATCATGGCCCTCTGGGTCCTGTTGTTCGTACTGTTGTTTGTTTCCAACCGCCGCGTTGACCTGAAAACTGATATCAATAAAAGCACTTCCGTCTCTGTCAGTGTGGAGGATACCGTCAGCCTGAGCCCATCGGTGGTTACCACCCACGCCTATTCTGCGGGCGATGACACCTATCAGGCATTTTTCAAGATCCTGCAAAACGCAAGCTGCTACCAGAAGTTCAACCAGAATGCCCGCTCCTACTCCCACGACTACGAAGCGCATTCCATCACCCTGCGCTTTGCAGACGGTTCCAGCCAGAACCTGCTTTTCACCGTCTATTCGGACGGAGTCTGCCAGGTAAACGGAAAATTCGTCTCCCTCCGCTCCCCCAATGGAAACGCGAAGGCGATCTACCAGCTGCTGCGGGATGCGGTGGTGTAAAGATGTTGTCCGCTCCCCGGGATGCGGCTGATCAACGACCGGGAGAAAACAAAAATCGGGGCACTCAGGTGGTCAAGCTGAGTGTCCCGTTTTTGTTTTCATCTGCGCACAGTGCCGTACCAGAGCCCTGTGTGCCGCGCAGCGGATGCAGAGCAAACCAGAATGCTGCATCCTGCCAAGAAAAAGAGAGTATGGAATGGAGGAATGGAACGGAGCGCTTGCAGACGCTCCGTTTTTTGGTGCATCGTGGTTAGATTTAGCTAACCGCCGTTGCGAGAACAGAATACCATAGATGGTTAGTCTTGTCAACCCTCAATTTGCAATTTTCCGCGAAAAAGGCGTGTGTCGCCGGGGTTTCAGCGTTTTTTCTACATTCTGCCCAAAGAATCCCCCTTGCTTTGGAAGAAAACCCACTTGTTTTCTATTGCTTTTTAAAGTGGTTCTTGTTATTATAGTAACGCAAGATTTTGTGGGCAGGTTTTCATTTTTGTCTACACCTTGTAGTCAGAGCTGCCGCAGACGGCAGTTCAAGACTGTTTCGCCCCCAGAAAGCCGCCTATGTAGTGCGGTTTTTCAAAGGCTCAGTAGTTAGAATGCGCTAACTTGCGCATGAAATGGAGCAAGGAGGTTCCAATGATCAATTTTGAACAGTGGGAAGGCTTTGAGGGCCGCATCTGGAAAGAGGAAGTCAATGTCCGCGACTTCATCCAGAAGAATTATACACCCTACGATGGCGACGAGAGCTTTCTGGCCGGTCCCACCGAAGCCACCAATAAGCTGTGGGGTGCCCTGCAGAAGCTGCAGAAGGAAGAGCGCGCCAAGGGCGGCGTGCTGGACATGGAGACCGAAGTCGTCAGCAGCCTGACCGCTTACGGCCCCGGCTATATCGACGAGACCCTGAAGGATCTGGAGCAGATCGTCGGCCTGCAGACCGACAAGCCCCTGAAGCGTGCATTCATGCCCTACGGCGGCATCAAGATGGCAGAGCAGGCCTGCACCACCTACGGCT
>ERZ791812.828-NODE-828-length-14140-cov-2.593255_pt1 | contig 14140 bp, 11 predicted proteins | sample MGYA00510303_ERZ791812 | MGnify/ENA primary metagenome ERZ791812 (study PRJEB30046, sample SAMN00791985) | human gut metagenome | study: EMG produced TPA metagenomics assembly of the A metagenome-wide association study of gut microbiota in type 2... | reverse complement strand
TATATGGTTAATAAATTAATGTCCCTAATAGGGATATTTTTTTATTGAGGAATGTCGAATATTATGATACTATTAAGATGTCAAGAATACTGATATTTGATAGTGCAATGATTGCTAATTAAGGTATAAATTTATTTTTAAGTGTAACACTAAAATAAAAGGAGTGTATGTTCTAATGAAAGAAATAATAAGAAAATTAAAGACCACTACTATATCTAAAAGTTATATGTTTATACTATTTGGAGTAACTACTTTAATGTTAACTGGGTATTTTTCGTATGCCTGGTTTACGGTTCAAGGAGTACAAAAGTATAGTGTAGTAACAGGTACTTTAAGCGGTTCCATCGCTATAGGAACTAATTCAGTTGCGATAGAAGGAGTAGGAGCCATCAACTACACCCCAACAACAGATAATGACACTATCACTTTAACAGTAACTAATACAAATGATAGAACAGTTAAAAACGCTATCTATTATTATAATTTAACAGATACTTTTATCGAAATAGGATATACTTCTGATAGTCCAACAGTACCAACAACTCAAGGAGTATCAGTAGCTCAAAATAAGACATTAACTTATAAGATAAAGATAAAAAATGCTAAAGGTAAGCAAATAAAAATAGGTTCATCAATGGGGTTAAATAACTCTAATCTAACCCTACCTAGTGGAACAACAGCATTCTCATTATTAAGTGATCCACCAGCAGCAGAAGTATTAGTAGCAAAAGCCAATCCCGAAGATTTAGACTATAATAAAGCTACAACAGCTCAAAAGAATCAAATGTGGGCATTTTCTCATGAAGCAACAGAACAATTAGGGGCAACTACAGATTATAGATATATAGGAGCAAATCCCAATAACTATGTAAAATTCAATGATGAGTTATGGCGAATCATCGGAGTGTTTGATACAGATGATGGTACTGGTAAAGTTGAGAAAAGAATGAAAATTATAAGAAATGAGTCAATCGGAAATTATGCATGGAATTATACTTCATCAGGTGTCAATACTAATAGATGGGAAACAGCACAACTAAATACGTTATTGAATAATGGTGCCTATTATAATAGAACAACAGGAAGTTATAATAATACAAATGTAGATTTCACATCTACAGGATTAACAGACTTAGCCAAAGAGATGATAGAAGATGCAAAATGGTATTTAGGACCTAATAGTAGAGATAATGATATTACAGCACAAATGTTTTATGTGAAAGAACGAGGAACATCTATTTATAGTGATAGACGTATAAATTGGGTAGGGAAAGTAGGATTAATATACTCAAGTGATTATGGATATGCCACAAGTGGAAATAGTAGTACAACAAAAGAAACATGTTTAGCACAAGCATTATACTATTGGTATTATACTACATGTAATAAAAATGACTTCTTATCAAAATCTGGTTATATGTGGTCACTTTCTACTCATGGTGAAAGTGGTGATTCCGTGTTTGCTATCGACAATGGTACTTCTGTCTTCGGCTTCGATGTACCTACTGATCTTGGTGTCTATCCAACTGTATATCTCAAGTCAACAATAAGTATAACATCTGGAACAGGTTCATCTACTGACCCATTCATTTTAGCACAAAGTTAGTCGAATTTCCTTGAAAAGAAAGTATTAAAAAGCTTATACTTAAGTAGTAAGGAGATTTAGACATGATGAATGAAATGATTATTAAAGAAATGAGTAAGGACTTAGGTATAAGTGAAAAACAAGTACAAACTGTTTTATCTTTACTAAGTGAAGGGAATACTATTCCATTTATTGCTAGATATCGTAAAGAAGCAACAGGTGCTTTGGATGAAGAGGTTATTAGAAAGATTGAAGAAGTTTATGTCTATCAAGAAAATTTATTAAAACGAAAAGAAGATGTTATTAGATTAATAGATGAAAAGAAAATGTTAACAGAAGAGTTAAAAAATGAGATTTTAGCTTGTCAAAAATTAGTAGAAGTTGAAGACTTGTATCGTCCATATAAGGAAAAGAAGAAAACTAAAGCAACAGAGGCGATTGCTTTAGGTCTTGAACCATTAGCGAAGATGATTATGTCTTTTAAAGAAACGGGTAGTCTTGATGATTTAGCTAGTAAGTTTATTAATGATAAAGTTAAAACTAAAGAAGAAGCTTTAACAGGTGCTAGTTATATTATTGCTGAATGGATAAGTGATAATGCTTATTATCGTAAATGGATTAGAACATACATTTATAAAAATGCTTCTCTTGTTAGTAAACTTAAGAAAAAAGCTAATGATGAAAATGCTACTTATACTATCTATTATGATTTTAAGGAACCATTAAAAGGTTTAAAACCTCATCGAATTTTAGCGATTAATAGGGGAGAAAAAGAAGGAATATTATCTGCTAAATTAGATTATTCAGAAGAAGAAATAACAAAGTTCTTAGAAAAGAAAATAATTAAAAGAGAGTCATTTGTTAATGACTTAGTAAAAGCTGCTATTAAAGATAGCTTGAAAAGATTAATTCTTCCTAGTGTGGAAAGAGAAATAAGAGCAGACTTAAAAGAAAAAGGTGAAGATAGAGCGATTGAAAACTTCTCATCAAATGTAGAGCACTTATTACTTACTCCACCATTAAAAGATAAAGTAGTATTAGGTTATGACCCAGCTTTTCGAACTGGTTGTAAACTAGCTGTTCTAGATAAGACAGGTAAACCTCTTGAAATAGCAGTTATTTATCCGACTGAACCTCATAATGATATAGATGGTAGTAAAAAGAAAATATTAGAATTAATTGATAAATATAATATTGATATAATTGCTATTGGTAATGGAACTGCTTCTCGTGAAAGCGAAGCCTTTATTGCTGATACTATTAAAGATGCTAAAAGAAAAGTAGAATACGTAATAGTTAGTGAAGCTGGAGCTTCTGTTTATTCAGCTAGTCCTTTAGCAATTAGTGAATTTCCAGATTTAACAGTTGAGAAACGAAGTGCTATTTCAATCGGGAGAAGAATTCAAGATGCTCTAGCAGAACTTGTTAAAATTGACCCGAAAAGTATTGGCGTAGGTCTTTATCAACATGATGTACCAGAAAAGAAACTTGATGAGTCTTTAGGATTTGTTGTTTTAAAAACAGTTAATGGTGTAGGAGTTAATATTAACACTGCTAGTAGTAGTTTACTTTCTTATGTATCTGGTCTAAATAAAAAAGTAATTAAAGAATTACTTGCTACTAGAGATAAAGAAGGTAAGTTTACATCAAGAGAGGAATTATTGAAAGTAAAAGGAATCACTCCTAAAGTATATGAACAATCAATTGGTTTCTTAAGAATTGTTGATGGAACTAATCCTTTAGATAAGACTAGTGTGCATCCAGAAAGCTATGATAAAGTAGAAAAATTACTTGATTATTTGCAACTTTCTTTAAATGATTTAGGTAGTGAAAAATTGATTATTGCTCTAGATAATATAAATGAAGATGAAATAATTAAAAAACTAGAGATAGATAAATATACTCTTGATGATATTATTTCTAGCTTGAAACAACCAGAAAGAGACTTGAGAGATAAGTATCCACAACCAGTTTTAAGAAGTGATATTTTGCATATTGAAGACTTGAAAAAAGGTGACAAACTACAAGGAACAGTACGTAACGTTGTCGACTTTGGACTATTTATCGATATAGGTTTAAAGAATGATGGACTTGCTCATATCTCTAAGCTTTGCAATGAATACTTACGTCATCCATCAGAAAAGTTCTCTGTTGGTGATATAGTTGATTGTTACGTTGATAGTATTGATGTTGAACACAAAAAAGTGGGACTAAGCTTAATAGAAGTTTAGTCTCTTTTTTTGTATACTTTTTGTTCTAGAAAATCTAAAGATTCTTTATCTAAAATACACTTATCAAAGTCATCAATAATCATATTATAGTTTTCTACTATTCCTTCTCTAGATTTAAGATTTAACTGACTCTTAGTATCTAACTGATTATTATGGAAAAAATGATAACCAGTTATAGTTATATTCCTAATATAGGATAATTTATTACTAGGTACAATTCTAACTCCATATTCGGTATAAGAAGAATTATCATCATATTCTTTATTATAAAAATTATAACAATTTGCAAGAGCAAAATTATTTTGTTCGATATAGTTAAGTAACTGTTGATAGTTAGTATTAATTATGTCATCATCTAAAATATTAGGATAACTTTCTCTTAATAATTCAAATTGTTTTCTTAAATCATTAAATTCTTCTAAGTAATTATCTAAATCACTACTAATTAGAGTAGGAGTTTCTAGACTGAAATCCAACAATTGATTTTCATAAGTTGTAAAATTTGTAATTTGTTTTTTCATTAGACACTCATTCTTATTCCAGAACTTTTAACTTTTACTTTTCTAATATGACAGTTCATATTTCTACTAACTAAAGTCATATCTTTATCAATAATAACACCTTCTTTAGTTTTAAGTTTTAATTGAGATTTGTAGATTATTCTATTAGCAGTGTTAAAACCATATTTAGTTATTACTATTCTATTTGTTGAAGGCTCTTTTTCTGGAGTTATTCTTACACCATAGTAAAGTTGTTTAGCTATAGGTGAATCACTTCTTACAGTATCAGAATAGTTATAGCAATTTTCTCTAGAAATTAAATTTTTTTCAGCATATTTATTTAGTTTTTCTGCATTTTCCTTAATAACTTCATCACGTAAATCTCTTGGATAAGTCAGTAATAAAAACATTAATTGCGTTTTTAAATCAATTAATTCCTTTCTACATAGTTCTAGCTCTTTCTTATTTATATCTTTTTTAGCTGGAGCCATTTTAGTTATACTAAATACTCTTTCTTTTTTAGAAAAGTTTGTAAGTTGTTTTCTCATTATTTTCCTCCCATTTTATCTTTTTATATATTGTCTACTTGTTAATCCATCTAGAGCTCTTTTATCATAAGAAAAGTTGGTAGTAGAATCAGTTGAAATCATATTTTTATCAATTATTCTACCACCTTGAGTTTTGATGTTAAATTGATATTTACTTAGTAATTCTCTGTTTGCCATAAAAGTATATTCTGTTATGGTGATAGTTTTTAGTGGTTCATCAAGATAGATACTTGGAACAATTCTTATCCCGTAGTTTGCATATTTTTTACTACCTGCTAAAGAACTAGGAAATACTACTTTGTTTTGATAAGTATATAAATCTTGTAATGCTACTTTATTTTTTTTAGCATATTTCTTTAACTTTTCAAAATCTTTTAAGATGACTTCATCTTCTAAAGCTTCTGGATAAATACTAATGAGTAGATTAAACTGGGTCATTAACTCTTGTAATTCTTCTAGTTTAAACATTGTTTCAAAAGTACCAGATTCACAATTTTTTGGAGCATTATTATTCCACTCAATCATTTTACTTTCCTTATTTGCAAAATTTGTAATCCTTTTAATCATAAATTTATCCCCCTTTATTTGCGCGATGACTATAATACCATATAATGGTTAAAAAATCAAAGAAAAAATGCTCAATTTGACAAAAGTATACATATTTGCTACAATATAGATGTTCTTATTTGAAGGAGGAACTATGAAAAAAGCGAGTAAGGTTAGCCTGTCACTTGGTTTATTGGGAGTTTCAATGATAGGTGCCTCTATATTTTTACAATATAGGTCATTTCAAATGGAAAAAGAAGAAAGCGTAATTTATGAAAAAGTTACTATGAAGGATTTATCTTCTGGTACAATAGAAAAAGTAAGTAAAAAAGAAACAAATACAACAGAAAATAATACAGATACAATAGAAGAAACAGTAAGTGATCCTTTAGCAACAACAACGGAAACTCCTACTGAAGAAGTAGAAGTTCAAGACGAAGTTAAAGAAATAACTACTTATGAGGACGTTTCAACTACACCCGTAGAAGAAATTGTCTATGATGGTATGACTTTAAACCAATTAGCCGAAAAGTTAAATAGAAGTTTAAAATCAACAATTGCTGGTAAGGGATATTTAATTGCTAGTTATTCACTACAATTAGGTGTTGACCCATATTTAGCAACAGCCATCATTTTACACGAGACTGGTTGTAATAGTGGAACTTGTAGTAATTTAGTTCGTAGCTGTAACAATGTAGGAGGTCAAAAAGGAGGACCATCTTGTGGTGGTGGAAGCTATAAAGCTTATCCAACTCTTGATGAAGGAATTATGGGTTATATTGATAACTTATATAAAAACTATGTCTCTAAAGGACTAACTACAGCAGAAGCTATGGGACCTAAATATGCAGCTAGTACCACTTGGGCTAGTCAAGTTAATAATTATATCGCGTTAGTAAAAAATAAATAAGAATATAATAACAGGTAGGGTGACCTATCTGTTTTTGATTATAAAAAATATGTTAAAAAATAATCAAACACTTAACATAAAATTATTTAAGTAAAAATTGTATAGATTTATATGTTTATAATATTGAAATAATAAACTGTTATGAAATTGTTTAGTTTCTTAACAGTTTATTTTTTTGTCAAATTTTAGAGAATTATTCCTAAGATACTAACTCTTAATATTACATACCATTTATTAGGAGGGTATCTATGGAAAAAATAAAAATAGATGGATTAAGTAGAGAAGAAGTTATTAGAGCAAGAGAAAAATATGGAAGTAATGCTTTAGAGATAATTCATAGAGATACCTTTTTTAAACAACTACTAAGAAGTTTAGGTGACCCCATAATTCGTATTTTATTAATAGCACTAGGAATAAAAACTATCTTTTTGATAAAAGATTTTGATTGGTATGAAACAGTTGGAATAGCAGTTGCTATTTTTTTAGCTTCTTTTATTTCAACACTTTCTGAGTATGGGAGTGAAAAAGCCTTTGATAAGTTACAACAAGAAGCTGCTAAAACTAAAGTGAAAGTTAAAAGATTTGAAGGGATACTTACTATTCCTCTTGAAGAAATAGTAGTAGGAGATATTATTCTTTTAGAGTATGGAGAAAAAATACCAGCTGATGGGGTGTTATTAACTGGTAGTTTAACAATAGATGAGTCATCAATAACAGGAGAAAGTAAAGAAATCTATAAATATCCTTTTAAAACTGGAACAGAATTAAAAGAGGCTAACCAATTATTTAGAGGAAGTGTCATTTATCAGGGGACTGGTAAGATGTTAGTAACTAAGGTTGGGGTTAATACTTTTTATGGAAAGATAGCTAAAGAATTACAAGATGTTCAACCAGAAAGCCCGTTGAAGTCAAGACTAAGACACTTAGCTACTATTATCAGTCGAATAGGTTATTGCTCTGCTTTCTTTGTAGCACTATCATATCTATTCTTTTCTATCGTTATTAATAATCAATTTGATATAAATAAAATAATTACTTACTGTAGTGATTTGTCATTACTATTTGCTCATCTTTTATATGCTTTAACACTAGCAGTAACAATGATAGTAGTGTCAGTGCCAGAAGGCCTACCAATGATGATAACTTTAGTATTATCTAGTAATATGAAAAGAATGCTTAAAGATAATATCTTAGTTAGAAAACTAGTAGGAATTGAAACATCAGGTAGTTTAAATATTTTATTTACTGATAAGACAGGAACTCTTACTAAAGGTGAACTTGAAGTAGTAGGAGCAATACTTGGTGATGGAAAAGTTGTGAATAGTAATAAAGAATTAATTAGTTATAAAGAATATTTAAAAGTATTAGATGAATCTTTAATTCAAAATAATAGTTGCAGCTATGATAAAACTAAGAATAAATTTATCGGTGGAAACGCTACTGATCAAGCTTGTGTCAACTTTATTTATAATAAGAAACCTATTATTTTACCAAAATTGAAAGAAAAACCATTTAATAGTAAAGATAAATATTCAAAAGTTACAGTTAATGATAATGGGAATATTACTTATATTAAGGGAAGTCCCGAGTTGCTATTAAAGAAGTGTAATAAATATTTATCACTTGATGGAAGAGAGATAAGATTTAGTTCTTCTTCTTTGCTAAAAAGATTAGAAGAGTATACAAGACTTGGTATTAGAGTAATTTTAACTGGTTATAGTAGAAATGATGGAACTGATATTGTACTTCTTTCTCTTTTATTAATTAAAGATGAGTTAAGAAAAGAGAGTAAAGGAGCAGTTGATATAGTAAGAAAAGCTGGTGTTCAGGTGGTAATGATTACTGGTGATAACAAAGAAACTGCTACTTCTATTGCAAAAGAAACAGGAATAATAAATAATAGTACAGATTTAGTACTTACTAGTAGTGATATGGCGCAGATGTCTGATGCTGAATTAAAGAAAAAACTACCTAATCTAAGAGTAGTAGCAAGAGCTCTTCCACAAGATAAAAGTAGATTAGTAAGAATTTCTGAAGAAGAAAATTTAGTAGTGGGAATGACAGGAGATGGAGTAAATGATGCTCCGGCACTTAAGAAAGCAGATGTTGGTTTTGCCATGAATAGTGGAACAGAAGTTGCTAAAGAAGCTAGTGACATTATTCTTTTAGATAACAATTTCTATTCTATTACTAAAGCTATTCTTTATGGACGAACAATTTTTAAAAGTATTAGAAAATTCATTATCTTTCAGTTGACAGTTAATTTTTGTGCCGTTTTCTTATCAATTATTGGTCCTTTTATTGGGGTAGCTACACCTGTTACGGTTATTCAAATGTTATGGATTAATATGGTTATGGATACCTTAGCAGGAATTGCCTTTTCTTATGAAGCTCCACTTAGTGAATATATGGAAGAAAATCCTAAAGATAGATATGAACCAATTCTAAATAATTATATGATACATGAAATAGTTTTTATTGGTGTTTATTCTTCTTTACTTTGTATTTTCTTTTTGAAAAGTCCTTATATTCATTCCTTTTTTAGAGATGATATTAATGATAAATATTTTTTAACTGCTTTCTTTGGTTTATTTATTTTTATAAGTATCTTTAATAGTTTTAATGCTAGAACTTCTAGACTTAATATCTTTGCTAATCTATTTAAAAATAAAATGTTTATGATAGTAATACTTTTCATTGCCATTGTACAGTTTATTCTCATCTATTATGGTGGTGAATTATTTAGAACTGTTGGCCTTAGTTTCAAAGAGATAGAAATTATGCTTCTATGTGCTTTTTCAGTTATTCCAGTTGAGTTATTCCGAAAAATATATCTAAAGAAAAATAATAAGTTGGGACACGTTTAAATTCCAACTAAATATGTAACTTAAATACTAAAAAAATTCATACTTTTCTCGTACTATTATTTGCTCTTATTCTATTGTTATCTATTCTTATACCTGTTACTATTAATTTGGATACATTTGAAATATCAGGTGCTTTCCCTTCTATAAAATTCTAATTAGGTGATATGTATGACAAAAAACCAAACTTTTGTTGTTGTATTACTACTATTTATAGTAATATTTACATTACTATTCAAGTAAAAAAGGCACCTGATTCAACTTATGTTGAATTCTGGTGCCAAACCTAAAATATTTAGGGAAACACCTGATTATGCCAAATCAAATGTATCCTTTTTTATTATATGAAGTTTCCTTCATCTAGATACATCTTATCACAGAAATTATCTAATAACAATGTATCATTTCTAAAAAAATTATGTAAGGAAAAGTTTATGCTTTTCTCGTGCTACTATTTGTAGTAGTTACTATTCAAATAAAAAAAGATACCTGATTATGGAAAGTCAAATGTATCTTTTTTTATTATATGAAGAATCCTTCAGTTAAATACAATTGAGATACTAGGCATTTCTAATCTATAAAATATTTACTAAGTAACGGGCGGTAATGTCTATGACAAAAAATCAATCTTTTGTTATCATTATACTATCATTTATAAAAAATACCTAAGAATTAATCATCAACTGTATAAATTTTATTATATGAAGGCTTCTTCATTAAATACATCTTAACACAAAATCGGTAAGATAACAATAATTGAGAAAAGTTTATATTTTTCTCGTATTAATAGAAGATATCTTTGCTTTTTTTTAAAATATATAGTAAAATTAAGAAAGTTTTGGAGGTAATTATGTTACAAGTAAATAATGTTAGTTTAAGATTTGGAAAAAGAACTTTATTTGAAAATGTTAATTTAAAGTTTGTAGATGGTGCTTGCTATGGCTTAATCGGCGCTAATGGAGCAGGGAAAAGTACTTTTCTAAAATTATTAACAGGAGAGTTAGAAACAACAACTGGGGATATCACTACTGGTAAAAATGAAAGAATCTCTGTTTTAAAACAAGACCACTATCAATATGATGATGTTCGTGTTTTAGATGTAGTTATTATGGGAAATGATAAGTTATATAAAATAATGAAAGAAAAAGAAGAATTGTATTCTCATACTGAATTTACCGAAGAAGATGGTTACCGTTTAGCTGATTTAGAAGCAGAATTTTTAGAGATGGATGGTTGGAATGCTGAAAATGATGCTGCTATCCTTTTGAATAACTTAGGGGTAAAAGATGAATTTTATGATAAAAAGATGAGTGAGATACCTGTTAAACTAAGAGTAAAAGTATTATTGGCCTCAGCACTTTTTGGTAATCCTGATATCTTACTATTAGACGAACCAACTAACAGTTTAGACTTAGATGCTATTAATTGGTTAGAAGAGTTTTTAATTAACTTTCCTAATACCGTAATTGTAGTAAGTCACGATAGATATTTTCTAAATAAAGTATGTACTCATATCGTTGATATAGACTTTGGGAAGATGAAAATGTATATCGGTAACTATGACTTTTGGTATCAATCTAGTGAACTTGCTTTAAAACAAATGAAAGAATCTAATAAGAAAAAAGAAGAGAAAATTAAAGAATTACAAGACTTTATCGCTAGATTTTCTGCTAATGCTTCTAAGAGTAAACAAGCAACTTCAAGAAAGAAAATGCTTGAGAAGATTGAACTTGATGAAATTGTTCCATCTTCTAGAAAATATCCATTTATTGAATTTAAAATAACTAAACAAGTAGGAAAAGAAATATTAAGAGTTGAAAACTTAATTAAAGAAGTAGATGGTGTTAGAATTCTAAATAAAATATCATTTACCGTTTTAAAAGGTGATAAAATTGCTATTGTATCTAATAACGACTTAGCTAAAACAACATTATTCAATATCTTAGCAGGTGAAGAAAAATTTGATAAAGGTCAAGTACTATTTGGAAAAACAATATCTCCTTCCTATCTTCCTCAAGATAATAGTAACTACTTTAGTGGAGACTTATCTATTCTTGACTGGATAAAACAATATAAGAGAGTAGATGATGATACTGAATTAAGAGGTTTCTTAGGAAGAATGTTATTTTCTAAAGAAGATGTCTTTAAAAAAGTAAATGTTTTATCAGGTGGAGAGAAAGCTAGATGTATGCTTAGTAAGATGATGTTAGAAGAACCTAATTTCTTAATATTGGATGAACCAACTAACCACTTAGATCTAGAAAGTATTACTTCTCTAAATAAAGGATTAGAAAATTTTGCGGGAGAGTTAATCTTAACATCTCGTGACCATGAACTTAATCAGACTGTATGTAATAGAATAATTGAAATAAAAGATGATGGTACTATAATTGATAGAAGATTAACCTTTGACGAATATTATAATAATTAACTTTACGTAAAGTGAACAATTAGATTGATAAATCTGATTGTTTTTTTTTAAACTATAATATACTATGAAGCTAGGAGATGAAATTATGAAAAAGAAAAATAACCTAGTTACTATAATTATAATTGTAGTAGTAGCAGTTTTAGTTGTTGGGTTAGGATATTTTATTTATGATAAGTCATTAAAAAAACAACCAACTAACAATAATACTGTTAATGATGTAAATAAAAATACAACAAATGAAACAGGAGAAAGTCTAGATATTAATAGTAATCTTATAAAAGAACTATATAATAAAGTTGCTTTAGCAGAAGATAGTTATTATAAATATTGGTTTTATGGAAGAGATGATAACTACTTGGTAAGTAGTGCTCCAGAAAGTAGTAAAATGGCTTTAGTATTTCATAACTTAGTAGAAACAGATTTTATAGCTATTCCAACTGCTTCAAGTATTGCACAAACTGTTGATTTAAATGGTAGTGTCTATACTCTAAATATTGCTAATAATAAAGGATTTGTTCCTTATGATAATGTTTTAAGAACTTATCAAAGTTTATTTGGAACAAGTGCCTCTTTAAATAAAGATGTACCATTACAAGTATCAGCTTATACAATTAATTATTATGTATATAATGCAGAACTTAATGGCTATGTAAACTATATTATGGAAGGTGGCGGAACTACTCCTAGTTTCTATCATGGAGAAATTACTAAAGCAGTTAAAAATGATAATAGTATCATAATAACTGAAAAAGTAGAGTACTCAGAAAATATGGATGGAAAGAAAAAAGTTAATTCTACTTCATATTATGAATATACTTTCAACCAAGAAAGTGATGGAACTTATTCCTTCGTTTCAAGAATCAAAAGTAACTAAGGTTGCTTTTTTCTTTTACTAGCTAAAAAAGTCAAAGGTATGCTATAATTAAATTATCATAGGAGGTATTTATTTTGAAAACTAATAAGCACTTTAATTTTGTTAAAAAACATAAGAAAACAATTGGAATTATTTTTTTAGTAATAGGTTTAATTATTTTGACTTTTTCCTTAGTTACTCTAGTAAGTTTTTTTAGTAAGTATATGACTTATAAAGATGCAGAAGGAAAAGTAGTTGATTATAAATACAACTATAAAGATAATGGTGTTCAATTAGGAACAGATATGTAGTAGGGGATAAGACTTATAAAAAAGCAGCTGACCATTATGTTAAATTTCCAGAACCAATTGGTACTGTATTTAAAATTAAATACAATCCTAAAAAACCAACAGATATTATTTTTCTTGGAGAAACAGATAAATATCTTTATTTAGGAATAGGCGTAATTTTTACTGGTTTAGGTGTAATTTTATTAAAGAAAAATAAGAAAGAAAAAGTAAATAAAATAGAGACACCATCATTTACAACTAATGAAGAAATAATCTAAAAAGAGTAACTTTATTTTTGGAGTTACTCTCTTATTTTTATAGCACCTTTAGAACAACGATTCCCCCAAGCATCAAGAATCTTATTATTTTTCTTTACAATAATTATTTCACAGTGATTAGGACAACCATTACAAACGCAACCAGCTGTTTCAAATTTTGCATCACGAACTTTGAAATTAAATTCTTTCTTGATACCACTTTTCTTTGCAAGAATAGCACTGCCTAAAGCTCCCATTAAATGGCCATTTTCATCAACAATAATTTCTTCCCCTAATAAATCTTCAAAAGCTTTTTTAACACCAATATTTTTACTAACACCACCTTGAAAGATAATTGGTCCTTCAATTTTTTTACCCTTTGCCACGTTATTTAAATAATTACTAGCGACACTATAACAAAGGCCTGCAATAATATCATTCTTTTTATAACCCATTTGTAACTTATGGACTAAATCACTTTCTGCAAAAACTGTACATCTAGCAGCAATACTAGTTGGTTTCTTACTAGTAAGAGCGATAGTACCAAAGTCTTTGACATCAAGACCTAATCGTTTAGCTTGACTTGAGAGAAAACTTCCTGTTCCAGCCGCACAAAGCGTATTCATTGCATAATCAGTTACAATCTTATTATCTATTAAAATAATCTTAGAATCTTGTCCGCCTATTTCTAGGATAGTTCTAATATCTGGATATTTCGATAAAGTTCCAATTGCATGAGCAGTTATTTCATTTTTAATACTAACAGCATCAAGCATTGTCCCGATAAGTTTTCTAGCAGACCCAGTTGTTCCGACCCCCATAATCGTTATGTCTTTTGTCTCTTTTTCTAATTCTTTTAACACTTTCTTAACAGCTTTAACTGGGTCACCCTCTGTCCAAAGATAACTACTAGCAATGATATTATTATCTTCATCAATAATGACTCCTTTAGTAGAAATAGAACCAATATCTATACCTAAATAACCAATCATGTTATCCCTCCCGTTTAAAATTTAATAAGTCATAAAAAGCTTCTAATCTTGTCTTTATCCCATCAAGTCCACTTTGTTCATCAAATGAGAAAAAAGTAATAGGAATATGTAAATCTTTCGCTTCTTTAATCAT
>ERZ791812.805-NODE-805-length-14397-cov-9.329522_pt1 | contig 14397 bp, 11 predicted proteins | sample MGYA00510303_ERZ791812 | MGnify/ENA primary metagenome ERZ791812 (study PRJEB30046, sample SAMN00791985) | human gut metagenome | study: EMG produced TPA metagenomics assembly of the A metagenome-wide association study of gut microbiota in type 2... | reverse complement strand
CCATCAGAATCTTTCAGCAGAATCCAGCTTGCAGAGTAGGTGATTTCGGCATCGGCGGGCTTTTCTGCAACCTGCTTATCGGCAAAGAACGCGGGAACCGCCGCGCCGTTCAGATAGGCCTTGTCAAACGTCAGGTCGGAGAAGTCGCTCTCCCGCAGGCATTTGGCAATCGCGCGGTCGTTGGCGGCATCGGTGAAATTCACCACCAGCGTGCCGTTCACGCAGTACCAGTTGGCGATGACAACGCCGTCTGCATCGGGATTCTTGCCCAGCAGCTTATCCCAGAAAGCCCGCAGCTTGGCGGGAATCGTGGCAACGGTATCATCGGAGAATGCGGTGGGGGAGATAATGCTGCCAGACTGGTACTCGGCATCTTCGGATTCATGCAGCACCCAGACCGCCGTTTCCTGCAAGTAGGCATTATCGTCCGTGGCCTGCTCCAAGCGGAACTGAATCGAGCGTGCGGTGGTATAGCCGTCAGCCGGGCGGGTCTCCGTTAGGGTATAGATTTTGGAGGTATCGCGATTCCCGGCAAAGTCGTGAGAAAGATGCAGCCCGCGAATCACATGAGCCGAGTCGCTGCTCTCCCAGCTATCCACCATATTGCCGTTCCAATCGGTCACGGTTAAGGTGGCACCGGGCAGGGCAAAGGTGCCATCGGAATCAGAGATGAACGCGTGCTTGTCGATCTCCACAGCGGTCTGCTTGTCGGAGTGCAGGCAGTCAACGATTTGCCATGCAATAAACTGATTCTCGTAGGTGAACTCCACCGGAATCACACTCTGCTCAATCAGGTAGCCGTCCGGCACGCTAATCTCGCGCAGATAGTAGCGGCCGCTGTTGGTCGTCCAGTCGTGGACATCGCTGCTGCCGTAGTGTTCGCCGCGCAGGGGAATGTCTACATCAAAATAGGCAAGGCCGTTTTCATCGGTAGTGGCCGTGCCAAGCATAGTATCGGCAGCTGCCAACAGTTCACCGGAGATACTGTAAATGTCGTCTGCGGTGTACAGCTCATAGACTGCCCCTGCAACCATCTTGGCATCAGCCGGAATGTTAGCGCGGTTGCTGCCGCCGTTCAAAAGGGTAGCACGGGTCTTACAGCCGTCTGCATAGGGCGCTTCATCAGTCAAATCGCAGGTGTCGCGGTCCAGCTTATACAGGCCAACACCGACTTCGCCCTCCTCAACGACCGGTAGCACGCGGGCATTCTCAAAGACGAGAATCTGCTTTTCAATCTGTTCGGCGCTGGCATTGCCTACATTTATAATAGAGTAGTCGTAGACAACATCGCCGTCCTGCGTGTGGTCTATGATAGTCTTCGCAAGGACCAGATCGTTGTACTGGTTATCCCAGTCCAGCACCACGGTGTAGGTGTGGTCGGTGTGGACAAAACCGTAAGGAGCCTGCACTTCAGAAATTGTGTAGGTACCTAGCGGCAGTGTGATGGTGACTTCACCCTTGGTGCCATCGTGGGTCACTTTCAGAAAATCGTAGGTTGCAGTGGTTCGCGTGGGGCTGAACCGGACTTCGTCCACCTGTCCATCTTCGGCAGTGGTAACGGTGGCGACAAGGTCGCCGTCTGCGTACCAGAGCGTACCTTGATTGTCCGGCATGGAAATGTCGCCCTGCGCGTGAATCTCATAGGTGGCATTGGCAAGGTTATCCGTCTCGTACACGAACTGCCCGTTCTCATACCCGGTCAGCACGTTGCCGATTTTGCGGATCTTGATTTGCCCCAGTGTCTCGTGGTTATAGTAGTTTTCAGTGACAGCATAGTCATCCATGCCATCGGCGCTGCCGCCGCTGACCTGATACACACGGTCCGAGGTCAGCTCAAACACGACATTGTACTGGCGGTCGTTGAAATACCCGCGTGGACCTTCGATCTCGACGATGCGGTACCTGCCCAGCGGCAGTTTTTCCGGGGTCTTCATTTCGCCGTTGGAATCGGTATAGAAAGTGCTGGTCTTTGCCCAGGCATTGCCGGATTTCGGGTCGTTCATCTCCACAAGGGTTTCGTGACCGCCCTCGGCAATATAGTAAAGGTTGAACGCGGTGTCGGCAATTTTGACAGGCTTGCCCGTCTCAATGTCGATTTTGACAAGCTGCAAGTAACCCTCTAACTCTTCGTCCAGAATGTTGTAGGTCATGTAGCTGCCGCTGGGTGTTGTGATGCTGCCGGCAGGCACAGTAAAGCTGCTCTGCGGGCTGGACGCATTGACAGTGACAAGGAACGGTTCGGCCTGAAAAACGTCTTTCGGCACTGTTGTTTCCACAACGATGTACTGACCGTAGGGAAGTCCCTGCACACGCAGAATGCCTTCCTCGTTCGTGAAGATTTCGGACAGTCGGTATTCCTGCGCATTGTTGGTCGGAACCCAGGCGAGGCCCTGCCCATTGGCAAAATCGCCGTCTGCGGTCAAGGTGGCGTTATAGCGGGTGACAGCGGCGGTGTCGCTCTCGTACATTGTGGCGACAGCCTGTTCCTCATCGGAAAAATCAAATTTCAGGGTGTCCTGATCGTAGCTGGATTTACGGTAGGCATCCAGAATGCTGGCGGCATCGTAACTGCCATCGGCATTCTGGATAAACTGGTCGGCTTTGCTCAGCAGCGATACACGGTACACTTTGAACCCGGCACCACCAAGTTTGATGGCGGGCGAGGGCTGCCCGGTGGTGGACACCAGCTTTTGCAGGCTGAACCCGGATTTCAGCACTTCGTCCTGCGTCTGGTCTTCAGTGCGGACAACGTAAGTGGATTCATCAGCGTAGGTAAGAGATTGATAGTGGTTGATTTCATCACAGAGATAGCCTTTCGCAAAAGACAGATAGTAGCCGTCATAGGTCTTACTGCCGTCCAAGGCACGGCTCTCGGCGACAGCAGAATACTGGTTGCGGTAGACATAGTCGGTGTACTCCGTGCCGTTGTTGGCGAGGGCGGCATAATTGCCGGTAGGCTCTAACTTTTTGTTGAGCAGGGGATACTGGCCGGAAAGGTAATACTGCCCGTTGGAATCCAGCGGGATTACGATGCCGGTGGCGCGCTCCACAAGGTAGTAACGGCCTAAGTAGAGGTTGGCAAATGCCAACTTGCCGTCCTTGATGGCGGCGGAGGCAACGAGGTGATCTTTTTTCAGCACCGGGAGATAATCTGACTTCCATGCTCCGTTGGTAAGCACAGTGGTGTGCCAGATAGGGTTGCCGCTGGCATCCGTGATTTTGGAGTAATCGATGATGCCGGAAATGCCGTCCGGATGATGAATGTCCTCGGCAGCGTACAGGTCGTACACGGCACCTTCGAGCGTTGAGTCACCGTTGCTGCTGGCAGCCAGATACCGAGCAGCATCCAAGTCTACTTTAGAGAGCGTGATGCTGCCGAGAACGCGGTCATTCTGCATCTTGTCGGAGTTGGCGTGCATTGTGTAGGAGTCTTCATTGCTGGCGATGCCGGTGGGGTCTGTGGTGTAGGTCTTATCTGCATTGCGGCTGCCAAAAGTGATGGTGACGATGCCCTCACCAGTGTCGATGAGCGTGCCGCCGCTGTTGGCCGTGGTGATGTCGGCATTGTAGTCGGCGTTGCCCAGCCAAATTGTCTGGCCGTCCAGCGCCTTGGTAATTTCAAAGGCGTATGCCCGCTTGCCCAGCACCGAGCCCGCCGTGCCGGGGGCATTTACATTCGACCAATCGCCATAGTACCCGCTGGGAGCATGGCTTTCCACGATGACGAACTTACCCTCGTTTCGCTGGGTGTAATAGATATTGTCAGAACCGTTGGCATAATTGCTGTGGTTGATGACTTTGTGAGTTCCATCTGCTTGGCGCTCAACCTTGTACTGGTTGTACCCACCATTGGGGATGTAGCACTGCCGGACGGTATCCCACTCGAAAATCTTAAACTCGGCATCGCCCTTGATGCGCTGCTTGGTTTCGCTGTCGATTTTGTCAATGCTGACTTTGACCGACCACTCATCGTTTTTCATCTGGTAATCGTTCGAGCTGTTGGCAGGAACCGTAATGGTCTGGTGGCTGCCCAGCGCACCGGGCGTTGAATCAAAACCGTGCGGGATGGTGACCTCGTCATAGCTGAATTTCAGGCTATCGAAGTATCCGCGTACCGCCGACAGCGCTGCTTCGATTTCACCATTGACCTGACTTTCACAGGCGCTCTGCGCAGCAGATTGTGCCGCAGATGCCTGTGCGTCTGCATCCTGCTCACTGTTGGCGGTTACGCTGCCGCTTTGGGAGGTCGACTTGCTGACGCTGTAATGTACCGTCCATGTGACGGAGGCATCGCCGCCATTGAGGTGGTAGCTATCGTCCTGCGTGTGACCACCTGTGGTCACCGACTGATTGCCTGCCGGGGTAATCGTCCAGCTGCCGCCGTTGATGTTGGCGGGGATGCCATCCAGAATCGGGGCAATGTCGATGCCTGCACCGTCCACCTTCTCCAGCGTTTCCAACTGGATTTTGTCCGTGTTGATGCTATACGAAAAATCCAGCGTTTCGGTGCGCTCATAGCTGGCACTCCACGGTTTGTCCACAGGCTGCCCCTCCGGGGTAAGTTCTGGAATCTCGTTATCTCCGCCCAGCGTGACCGGGGTATAATCCAGAATGACAAACCGCTGCCACGCAGCGTTGCTAGGAACGTACAGTGTTCCAATGTACACCGTTTCGGCGGTATCATCGGCATAGGTCGCCGCACCGTTCACGATTTCACCGGCAAGGCTGTCCGGGAACTGCTCTGCCTGCCACGCAAGGCGGTCAAGATAGGCGTTGTTGTCGGTGGCATCCTCGGCCGCGCAAGTAGAAACCGCGGACGTTGCGCCGCTGTTGAAGCCCTGTGCCCACATGGTTGCCTGATCCGCTGTACAGCCTTTACCAAAGAACTCGGCCAATACCCAGACACTGCCTGCCGAGGAATAATTGGCTACCGGCGCATACTTGTTGGCATAGGTTGCACCGGGTCCCCACGCCCATTTGCCGTTATCGGCACACAGGGCGGGCTGTCCGCCGAGATAGTTCATCCAGCCCACGCTGGTGTAAACACATTGCGTGACCTGCAAACCTGCGTAAGCTGCAACACCTGCGTCCGCTGAGCAGGATGCAGGTTGCGCCTCCTGTTCAAAACGCTCCTGCAAAATGCCGGGGAACGGCGCAGAATCGTCGAGCGTGACATGGAGCGCTTTCGTCAGGCTCGTTTCCGAGTCTGTATAGGTCAGCGTAACGCTGAAATCTTCAGTGGCCTTGACGTAAATACCTGTCACCGATGCCGTGACTTCGGAAAAATCATAATGGAGCTGCCGCTGGTGTTCTTCCTCAGTGGCGGCACACAGGTCGCCACTGGTGAAGCTGTATCCCAGCAGTTCTACATTGTCGGGCAATGTGATGTCCGCACTGCCGCCGTTGGCAGGATACAGCACCTGCATACTGATGGGGACGATGGCGTAGTCCTCACCGTCCATGCGGGGAAAAGAGGCTGTGGCGCTGTCGGTATTGAGCAATGCCTCATCCAGTGCGACCTGAATCGTGCTGTCGGCATCGTAGGCGCTGTAATCCTCGTTGCCCCAGCCCTCGATACTGATTTTTGTTTCACCGGTCAGTACAGGCAGACCGGTGGAGTCGAGGTAGTACCCGGTGGCCGTCTGCGGCAAGCTGGGATACATCCGAGATTGGATTTCTTCCACGGACAGCCCGCCGCCCGATGCAACAGGCTGCTCTACTTGGTTGGTGGCTTCTGCGGCTGCGGCTTCTGCCGTTTCCGGCGTGGCAATCTCATCGGCCGAAGCGGCAGGAATCATCGTGCAGCACATAGCACCCGCCATGAGCGCCGCAGATAAGCGGTGTTTGAGTTTGTATTGCATTGCATATCTCCTTGTGTGGGTTTATACTTCAAAAGAGTGCGTGCGATTTACAATTTTACATCTGCACCACCTCCGTCAATCAGCTTAGCAACAACCAGCAGGCGGCTGTTGGGGTCTGCCGTGCAGGTGGAGAGTGTCAGAATATGGTCATCGGTCGTCATGTCCACACCGTAGTCGAATGCACAGCTGGCAACAGCCTTATCCAGAATCTGCTGGAATGCAGCATCGTCCGGGTCTGCCTGAATGCAGTCGGTGTCAGCCTTTGCGTCGCAGACCCACACACTGAAAATCTGATACGTCAGCTTTTCATCTGCCAGTGAAACATAAATGTATGGGTTTTCCTGCCCAAACTCGAACACACGGTATTTGTGCAGATCCTCAAACCCACCGGTATAGTCTTCGTCGGTAAAGGTGTGGCCGTAAAAAATCAGATTGCGAGAAACTTTTACACCGCTGTCCATGCGGCAGGCATAGTCAGCATAGATACAGCCGTGGTAGTCCTCGTTGCCTTTCTCATCACGGCGCAGATAATAGTCGTTGTCTCCGTACTGCTGCACAGGCGCGTCGATGTTCGTGCCGGGAATCGTAATCCACGCCACGGTGTCCGGATTTTCTTTCTGCGCGGCGGCAAGTCGTTCATCGGGTGGCTCCACGTGCTCGCCCTGTACCCATGCGGGCAGCACCGAACCGCTGCCGCTGGAACGCCCGAAAATCAGGAACCCGGCCAACATCAGCCCAACCAAAACAAAAATGATGATAAGCCGCAGCAAATCGGGATTGGCGGTATCGCAGAACCGTTTGAATTTTTCTCTCACTGCGGCACCTCCGCAACATCATCTTCCTGCCACGGCAGGCGGGGCAGGGGGGCGTAGTGGTGGCCGTTCGGCTCGATCCAGCTGCCCTGGCCGCCGGCAAAGATGTGGATGTTGAACGAGTTCAGCACAGTCAAAAAGCTCTCCATGTCGGCGGCATCACAGCAGAGAGAATCCCGGTTGCCAATCAGCAGCACATCAAAGCGGTGCTGCTCGGCATCCTGCAGAATCTCCTTGACGGCGGGGCGCATGAGCAGCGGCACGGGCTCGTTTGTCTCGGAAATGCGTTCTTTCTGCACGCCCCACTGCAATTTGCGGGCGGCGCGCTGGCAGACAAGGCGCTGTCTGCCCATGCTGGCAAGATTCTTCGGGTCGGACTGGTAAAGGCATTGTGCAATCATTGTTTTCCTCCTTAATACTTCGGCTTGTGGTAAACTTCTTTATGCAGTGCCACCGCATGGCAGCGCTCATGCCATAGGAACAGGCAGTGCAGGACCATCCCGCTGCCAACCAGCGGCAGCAGGACTTTTGCCCAATCAGAGATTTTCTTCATCGTCATCCTCGTTTCTGCCGCCGAGGACAATATCCCCAGACGGCACATAGACTTTCGGCACAGGGGCAGACTTTGCGGGTTCTGCCGCATGGGAGGGTTCTTTGCGCAGCAGGTGGGTGATAATCAGCAGCACCGCGATAAAGAGCAGCGCGCAGGCAATACCCATAATCAACAGGGCGGGGGTAATTCTGCTTTCTACAGCAGCAACCACCACAGGTGCAGAAACCGGCGCGTACAGCAGCATATAATGCACGGTTCCAGCCTCGGTGCGGGTGACCGTTCCGGCGTAGTGCGCGGTTGCCATGTAGGTGCTGTCGGCCTGCAAAGTTTCGCCAATCGTAATGTCCTGCAAGGTCAGTGAGCCGGAAAAGCCGTACTCATCGTCGTAGGCTACAGACTCTTTCACATCATTGCGGGCGGTTTCGGAATCGGTGCTGCGCACGGACAATTCAAAATCCTGCGTGACCTCTTTTTCTTCGGTCACACAGCCCTCCACAGACTGCGTGACACCCCATAAGGTGTAATCGGAGCCGCCCCACTGCATACCGCTTTCAGTCAGGTCGGCAACGACTGTGCCATACGGCACGCTGTACTGCTTGATGACAAGCAGTTGGCCGCCGTCCTCCTGCCACGAGATACTGTCCGGGTAAAACTGCGGCACGGTATCTTCCGGCGACAGTTCAACCAACTCCGGGGCTGGTGCTGGCGTGGGTTCCTCGGCAAAGGCTGCGGTGGCGGTGCCCAGTGCCAGCAGGCAGCACAGGGCGGTGATAACTGGTTTCTTCATTAGGATTCCTCCGTTTTGGTTTGATTTTGCATTTTGCGTTCTACAATACGGCGCAGCTCGTCCCGGTCAGTGGTGATCAGGTCTTTTTCTTCCTCGCTGCATCGCATATCAACGGTGACATTGTTGGAGTTTGTGACAATCAGCGCGCTGCCGCACTCAAAGCGGGTGATGTTGTCGATTTCGGCATCGGTCAGCTTCAAAACACTTTGCACGCGCTGCGCTTCCTCTTCCTCCAGATTCAGAATGATTTTGATTTTGCAGTTATTCAGGATGCCGCGACCGTATTTTCCATCTTCCAAGGAAAAGAAGTCGTTCAGATCCTGCGTGGCGACTAGTACACCGCCGCCGTAGCCGCGAATGGTTTTGACGGCCTCGAACACATAATTGGCGGCCAAGGCGTTAGACGATGCACCGATGATCTGCCAGACTTCGTCTATAAAAATCTGCTTGCGGCGGGTTAGGTCCTCTTTCGCCTTATCCCACATATAATCCAGCCCGATGTACATACCCACGGTCAGCAGATCGCCGGACAACTCACTGATGTCGATGACAACATAGCTGTTGTCAAGGTTCACGTTCGTCTGGCGGTTGAAGCTTGATGCTGAGCCGTGTACAAGACGGTTCAGAATATTGGCGATGCGCCGTGTTTCCGGGGCAGCAGACAAGACCGCGTGCAAATCGCCCAGTATTGGCATTTCACGGTACTGACCGGGGCGCGCCGGGTCATCCGGACTGGCATTGTCGTAGGTGATGCCCTTATTGCGGTAGGTTGTGACGATGGCTTCATCCAATAGCTGGCGCTCCTCGTTGCTCAAATCGGGAATCAACAGCGAAAAGAAAATGTGCAACTTTTGGATTTTGGCGGCCAGTTCCGACTGCTCCGGCATGGGGCCATCCAGAAGTTCGCTGCTGGTGTGGTCGATTTTGCGAATCTCCATGACGTTGATGCAGTCCGGGCTGCCCGGCACGATGCGGATGATGGTACCGTTCAACGCCTTGGCCTGCCGGTAAAACTCATGTCCTTTCAACGGAGCGATAATGTAAACGGGTGTTCCCGCCAGTCGCATACGCCGGGCGATAAGCTGCATGGTGAACGTCTTGCCCGCGCCGGAAGTGCCGAGGATTGCCATGTTCGCGTTTTTGTAGATGCGGGTATTGAAGTTGTCGAGGCTGACAAGGGAGTTGTTGTAGTAGACAACACGATACCGCTTGCTGATGAACCGTAGATGCCGGTGGCGGTTGGCGTCAAGATTGCCCTGTGGTGTGGGCGTAACGATGCGGCGGCGCTTCATAAAGCGGAACCAGTGCGCCGCAAACTGCGTCAGACTGTCGCCGCCAATACCGACCACACCGAAAACGCCCAGCGGCACCGACACCGCAATGACGATCATCAGCCGAATATTGAACGCCAGCGGCAGATAAAACAGCGGTACTGCACTGCCCACAGCAAGCACAGCTGCCTCCACCGCATTGCGCAGCTTGACCGTACCGCCGAGAATCGTGCCGGTGTCCACAAAATTCTGCGGGATCAGATAAACATCCCGCTCTTCGCGTGAAATTTCGACCACCTCCGATAAACGAAAAGAGCGCCCTCGGAAAAAGGCGCTCTTGCGTTTCTGTTCAATTTTGACGATACTATTATAGCAGAGTCATATTGCAGCAAAAAAGACTTTTGCTGTGCGGATGTTGTGCTGATTTACTGCATTTCGGCAGATAAATTTTCAAATATGAGCTTGTGGCATCAATGTAGCTACATAGATTGACAACCGAATGCCGTGAACGTATAATAGAGATAAGAAAACTACGGCACGAAGGGAGTTTGTTTTATGGAAAACATTGTTTCGGCGGCCAAAACGGATGTATTCCGCGTCCGCATCAACCCGGAAATCAAGCAGGAATTGGAATCTGTGTATGCAAAGAACGGTCTTACCCTGACCGACGCCATCAACGTGTTTTTCCAGCAGTCGCTGAACGCTGGCGGCTTTCCCTTTGCCGTAACAGAGGACAACGCGGAGATCATCAAGGCAAAGGCGCTCTCCCGGCTGACAAAGCAGTTGCAGGAAGCGCAGGATGATCCGGTTTCTTACTCCGAGGATGAAGTATACAAGATGTTCGGAGTAGAGAAATGAGGGTAAGCTATAAAAGAACTGCCGTTAAGGATATGGAAGCAACCCGCGACTACATCGCCGGACGGCTGAAGAACCCGAAAGCCGCCAAAAAGCTGGTGACGGCACTGCTGAAAGCAATATCCTTGTTGGCGGATAATCCTTACATGGGCGCGGCACTGGCAGAAAAGTTTGAAATCACCACAGATGTGCGCTATTTTGTGGTGACAAAGCAGCTGATTTTCTATCGTGTGGACGAAGAAAACAGCACGATAGAGATTCTTCGCGTATTGGACGGCAGGACGGATTATTTGTCTGTGCTGTTCGGATAAATAAAAAATAGGAGGGCTGCTCCTGCGTATTGGCAGAAGCAGCCCTCTTTGTTTTAGTGCAGATAGCCTTTGGGGTTGACGTAGACCCCGTCGACAATAACACAAATGTGCAGATGATTTCCAGTCACGTCACCGGTAGCGCCAATCTTGGCAATAGTGTCATATTTGTTCACCGTATCACCAACCTGCGCCAAAAGCTGGCTGCAATGGGCGTAAAGGGTGCAATATCCGCCGCCGTGGTTGATAACCAGATAATTGCCATAACTGACATGGTACCCTGCTTTAATGACCGTGCCGGCCTCCACTGCCAGAATCGGTGTGCCGTAGGGATAGGCAATGTCTAAACCGTTGTGGTTGGTGGTATCCTTGCCGGGAATGCCGACATCCTCGCGTTTGCCGAAGAAAGAAGTAATGTGCTGTTCCCAGTTGGGGTCATTAAACGGATTGCCAAACCCGCCGCCGGGGGCAGGGGAGTCATCATCAATAAGTGCATCGTTGATTTGTCCCAGAATCGAGATACCTTCGCGTTCTTCAATTTCGTGGAGGTAGACGGTCAGGTTATGCGTATAGGCATCGGCATAGCTTTTCTGCTTGTCATCAAGCTGCCAGACCGTGTCGGCAAAGTAGTCATCGCCCACATAGGAAAGCGTGAAAACCGTGTAAGTATGATCTTCCTGTACGGTTATGGTCTGTCCGCGAACCTCTTTTTGTACCGGCTCTGTGCGGACTTCCTCGGAAGTGGTGTAGGCATAATATTCTGTCTGGTGCGCTTGCACCTGTTCAGAAAGGTCAGTTAGGCTGATTTTGGTATAGTCGTCCTCTCCTTGATAGGCGCAATACATGGAAATGAGCTGAAAGGCATTGTAGGAGACATGACCGCCCACGGAATCGACCACATCGCTGTAGGTGAGGCTTGCACGCTCGGATTCCATTTCGGCAAGGGCATCCTCGTAGGCTGCCTGCAAAATACCCGATACTGCATTGCGAAGCTGAATCACGTTGGCAGCAACTTCTAAATCATTGTTGATTGCCGCGCTGGGCTGTGTCAACGTACCGAAAACTGCACCGGGCAGCATGAGCAGAACCAGAACTGGCAGCAGCAAGACAGCAACGACCACAACAAGAACTTCCTTGCGATACTGCACCGCAGCTTCGGCAGCAGCCCCGGCGGGACCGCCCTGCATTCCAGCCTGTGCGATTTTGGCAAGTTTGGGTGCATTGTGAAGTGCCGCTGAAGCCTGCCGAGAATTTTGGATATCGTTTTCCATCATTTAGTGTCTCCGCGCGGGGGCTTTTGGCATGGCTGCCACCTTGCGCTCATCATACTGCATACGCCCGCGTTCGTCCTGAACGGTGGGCGTTTTTTCTACGCGGGTCGTGGCGTAGACCTTGTACCACTTTTCACCGTCGCGGGAAGTCTGCTCGGTAAAATGACCCTCCGGCTTCTCATACTGATGGGCGTTGTACATGGCAAACTGAATCTGACCGCGGCCGGGGATGATCTCGCGCCCTTGAATCTTGCCACCGCCGATTTCTACATCGGTGACGCTGTTGCCCATCTGTCCCAGCAGCACACGGTTCATAGCTGCTTGTTGGATAGAGGACGAAGTGGGAATGGTGGTCTGTTCCACAACAGCTGAGCCGCCGGCACGCAGGGCAATTTCACCGTCTCTTGTCGGAGAAACATCAACCGTACTATCGCCCTCCAGCGCCAGCGGCGTGGCAGGGATAGGAGAGTCAATCACGGCATCGTTTTCAGCGGTTGCCATTGCAGTGGGGATATTTTCGCCAGTGGCAGGAACGGGCATGGCATCCGCATCGCTGGTGCCTGAAAAATAACCATTGAGCGCTTCTACGGCGCTGTCGCCTGTAATACTGCCGCTGGTTTGTCCGGTGGCGATAGAGCCGATGACCTTGCTGGCGAAGCCGCCATCTTTGCCAAGGCTGTTGTGATACATGGCACCGCCCAAGGGTGTACCGATGCCGCCGGATTGTCCACTGATGGAGCTTGCTGTACTTTGCTGCACATGACGGCTTACCATGCCGGAAAGCCCGCCTGCAAAGGTGTTGCCGGGTGTGGCTTTTGCGGTAGCAGTTGAAGCGGCGGCTTTTGCAGCGCCCAGCCCCATAAAGGCTTTGCCGATTTCAAAACCGCGAAAAGCCAGCAGAGCTTCGGACAGCATCGAGCCAGGCGAGCGCGAAACGCCGATGCCCAGCGAGTGCAGGATGCCGTCCAGCTTGGTGGCAACCTTCAGAAAGGCAATCGCGCACAGCAGCCACAGAAACAGATTGCCGGATACAGCATCCTTGCCCTGAGCGTCCACGGCGGCAGCAGCCTCATCCTCGGTCAAGGCAAAAGTGACCGGGCAGTACAGGAGAACAAGGCTGACAGCGGTGAATAAAGAAAAAAGAGTTTTTTTCACGTAAAAAATCTCCTATAAGGACAGAGGGTTGGCGAGAAATTCCCCGACCATATTGACGAACAGCTTCAAGCACCATGCGTTCATAATCAGCAGCAGAAGCTGCCCTCCGAACATCCAGCACCAACTTTTGAAAATATTGTTTGTGCCGCGCGCCGCGCCCATGGCAAAGGCAAGCGGTGCAGTAAAGACCAGAATTCCCAGCACAACATATCGCTCGGCAGCTTCCAAAAGCAGCTTTAGGTAATTCCATGCCAGAATCACAACAAGAATCAGTGCAATCAAGGTCACAGAGCCGTTGGCAATCACGCCGATGATAACGAGCAGCACAGAATTGAAGTCCCCGAACTGCACACCGGGCAGACGGCTGTCCAGAATCCAGTTGTAGGGCGTGCCGCCGATCTGCAAGGCAAGGTTGACGATGTCATCACAGTACCAAATCAGCAGCAGAAAAATTACAGAACGCACCACCAGATTGATGGGATTCTCGGTGTCAATGCCAAACCCGGCACCATAGCAGCGATAAAGCTGCCACACAAGGTTCAGCAGTACCAGTCCGATGGCCGTCCAGATAAAAATCTCGTACATGGCCGAAGCAGCAGGGAAGTACCGCTTGAACGTGTCCATATTGCAGCCAAGCGAGCCGAGTACCGAGGTAGATGCCAGATCCAGCAGGTTCATCACCTGCGTTGCCAGCCAATCGACAATACCGTCTAAAATGCCCAAAGGCGTTCACCTCCTCGTTGCAATTACGCGTAGTTACGGATTCCAAGTGCCGCCCTGAAAGAACGGCGTGACATAAGCCATGATGAAGCCGAGACCGTTCAAAATCGCCCAAGTGATGGCAATGCGCTTGAGCCATGCGCGGGAATCATCCACGGTCTTGCCGTTCTTGGAAAAGTTCATCAGCAGCAGGGCAACGGCGGCGCAGACTACAGCTGTGACGGTGGAGATAGAGATGATTTGCGAGTAGACATCCTGCATGATCTCGCTGGCTTTCGTCCAGACGGTTGTGCTGGCTGCGGCGGTGGGAGAATTATCCTCGCCGGTTGCAAAAGCGGGCATTGCGGTCAGTACACTGCATAGGACAGCGCAAAGGGCTGTCCTTATGCGCTTGTGGTAAAAAGAATACGTGTTTTTCTTGATCATTGAAACCTCCTGTGTGTAAAAATGCTTTATGAGTTGCCAAAAGTAGACCATTACCATAATAACAAATTGGCTGTGCAGGAAAAAAGGCTTTCGCTCTGCGGATGTATTGCGGATGTTGTGCGGGTTCAATCGGGGGTAAGCAGATTGGTGATTTTCTCGCAATCTTGGGAGGTGTAGCCCCACAAAATCGAGCTGAGAACCTCGATAGCTTCATCCCGATGGACATAGTAGGTGCGCAGAGAAATGGAGATACCCTTGGTTTCGAGCAACTGCAAAATTGCACCCGCATTCTCACACTGTCGCGGAGAAAGGTAAGCGTAGTATTATGCGCAGAAAAAAGTTATGCTGAGAATCTTTTAGAACAGACGTTACTTCGAG
>ERZ791812.799-NODE-799-length-14432-cov-2.844682_pt1 | contig 14432 bp, 14 predicted proteins | sample MGYA00510303_ERZ791812 | MGnify/ENA primary metagenome ERZ791812 (study PRJEB30046, sample SAMN00791985) | human gut metagenome | study: EMG produced TPA metagenomics assembly of the A metagenome-wide association study of gut microbiota in type 2... | reverse complement strand
ACTTTCCTATTCTGATATTATACCATAAAACTGTCTATTTACTAAAGAAAAAACCAATTGCCTAAGCAATTGGTTTTTTAACTTCATTAATTATTAGCCTTTGCGAGCATTGAAGCATTCGCGGCAGTATACCGGACGATCCATGGAAGGACGGAACGGTACTTCGGTGTCTTGACCGCATTCTGCGCAAGTAGCATGGAACATTTCGCGAGCCGGGCGCTCGTTGTTGATGCCCATACGTTGTTTGCGAGCTTGACGGCAACCAGGGCAACGGCCGGGTTCATTTGTGAAGCCTTTTTCTTCGTAGAATTCTTGCTCGGAAGCAGAGAATACGAATTCGGTGCCGCATTCACGGCATACTAAGGTTTTGTCTTCTTTCATTGGTTAATCACTCCTTACATTAAACATACCCCATAAGGACTTATAGATGTTACCACTGCTTCCTCATGTTGCGTATGTAGCATGGAAGAAGTTCGGAACCCTACCCGGACCACTGAGATATACTATAAGCAGTATATCTAAAAAAAAGATAAAAGTCAACAAGAAATGTACATTTTAAAATTTATAATTATTTAGGATATTTTATTCCGTCGGAGTTTACATTATCATTTAAATAATGTGTATCATTTACATACTCAATTGTAAAGCGGTCCTGCCATTTACCAATACAGGTTGTGCTGGCATTATGTACGCCAAACATCCACAGTTTATTGATATCAAGCCCCAGTAAAAGGCAAAGCTGTACTCTTATAACGCCGCCATGAGAAACAATTGCTACATTTTTACCGCTGTTATTTTTAAAAAGGTCTTCACAGACAGAACGAACCCGCAATGCAACATCGTCGAATGATTCCCCGCCTGGCATTCTGCACTGTGCCGGCTGTTTAAAAAACAGCTCTAACTGATCACTCCATTTTGCTTTGATCTCATCATAGCTCAAACCTTCCCATTCGCCAAAACAAACTTCCTTCAGTTCATCTAAAGGCTGAACAGTAAGTCCATGAGCTTCAGCCAAAGGTGCTGCAGTCTGTCTGGCTCGCTGCATGGAGCTTGAATAAATTTCGTCCAATACAATATTTTCATAATGCTGTCCCAATGCTGCAGCCTGACACAGACCCTTGCTGTTAAGAGGATTATCTATGTGCCCTTGAAATTGAAATGTTTTATTAGCTTCTGTTTCTCCGTGCCTTATAAGATATATCTTGCCCATATTGCCTCCTTATTATTTACCTTTTACCTGTACTGAATGCGCAAATTCTTCCACTTCAGCATGTACTCCTGCTTCAGCAAATGTTTCCATTTCATTATACGCCTTAATGCCTGCATCAAACAAGGTAAAAGCTAAAACTGCGCCTTCTCCCGCCCCACTGTTAATATCCAACTTTAGCGGTGCCGATAGCTCCAGCCGATTCAATAATTTTTCCATACCCGGTTCTGCCGACACATGCCCTGCCATACAATATTCAAGAACTACCGGAGCTAATTTGCAGGCTCCGACAGCAGCCAGGCATGTAGCGATACCATCCAGCATTACAGGTACCTTGCAGGCAGCAGCCTGTAAAACAGCACCAGTCATAGCGGTTATTACCGGATCGTTAAGCTTTTGCAGAAATTCAATTCCTTCCAGCTGTAAAAATGCTTCTGTTTGTTCTGTAAGAGTATATTTTTCCAGACTTCCCAAGGCCAGCATTTGCAGTTTATCACTGACAATATATTCTTTTGTCAGAATAGCGCCTTCTTCAAGCGCTTCCTCAAGATTACAAGATGTGACCAGCAATGGGTAAACCTCTGCTTTAGCTTCTCGTGCCAGCAAAACAACAGGCAGCTCCTCCTGCATCGCTTTAGCAACAGAATCTGTGTCAGCACTCCACAAAAACAAAGCTTTTTTAGGATATTGAACAGATTTTTTATCAGCACTGCCGATAATACCGGCGTAACGCGAAACCATAGCTTCCAGTTTTGCAAGTGAACCGACCGGTTTGATAAGATTGTCAAATCTGTTTTGTGCTTCCTCTACTTTTTGACGATCGATTGGTTTTATTTGTTCAATAATATTATTTATATCCATCTTTAAACCTTCCTTATCTTAGTAAGAATACTGCTGTCAGTAAGTAAATCACATTGCCGCATTCAGTCAGTGCACCATATGTATCACCGGTAAGTCCGCCTAACTGTGTTTTTAAATATTGCGCTATTATCAAAGTGACAGTAAAACATATTCCTGCCACCGCCAGATATTGTAAACCACAGGCCGCAATAATACCTGCGCATACTGCAAAAGCAATATACGTATAAAATGGTTTGGCATACTTGGTAAACATATGCCCTATTCCTTCTTTACGCGCATAGGGAAAATTGACAATAAAAACTACCATAAAAGTTCGTGTCGCAACGGACATCGTCAGTAAAACCCAGGTCAGTGTTTCACCGCTAAGTTCAAGATAGGCAGCTATTTTGAGCAGCAGCAAAATAATTATTGCCAATACAGCATTAGAACCAACATGGCTGTCTTTCATTATTTCCAGCATTCTCTCGCGGCTGCGGGCAGAAAAAACGCCGTCAGCAGTACATCAACCCGCCGGTAATAATGATCTCGGCCAGCAGCAAAAGCGTTACCCGTAAAAAAAGCGGCGTTTCGATATAAAACAGGCTATAGTTTATGGCCGCCAAAAGGAATCCGATAACCAAACCTACCAGGGGAAAATACGGCACACTGCGCGAAAAATCTTCGTCACGCCAATCTGTCCGTTTTGAAAAACGCACTCGCGTCAAAAATTCCAGGCAAGTGATAAAATCACGCATGCATGCCACCACGCTTATACAGTTCTTTATAGGTATTAATCGCCATCTGTAAAATAACAATCGCCAAAGACGCTCCTGTACCTTCGCCAAGACGCATACCCGCGTCAACTATCGGCGTAAGTCGCAAAACCTCCAGCATCTTTGCATGTGATATTTCAGCAGAAAGATGTGAACAAAGCATATAATCAGCACAGGCTGGTTCAAGTCCGTATGCAAGCAAAGCAGCGGCAGTCGCATTTACACCGTCTACCATTGTAGGAATACGGCGTCTGGCGCCAGCTAAAATCATCCCCGCCAACCCGGCATGGTCATAACCGCCAACCTTACAGAGGATGTCCATGGCATCGCCCAAACGTGGTTGATTTTTAGCCAGACCATCAGCGACGACCTTTCTTTTTATCGCCATCCGTTCATCGTTGATACCAGTTCCCCTTCCTACTGTAAGCTCGGGCGGCAACCCCAGAAATGCAGAAACGATTGCTGCGGTCGATGTAGTATTCCCGATTCCCATTTCTGCTGTTACTAATAAGTTATAACCTTTATCAATACATTCATCTGCTACCTTCATACCAACTTTCAATGCTTTTTCGGCCTGCTCCACTGTCATGGCCGGTCCCTGTGTAAAATCTTCTGTACCCCAGGCAACCTTCTCCTGATGAACTTTAGGCATTGCACTCAAGTCAAAAGCCGTACCTGCATCGATCACAAAAACATCGGCACCGGCATGACGTGCCATAACGTTAGCGCCGGCAGTTTCCCTCATGTAACCGTTTATCATCTGCATAGTTACTTCCTGCGGATATGCGCTTACGCCATATTTGGCAATTCCATGATCGCCGCACATTAACAGCATTGCACTTTTGATTTTATCAGGCAATGCCGTCCCAGTCATGGCAGCATATTTTTCAACCATTTCCTCCAGCTTACCTAAACTATGCAGCGGCTTATCCATTTTAGCCCAGTTATTTTTTATTACTTCCGCAGCGTTGCTATCCAACGGTGGAATCATTATTTTTTCCATTGCTCTGCTCCTTCATCATCAAAACTAAATGCCATTTTCTTTAGATCAACAGCTTGACCGGCGACACAATAAAAGACCCTGTCACATACATCGGCAACCTGCTGGTTTATCCATCCGGCAAGATCTCTGTACTCACGTGCCATAACATTATCCGGTACGATACCACCGCCAACTTCATTAGTAACAAATACTATCAGTTTTTCTGTTTTTCTGGCGGCTTCCAGTAATTTTACAATTTCACCTTTGACAAATGTTACCTTTTCTTCAAAAGTTCCTGCAATTGCAACCTTGCCATACATCAAATTACTCATATACAAAGTAAGACAGTCAAACAAAATTGCATCCGCTTCCTTACCTGCCTCAACCATCACCTGTTCGGCAGCATAAGGTGCTTCATAATTATTCCATCTTTGGGGAGAACGACGTTCCTGATGTAGCCGAACACGTTCAGCCATCTCGTCGTCAAAGATTTCAGCCGTAGCTATATAAGCGCATTTAGATCCATAATGCAAAACAAAACGCTCTGCGAATTCACTTTTGCCGCTTCGTGCACCGCCAGTTACTAAAATCATTTCTTTACACATCCTTAAGCCTCCCTTCAAAATAAAAATACCCTCTCGAGAGAGGGCATAAATAAACAACCTATGCAAGTATCCACCTATCTCCCGTAGGTGTAAGATACCCGTAACAGGCAGGTCTCCTGGCTCAGGTTCAACATTCAGCTGCGCCTTCCCAGTTTCCCAGTGGCATATTGCAGTGAACTTCCCTTTACAGTAGCGGGACTGCGCCGGATTTACACCGGTCTTCCCTATTAAGCGCCGACCGCAATCGGCACACCTGTTGATTTTTTCCAATACTATATATTCTACATTCTTTTGCAAAGTCCTGCTGACCTGCAAAGCATTTTTTCATATTCTTCATCTAAATAATCATGGGCGTCATTAACATTCCTTACGGTAATCAATACACGGCTGCGTCCAAACCAGTAATACACCCTGATTTCATACCATTGAGCTACACCATCCGCTCCGACGAAACGACATTCGCAGCCAGAATAATCAGGAGTATTATTGTAATTTGCAGATAAAACGTCAAAATCAAGCTGAGCCGTAAATTTTTCAATATCTTCAGGATAAAGCAATTCCTGAACGATATGCTTGTAATCATTTTTATAATCACCTGTATACGGAATAAAAACATTCCCTGTAGGATTAAAAGCCATTCTTGAATAGCGTCCATCTTTTAGATTCAATTCAATTGCAAAATCATACATCTGCGGGAATAAATCGCCCAAATCTCTGTATGATGGTAATTTTACAGTACGTCCGTAACCGTTGATGCTGCGACGTTCAGCATTAACTATTTCAATCTTACTTAAATTAAGCAGATTTTCAAACTGCGGCCTTCTCAGCGGCTGGCAATAATAGAATCCCTGAGCTATATTGCAGGAAACACTTTTCATTATCGCAACCTGTGCCTCAGTTTCAACACCTTCACAAATCATCGTGATATCCAATTCTTTTGCAATAGCTGCCATCCCTTTGATGATTTTGATATCTTTATCATTATCACAGGCGGCAAGCATTCTTTTATCTATTTTTAAAATATCAACGCTGATATCACTTAAAATACGCAGAGACAAATACCCGGCGCCAAAATTATCAACAGCAATCTTAAATCCCTGATTTTTCAGCTCGTCAACCTGCATCCCAGCAAAATTCACATCATCAGCCAATAATCTTTCAGCAAGCTCAACTACCAAAAGCTTGTGCGGAACATTATGCTTATCGGCAGCTTCTTTTAAAGAATCAATAAAATTTTCATCTTTAAAATGTTCAAATGAAAAATTACAGGAGATTGGAAAAACCTGTAACCCCAAGGCAAGGCGTAATGCTAAGAAATGGCAGACTTCTTCAAAAACAAAATTTTCAAATTTAGATAACTGGTTATTATCTTCAAGGATAGGAATCAAAACTTCTGGAAGAATTATCCCGCGCGTAGGATGCTCCCAGCGCAGTAAAGCTTCCGCACCAACAATCTCATTAGTATAGATATTGTATTGCGGCTGAAAATAAACAGTGAACTCTTTATTATTAAGAGCACTGCAAACTTCTTCAGAAAGAGAATTATAACCAGTTGTGAATTCAAAATCATTGATTATAAAGAAACTGCGGCAGCATTTGTGAAAAACTTTTTTGTTGAGCTGAGCAACAGTTTTTACCATTGCATCTTCCAGCGAGTCTTCGACTCGACATACATAAAGATCTCCGCGCAGTTTGATGCTGACATTGCAAATACGCTTGACTTCGCTTTCTACCATATCAGATAATCCGTCAAACCAATTATTATGCGTTTCTTCATCTGTAAAAGGAACAAGGCAAAAGAACTTATCTCCGGCCTGTCTTGTTGTAAGATATCCCTTCACAACACGTCGGTTAAGCTCTGTTCCCAAAATGCGTAAAACATTATCTGCTGTCTCACGCCCATAAATATCAACGATATCATGGTAAGGGTCAATATCTAAATGTATTAGCGCCAAAAGCTCTTTTTTGCGCTGCAGCATTTCATCCGCTTTTTCTTTAAACTTATCAAATCCCAGTGTACCGCTTACTTTATCACGTACATATTTCTGCGAATACAACATTCTTTGATGTTCAGAAGACTTAAGGTAGAGAATTGCTACAAACACACCAAAAGCAATTATCGACAACAGGTAAAAATTCATAGTAATCTCCCATTATCTTTCAATATAATTATAGTAAGTATATATCTTTCGTATAAAAAATACTACATTTTTAACTACTTCAAAACATTTTTAAAGTAATTTAACCCAAAAGAAAATGACCATACAGTTCTTCCCGAACCTATGGTCATTTTGTTTTAAGCTTCTACTTCTACTTCAACTCTTGATAAAATGAAACATAAATCAGAAAGTCTGTTCAAACAGATAAGAACCTGCTGATTGACTTCTTCTGTTTCAGATAAGCGGAGCAGACAGCGCTCGGCACGACGAGTAGTTGTACGCGCGATGTCCAAAGCAGCTGATCCGGGGGTGCCTCCGGGGATGATAAAATGACTCAAAGGCTGGAGCATATTATCGAATTTATCGATAGTTTCTTCAAACATTTTCACATGCTCTTCTTTGATATAAGGCTCAGGCAAATTCAAGCTTGCTATATCAGCCATCAGTGACATCAGAAGCTGCTGAACTTTGTAAATCGTTTCCCTGACATCTTCGCGTCTGACTGTAGCTCTTGCCAGGCCAAGCGCCGAACTGATCTCATCAACTGTACCGTAAGCTTCAACTCTCATGCTTTGTTTTGGTACACGTTCGCCTGTATAAAGTCCGGTAGTGCCTTTGTCACCAGTTCTGGTATATACTGCTGCTTTCATTTTGTCACCATCCTTCCGGAAAATTTCAAATTAATAAATTTCTTCAGCTTTAAAGAAATTTTTGATTTCGCGTGCAGCGGATTCTTCACTGTCGCTGCCATGAACGATATTTTCGCCGATAGTCAGCGCGTAATCGCCGCGGATAGAACCAGGAACAGAATCTAACGGATTAGTAGCACCCATCTGGCCACGAACCGCTTTAATTGCATTCTCACCGGAAATAACCATTGCTGCAACAGGGCCGGAAGTAATAAATTCAACCAATTCACCAAAGAAAGGTTTGCCTTCATGTTCAGCATAATGATATTTAGCTTGTTCTTCAGTGATTTTTACTAATTTTAAAGCCGAAACTTTCAAGCCGCGGCGTTCAAAACGAGCGATGATTTCACCAATCAGATTTTTTTTGACACCATCGGGTTTTACGAGTACGAGTGTTTGTTGCATTGGAATCTCTCCTATCTAGACTATTTTAATTTATACTAAATCGCAAAACGATTTTAGCCTTTTAAAAGCTGCTGATACTTTTTCTTATCCAGTTTCTCGATCATTGCTGTGATCAGCTGAACAGCACCTTGATAATCATCCATATGAATAATGGATTGATGACTATGTATATAACGGGTAGGGATACTGAATGTTAATGTCAAAACACCGGCATCGTGTAAATGTATACGACCGCCATCAGTAGCACCGCCCTCTGAAATACTGATCTGTGTTGGCAGCTTCAATTCTTCAGCAACTTCTTTTGCAAAATCACGTAATGCTGTATTGGGAATCATACCAGCATCAAAAATTGTTATAGCAATACCCTTTCCCAATTTCGCAGGAGCTACATCATCACTTACACCTGGCGTACCACCAGCCACACATGTATCAATAACGAAAGCAACGTCAGGGCTCAGCAGATTAACGCTTGTTTGAGCACCACGTAACCCGACCTCTTCCTGTACTGTTGCTACACCATATACAGTATTAGGATGCTTTGTGCCGATATTTTCCATAACGTCTGCCATGACTGCACAGCCGATGCGATTATCCCAGGCTTTACCAAGCAGAGTTTTACCATCGCCCATAACTGCAAATTCAGCATATGGCGTCACTGGACAGCCTTCGAAAACTCCTAAATTGCGAGCCATGTTTTCGTCGGCAGCGCCAATATCAATATACATATCGCGCTTGGCAACCACTTTTGTTCGTTCTTCCGGTGTCAGTATATGTGGAGGTTTACTGCCGATAACGCCAACAAGATCACCCTTGCTACCGTGTACAGTAACGCGCTGGCTCAGCATAACCTGCTCCCACCAGCCACCTAAACAAGTAAATTTTAAAAAACCTTCTTTTGTTATATGCTTAACCATAAAACCAATTTCATCCATATGGCTGGCAAGCATAATTTTTGGCAAGTCCTTGCCTTGACCTTCATTAGTAAAAACAGCGCTGCCTAATTTATCATAAGATACTTTGGCTTTGCCCTGCAGCCGCTTTTGAAGCAAATTTTTAATTGGTGTTTCAAATCCTGAAACACCACAGGTTTCAGAAAGCTGTTTTAACCAAGTTAATTTTTTATCCAATTATTTCGCACCTCCACTGCTGCGCATAGCTTTGGCCTGCGCGCGTAACCGTGCCACACGGTCTGCGGTGCTGGGATGTGTACTGAATAACTGCTGCATATCTTTTGCGCTAAAGGGGCAAATGATAAACATATGAGCAGTATTTTCAGTAGCTCCCGGCATCGTTCTGTTTTTTGCATACGATTCTATTTTCAGCAAAGCGTCAGCCAAAGCATCCGGATTACTGCTTAACTCCCCACCGGATTTATCAGCCATATATTCCCTCGAACGCGAAACAGCCATCTGAATAATACCTGCAGCCAAAGGCGCCAGTATCATCATAGCCAAACCAACAATAGCACTGCTGCTGCTATTGCGGTCTCTGTCGCCACCACCAAAGAACATCCCCCAGTGAGATAGCGTCGTAATAATACCTGCCATAGATGCAGCTATTGTACCGATTAAAATATCACCATGTTTGACATGACTCAATTCATGTGCCAAAACGCCTTCAATCTCATCTTTATCTAAGGCATTGGCCAAAGCGGTAGTTACTGCAACCGCAGCATGTTCAGGGTTACGGCCGGTTGCAAATGCATTCGGCACAGGGCTGTCAATAATATATACTTTAGGCATCGGCAAATTGCCTCTTTCCGCCAAACGCTGCACCATTTTATATAAAGCAGGCGCACTTTTTTCATCAACCTGTTTGGCATTATACTGTGCCAAAACCAGTTTATCGCTGTTCCAGTACGAAAATAGATTCATGGCGAGGGAGATGATAAGCATCATCATCATACCGCTGGCACCGCCGAAATAATCTCCGACCAGTACCAATAACACAGTAAGAGCCGTCATTAAAAAAGCTGTTCTCATACTTTTTTGTTCCTCCTCAAAATAAAAACTATCGAACATTATCTATAAGACCTGCGTAAGTCTTATAGCATATTATACCAATTACTGCACTATTTTTCAATTTGCGCTTTAACAGCTGTCAACATATTTTCACTGTTTTCACGAACTTTTTTCTTTAAAATAGGATTTAACAGCCCGGCAATCATCGGAATACCAAATTCAAAATCTACCAGCAGGGAAACTTCTGTCCCTTCACTCACAGGTACAAGTCTCCATTCCCCTTCCATTTTTTTCAAATCACCCTCGGTCTGACAATAAGTGATACGCATTTCTTCCGGATAAAAGGTATCGCGTTCAGTCCAGACGATTTTACGACCATCAACATTAGATACCCAATGTGAAACAGTAGTATTTTCTCCGCGTTCTAAAATTTCTACACTCACCAGATCATGCATAAAAGAGGGGTAAGCTTCCATATTTTTTATGATTTCAAAAATAGGCTTACTATCGCCGTTGATCACAATCTTTGTTTCTACGCAAGGCATAATTCTGCTCCTTTTATAAATCTTCAATCACTTCAGCCGTACTGCTGACAGCTTCTCTAAAGATAGTCAAAACCTGATCAATAACATCTGTAGGCATGATCAGAGGCGGTTCAATACGAATAACTTTAGGATTATTTAGAGTATAAGCAATAATAACTCGTTTATCGATCATCAGCGACATCAGCATTCCACCGGCGCCTTCTTTTGTAAGCTCAATTCCGATCATCATTCCGCGGCCGCGGATCTCTGCGATGACCGAAGGATAATCTTTTTGAATTGATTCCAACCCTTTTTTAAAGTATGCCCCCGCCGCAGCACTGCGATCCAGCACATCATTTTTTTCAATGTAATTCAGCGCAGCATTGGCAGCAGCACACGCTAATTGATTACCGCCAAAAGTTGAAGTGTGTAAAAAAGGTGCTTCTATTAATCCAGCCCAGGCATCAGCCGTAGCGGTTATAGCTCCGATCGGCATCACCCCTCCACCTAACGCTTTAGCCGTAGCCATGATATCCGGAGTTATCTGCTCATGTTCAACCCCAAACCAGGTCCCGGTTCTGCCAATACCAGTCTGTACTTCGTCCGCAATCAGTAAAGTACCGTATTGGTCACATAACTCTCTTACTGCTTTAAAATAACCTTCCGGCGGAACGATAATGCCGCCTTCCCCTTGAATCGGCTCTAAAATAACGGCAGCTGTTTCTTCATCAATAGTTTCAGCAAGATCATCTATATCCCCATATTCTACATGTGTAAAATTATCCAGCAGCGGTTTAAACGGATCTCTAAACAAATCTCTGCCAGTAGCTGTCAACGAACCAAAAGTTTTTCCGTGAAACGCATTCCTTGCCGCAATAAACTTTTTCCTTTTTGTAGCCAGTCGCGCAACCTTCAGGCATCCCTCAACAGCTTCTGTACCGCTGTTAACGAAAAAACTGTATTGCAAAGCACCGGGAGTAATTAAAGCCAGTTTTTCAGCCAGGTCTGCCATAGGTCTGTTAAAAAGCACTTTACCGCTCATTGGCATTTTATGCAGTTCTGCTTCTACAGCAGCTACGACATCAGGATTGCGATGTCCTAACGCAAACATTCCGTAGCCGCCAAGACAATCAATGAATTGTTTGCCCTCGCTGTCAGTTATAGTCCACCCCTCTGCATATCCTTCAACGCTTGCCAATCCCATAAACCGAAATAATTTCGCCTGAGCAGGGTTAATATATTTTTCATATTTACTGATCGTTTCTTCAACATACATATGTATAATCCTCCGACTACTTCAATAAACTACTTACAGGAACTAATTGAATACCAGATGCATTTACCTCGTTGATAACTTTGCTCCACGCTGCGGCAGTATGCGGTCTGGCATGACAAATGGCAATAGCACTTCCATTTCTGTCCGCCATTTCTACAGCCTGCCATATTTTAGCAATAATGTCATCTTCGTCGGAACTGTTGTCCAAAAATATATTGTTACGGGCAGTAGGAACACCCATACTGCGTGCAACCTGATCACCTATAGATTTGGAGTATGTACTGCTGTCTACAAAAAACAAGCCTTGTTGTTTTAAAACTTTCAGTACAGCTTTCATCGTTGCTTCATTACTTGTTGCTTTAGAACCCTGATGATTATTGACACCTTCGATACCTGGTAAACTATCTACCGCTTTCCGAGTTAATTGCTGCACCTGTTCAGCAGTCATATCAGTCAAGATTGTAATCTTACCCTCAGACATAGCTGTTCTGTCCATAGGTTCCATAGGCAAATGCAGCATCGCAGTCTGACCGCCGCCTTTTATAACATGCAAAGCGTCACTGCTGAAATCTTTATAGGGAAGAATAGCGTAACTGAAAGGCGCATTCAAATTGACCAGCTTTCTCACCGGTGCCAGATCGTAACCACAATCGTCAATAATGACAGCCAATTTTCCATGATATTTCTGAGCAGTTTTTTTGTCATCTTTCTTCGTACTTTCGTCTTCTTTGATATCTTTGTCTTCTTTAGTCAGATTTAAGTTATGATAAAAGTAAACCGTATCGGTGATAAAATTCATTTTACCAGTTCCTGCTTTAGCTGAAATAGCAATTTCCATACGTACGGCTTCCCAACCATTATAAGTAGCCTCACGCTGATTGAGAACAATCATTTTCGTACCGGAAATCTTTTCGCCAAGCCAGGCTGCCGCACCTTCTAATCCAGTACTTGGCGGAACTCCAATAGCCAGCTGCCGCTTATTCCAGACAACTTCTCCACCTGTTTCTTTCATACGTTCGTGCTGATCTTCACGACCATTATCAGTTAACTGCCAGTTATCCTTCGATAATAAAATATCATCGACTGCCCTATGCGCTTCTTTGGACTCTTCCCGCAAATCAACCGAAGAAGAACCAGTCAAGCCTTTATCAAGCACATCTTTTTCTCCGTCTCTGCTCGCCGCATAATAAATGCCTCCAGCAACAGCTATAGCTAATAATACTAAAATCAAAGTCAGTACAAAACCTCCTCCTGACCCCTTTTTTCTATTAGTCCTTCTTGCCATAGTAGCCTCCTCTATGCCCGCGGATGCGCTTTTTCATAAATATCGCGCAGGCGTTTATTTGTCAAATGCGTATATATCTGTGTCGTAGAAATATCCGAATGGCCTAAAAGCTCCTGGACAGACCGCAGATCAGCACCATTGTCAAGTAAATGTGTTGCAAAGGAATGCCTCAGCATATGTGGTGTAAGCTCCTTATTTAATCCTGCCTGATGCCCATAACCGCGAATGATTTGCCAAAACCTCTGCCTTGTCATTTCATTTCCGCTCATACTTAAAAATAAATTCTTTATATTAGGATTTTTAGTATGAAGCAGTTTGGGCCTTACCACATTCAGATATTTATCCAAATATTCAACTGCTATGCCGCCAATGGGTATTAACCGCTCTTTAGATCCTTTACCGAAAGCGATGATATACTTCATTTGCAGATTAACGCCGCTGACAGGTAAACCCAATAATTCAGAAACACGCATTCCCGTTGCATAAAGCACTTCCAGCATCGTTCTGTCACGATATCCTTCATCCGTTCTCAAATCAGGCTGTTCCAAAAGCTTCAAAACCTCTTCCTGATTTAAAACTTTTGGCAGCTTGATACCTTTTGTTCCAGCTTCTACAACTTCCGCAGGATCAATCTCCAAATACCCTTCTGCTGTCATAAAACGATAAAAAGATTTTATAGCAGCAAGTTTTCTGGCAATCGTTGCTGCGGCTAAACCTTTATTTTTCAAACCTGTCATATAGCGAATAACCTGCTCACGCGATACAGTTGCCAAGGCGTCATTATCCTTTAATCCTAAAGCTTCTTTAAACAAACGCAAATCACGCTCATAAGCTAATCTTGTATTTGACGCTAAGCCTAATTCAACTGTCAGATATTCAAAAAACAAATTTAATTTATCGTTCATATTTCATCCTCAAAAAAGAAAAACAACGCTCAAGCGCTGTTTTTCAAAACATTATTGTTCGCGCTTCTCTGGCTGCATAATTGTAATATTAGCAGCCGGCGAAATAGTCGATATAGCGTGCTTATAAACAAGCTGTTGTTTGCCTTCATTTTCAATAATAACAGTAAAGTTATCAAAACCTCTTACCAGACCTCTGATTTGGAAACCATTAATCAGGTAAATAATGACGCCAAGGTTTTCCTTACGCACATGATTTAAAAAACTGTCCTGTAAATTCATTGCCGGCTTTGATCCACTATTATTCATAGCTTTCCCCTCCAAAATAATTTCTATCTATTGTTATAATTTTACCGCAGTTTAAACTTTTCCACAAGCGTTTGCTGCATCTCGTCAATAATCTTTTCATACACAGGCTCTTTTTCCAAATCAAACCATTTAATATACGGCATCTGACGATACCAGGTAAATTGGCGTTTAGCAAAATTACGTGTCGCCTGTTTCAATTTCTCAACTGCTGCCAATTTATCCATCTGGCCTTGTAGATACCAGACTATTTGTCTGTAACCAATGCTGTGCATCGACTGAGCATCCAATGATAGCCCACTGTCGAGTAAAGATTTAGTTTCCTCTACCAGACCATCTGCCATCATTTTATCAACTCTGGCATTGATCCGCGCATATAAACTTTCTCGTTCCATTCGCAGACCAAAAACAACAGTTTCATAAGGCCATTCCTCCGACTTCCTATGAGCTATTTTTTCACCACTCTGTGCTGCTTCAATAGCTCTGATAATTCTTCTGCGATCATTTATATGTAATCT
>ERZ791812.762-NODE-762-length-15057-cov-10.114651_pt1 | contig 15057 bp, 20 predicted proteins | sample MGYA00510303_ERZ791812 | MGnify/ENA primary metagenome ERZ791812 (study PRJEB30046, sample SAMN00791985) | human gut metagenome | study: EMG produced TPA metagenomics assembly of the A metagenome-wide association study of gut microbiota in type 2... | reverse complement strand
GCGGAGGATTGGACGTTAAAGCAGTGGGAAAGCATGATGAAGTCCAAAAAGGAAGCCAAAAGAGCGGAGGATTGGACGTTAAAGCAGTGGGAAAGCATGATGAAGTCCAAAAAGGAAGTCAAAGTGCGCCGGATTGGACGTTAAAGCGGTGAGAAGACACAATGAAGTCCAAAATATGAAAGCCTAAACATAATCACAGACAACAGGAGGATATCAAAGATGGAAGACATGACCAGAAAAGAAGACATGAATAAGAAAGAAGATAAGCTGATATTAGGAGGACATGAGTTCAACAGCAGATTCATATTAGGTTCAGGAAAGTACAATGTGAATCTTATCAAGGCGGCAGTTGAGCAGGGTGGTGCTGAGATTATCACACTTGCACTCAGACGTGCTAATACAGAGAATAAGGAGAATATTCTTGATTTCATACCGAAGGGAGTTACGCTTCTTCCTAATACATCAGGAGCAAGAAATGCAGAGGAGGCAGTGAGAATTGCGAGACTCAGCCGTGAGATGGGATGTGGAGATTTTGTAAAGATTGAGATTATGCATGATGCAAAGTATCTTCTCCCAGATAACTATGAGACAGTGAAAGCAACAGAAATACTTGCTAAGGAAGGATTTGTTGTAATGCCATACATGTATCCTGATTTGAATGTGGCAAGAGATTTACAGAATGCCGGAGCTGCCTGCGTTATGCCGCTTGCTTCACCGATTGGAAGCAATAACGGACTTTCAACCAAAGCATTTATACAGATACTTATTGATGAGATTGATCTGCCAATTATCGTGGATGCAGGAATTGGCAAGCCTTCGCAGGCATGTGAGGCAATGGAGATGGGAGCTGCTGCGGTTATGGCTAATACAGCGATTGCGACCGCAGGAAATGTTCCGGCAATGGCAGAGGCGTTTAAGAAGGCTATAGAGGCAGGAAGAAGCGCATATCTTACAGGAATGGGAAGAGTTCTTGCAAGAGGTGGAAGTGCATCTGACCCATTGACAGGATTCTTACGTTAAATGTGGAGAGCAATCCCAAAGGTGCATTGCAAGAGATACTGGCGGGATAATTTCAACGGAAGCATAACTTCGGGGAAGTATTGCTTGACGAAATATGAGAATATAATAGAAAAGAAGGCAGAATAATGAATGAAGAAAATCAGGTGTATTTTATAGACAGTGACCAGCTTCCACCGGCTGCGTTAGAGAGAAAACATAAGTTAGAGCAGGACCCGTCATTCAGAACAGATTATATGAAATATCTTGATGACATGGAAATAATTGATTCAGATATTAAGGATAAAGTCTTAAAGGCAATGGATGAGTATGACTATGACTCATACACAGCCGCAGATGTGGAGAGGGCATTAAGCAAAGAAACATGTAATATTGAAGATTTTAAGGCATTGCTTTCACCAGCTGCAGCACCTTACTTAGAGCAGATGGCAAGAAAAGCAGAGAATGAAACTAAGAAACATTTTGGCAATACAGTATATATATTTACACCTATCTATATAGCTAATTACTGCCAGAATTACTGCATATACTGTGGATTCAACTGCTACAATAACATTCATAGAAAGAAACTTTCATTCGAGGAAATTGAGCATGAGATGAAAGTTATTGCAGATACAGGAATGGAAGAAATCCTGATACTGACAGGAGAGAGCAGAAAATATTCAGACGTTGAATACATTGGTGAATCGGTTAAGATTGCAAGAAAATATTTCAAGAATATCGGCATAGAGATATATCCTGTAAATGTGGATGAATACCGCTATCTTCATGAGTGCGGAGTTGATTATGTAACAGTATTTCAGGAGACATATAATCCTGTCAAATATGAGACATTACATTTGTTAGGTCATAAGAGAGTATGGCCATACAGATTTGATGCACAGGAGAGGGCGCTTATGGCAGGCATGAGAGGAGCAGGCTTCTCGGCATTGTTAGGACTTGATGATTTCAGGAAAGATGCATTGGCAACAGCACTGCATGTATATTATCTTAACAGAAAATACCCTCATGCAGAGCTGAGCCTTAGCTGTCCAAGACTCCGTCCGATAATCAACAATGATAAGATTAATCCGCGTGATGTGGGCGAAAAACAGCTCTGTCAGGTCCTCTGTGCGTACAGACTGTTCCTGCCATATGTTGGAATTACGGTGTCAAGCCGTGAGAGTGCGCAGTTTAGAAATGGAATAACCAAGATATGCGCAACCAAGGTATCTGCCGGGGTTTCAACAGGTATTGGCGACCATGAATCTAAATATACAGGAAAAGAAGATGGTGATGCCGGAGATGAACAGTTTGAAATCAATGATAACCGTTCATTTGACAGAATGTATAAGGATATGGAGGATGGCGGGCTTCAGCCAGTCGTGAATGAATACATTTATGTATAGAAAATATATATGTATAACGAACAGACATCTGGTGAGCGGCAGCGGTGGTGCAGAGTGTACTATGAATGAGTACATTACGCAGATTGAAAAATGTGTGGCACTGCACCCATATGCCATGATACTTCGTGAAAAGGACATGGACAGGCAGGACTACAGAGAACTTGCCAGACACATACAGGTAATGTGCAGGAAAGCTTCTGTTAAAATGTTTGTTCACAGTGATATCAGTGCGGCAAAGTATGCAGACTGTGGAAATGTACATTTTTCAATGGAACATTTTAAACAAATGTGTGAAGAACAGGCAGATGTGATAAAGAGGCTTGATTGTGTGAGTGTATCGTGTCACAGTATGGAAGAGGCCGTGAATGCTGTCCGCGCAGGAGCAGACCAGATTGTGCTTGGAACGATATTTGAGACACAGTGCAAGCCGGGGAAGATGGGGGCAGGACTTAGTTTTCTTAAAGAAGTGTGTAGAGCGGCTCATACTGTTAATCCCACAGTAAAAGTGTTTGCGATTGGAGGAATTAAGCCTGATAACATTAAAAAAGTGCTTGAAGCCGGTGCAGATGGCGGATGTATGATGTCATGGTTTATGCAGCATAATTAATATAATAGACAAAGAAAAACTTCTGTGATATAATTTCGCGGAAGTTTTTCTTTTTTTAAAAATTTTTAAACTTATTTGAACTTCATTTCGTATAATAATATATATAACTAAAGAAAGGGCAGAAAATTATATGAAAGACATGTTAAGACTAGGTACTAAAGATAGAAAAAAATATCTAATTATAAGCGTGGTGTCAGTCTTAGTTATAGCATTAATAACTGTTTCCATAATTGCTGTGCAATTAAGACATAATAAGAATGAAAAAAAGAAAAATGTGGAAGAAACAACTGTGCATACAATGATGGTGCAGGAAACTACAGTACAAGAGACTACAGAAGAGGATACAACGCAGGAAGAGAGTGCAGAAGTAGTAGACAGGGAAGTGGTTGAAGAATTTTTTGAAAATGAGATATCAACAGAAAATGAGGAGGCATTTGAACTTCCGCCAAGGCAGCTTACGGACGAGTTTATCCCATATGATGGACAGAAGAGAGAAATAACATGTTATGGGGATAGTATGATGGCCGGAGCAGGAAGTGCAACTGAAGGAAAAGTAAATGGCATTGATATATATGGGTGGACTACACCTGTTACAATAGAAAACCTGACTAATATACCAACACATAATCTTGGAGGGTCAGGAGAAGATTCCAGTTATATTACTTTTCGTGCTGGTGGAACTAAAGTGTATATTGACAGGGATATTACAATAAGTGAGACTGACTCAGCAATAGCAAGTATTATAGATGAAGATGGAAATGTGTTTAAAGCGGATGATTATAGCGGATATGGATTTGATTATGATCCTTATCCGGGAGATATGTATATAAATGGTTATTTATGTGATGTTGATAATGTGGAAGATGGATATGTAAGTATAAAACTTACAAAGGGATATGCGGCATATGACAATTCTACTGATAATAGTGTTGTTATATATGAAAGTGAAACTGATACATATTCAAGACAGAGAGCAGATATAAAAGCAGAGAGTGAAAAAGGAACAGAGTCTTCTACAGTGATAAGAGAAACAGAGTCACAAACATCTGGTGAAAAGCCAACAGAAATACCGACAGAGAAGCCAACAGAAAAACCAGCAGAAACTTCAGGCGTAGAAAAAGTTACAATTTCTGGCGGAACACAGGCAATGACAAGGGCATCACAGGAAAGAAGTGCGAAAGATATATTAATACTTGAAATGGGAAGTAATGGCGGCTGGGAAAATGATTATCAGCAGCTTATTCTTCAATATGATGATATAATACTTAATTCTGGATGCAAATATTATATAGTACTGGGAGATACAGATGATCCAGCTGATTCTGCAGATGCTAATCAGGGAGAGTATGGAGAAGATGGTAATTATGTGGGAATCGGTGATACAGCATGGGAAGCAGCCTTAAGAGAAGCATATGGCGAGCATTTCTTTAATACGAGAACATATATGATACAGAATGGATTAACAGATTGTGGCCTGGATACAACAACTGATGACCTTGAGAATTTCAAGAAAGGTAATATATCTGAACAACTAAGATATGACTGGACACATTTTAACTGTTATGGATATTATTCAAAGGGGATTGGTGTATACAAGAAAGGCGTAGAACTAGGATACTGGAGTTAGAATTTTACAAGAACTATACATGAATATGATTACACCTTTTACATGAAATGGTTATTATGAATATGCATTGAAGGGGGACAGCCAAAAGACGGGGATGGCTGTGGTTCTCGGATATGTAAATTTATTGACCATGAAATGTAAAAAGGTGGTACTCATATGGAAGTTGCTATCTTAAAGCATTCGCAGCGTAAGCTGCTTTTTTTATGCCATAAAATGTTAATTCGTAAAGAAAGTTTGAATAGATTGACTGTATATGTTATTATTTCGAGGTAAAATCAATAAGAAATATTAAAGAGAAATATGAATGTTTAACAAATACAGAAATATAAAAAAGATTGGTCTTGTGTTAATAGGTCTTGCCTTAGTTATATTTTTAATAACCAATGTAAGAATCCGTTCTGTTGATTCCTACAGAAAGCAATTCAGTAATATGGCAGATTCGGGTCAAACGCAGCCAGCCAGACCAGATAATAATGATAGATTACAGAATGAAACCATCGGTATCAGTAATGGTAATGCTGCAGACGACGGCAGCTTTGATGGAACAGGCGACGGAACAGTTTCAGATGACAATTCTGCTTCTGGCTCAACGGATAATATAACAGTTACAGATAATAATTCCGGTTCAGGTGGTAGAGAATCAGACATGAGTAACGGAAACGCCGTATCAGGTGGCAATGATTCAGAAAGCAGCAATTTAGGGAATAATACTTCAGGAAGTAACAATTCGGGAAATGATGATTCAGGGAATAATTCACAGAATACCAGACCGGCAGGCAAGGTAATCAGTTGTACTATAGAGATAAGATGCGATAATGCGACAGCGAGAAAAGATACTGTTAATCCGTCAATTGCATCACGTATCCCTGATGATGGAACTATACTTGAAGTTACAACATACACTGCAGTTGAAGGCTTTACTGTATATGATGTTCTTGCAGCAGTTACAGCAATGCATGATCCTGTAATTCCGATAGTTGCTAATTCCGATAAGTCGTATGTATCAAGCATTAATAATCTGTCAGAGAAGAATGTGGGACCACAAAGTGGCTGGACTTACAGAGTTAATGGAGTTCTGCCTATGATGGCGGCTAATCAGTATACAGTAAAAGATGGAGATGTAATAAAATGGATATACGTGTGCCAGCTGGGCGACAAGTAACTAAATATTCAGCATTTGCAGCAATGCATCCGTGGACGAATTTCATCTACATTGCACTTGTGCTGGTGATAACCATGTTCACAATGAACCCGGTAATACTGGCGGTTTCGTATGCAGGTTCACTTGCCCTTGGAATATATATGCAGGGTGGTTCTTTTATTAAGAAGAATATTATGATAACAATTCCTGTTGTTATATTCTCTGTGTTAATTCAGCCAATTTTTAATCACAGCGGAGTTACACCGTTGTTTTATATTAACGATAACATGGTATGTCTTGAGAATATAATATACGGCGCAGTTATAAGTCTTTTATTAATTGCAGTCATACAATGGTGCAGTGTTGCAGCCAGTTATCTTTCTTCAGAGAAAATGATGTATCTGTTCGGAAGTTTTATTCCTTCTGTTGGCATGATATTTTCTATGATATTAAGAATGATACCGCTTATGAGAAAGAGATACAGACAAATACATGACGCACAGATGGGACTTCGAGGAGTGGAGAATAAGAATGGCATCTTTGAAAAAATCGGACATTTTGCGAATGAATTTTCAACTCTTATAACATGGTCACTTGAAAGCTCAATGGAAACTTCTATGTCTATGGAGAGCAGGGGATATGGACTTAAAGGAAGGACAAGCTTTAACAGATTCAGATTCACACTAAAGGATACCTTTACGATAATTATAATGCTTGTATGTTTTGTGATGGCTGTTATTCCAATAGCAGGAAAGAAGCTTGCAGTATATTATCTCCCTGTAATATATTATACGAAATCAGGTGTAGAAGGAGTGCTGGCAGTTACAGCATTTGTAATACTGACAGTGATTCCATTGATAATAGAGATAATAGGAGATGTGCAGTATAAGAGACGAAGTTCATATAACGAAAGGTAATTGTATAATGACAGACACAATTATTAATGTTTCATCACTTTCTTTCGGGTATGCAGGAAGTGATGTATTGGTACTTGAAGATATAACATTTGATATAAAGAAGGGCGAGGTTGCGCTGATTATAGGTGCCTCGGGAAGTGGAAAGACTACGCTTCTTAAGATGCTTGATAAAAGTATGATTCCAGAGGGAAGGCTTAGTGGAAAGGCAGAATATTATGGCAGACAGATAAGCAGCTTAAGTCAGGTAGAAGCTGCAGTTAAGATTGGGTATGTCGGACAGAATCCTGACAACCAGATTGTTACTGATAAGGTGTGGCATGAACTGGCATTTGGACTTGAAAATCTCGGCGTGCCTAATGCAGATATAAGGCGCAGGGTTGCAGAAATGTCTGAGTATTTCGGAATTACCGGCTGGTATGATAAGAATACAGAGGAATTGTCTGGCGGACAGAAGCAGCTTCTTAATCTTGCTTCCATAATGGTTATGAGACCGGAGGTTTTATTGCTTGATGAGCCGACTGCACAACTTGACCCACTTGCTAAGAAGAAGTTCATAGACACAGTTCTGGAGCTTAACAGGGATTTTGGAATAACAATTATGTGTGTTGAACATAATCTTGCGGATATCTATTCTAAGGTGGACAGAGTGCTTGTGCTTGAGGATGGAAAGCTTATATATAATAATACTCCGCAAAAAACGGCAGAATGTCTTGTTAAGACAGAGAATCCGCTTGTGTACGGGCTTCCTTCATCTGTAAGGATATATGAGGGGTGTAAGAAGGATATTACATTTGAAACAGACTGCCCGCTTACAGTTAAAGAGGGCAGGAAATGGATGGCCAGTCTTAATATTAAAGAAGGCTCATATGTATCACAGGATAAGCATTACAAAACCGGGGATACAGCGGTTTCAGTTAAAAATGTGTTCTTCAGATACACTAAGAATTCTGCAAATGTACTTGAAAATATCAGCTTTGATATAGAGAAGGGCAGGATAACTGCTCTGCTTGGAAGCAATGGAGCAGGAAAGACGACCCTTTTAAGACTTATGGCAGGAATTAAAAAGCCTATATCAGGTAAGGTGAAGGTGAACGGAAGATGTGCAGTGCTTCCGCAGAATCCGATGGCACTGCTTAACCAAATAAGCGTTGAGGAAGAATTAGCATCAGCAGTTATGGATAAGGGAAATTCGTCTGTTAAGAATATGGACAGAAAACAGAGAATTGAACTTGCCTTTAATATGATGGAGCGGACGGGACTTCTAAGGGTGAGAAAGCAGCATCCGTATGATTTGAGTGGAGGGCAGCAGCAGAGGCTTGCATTTGCAAAGATTCTGCTGTATGAACCGGATATTATTCTGCTTGATGAGCCAACTAAAGGAATTGACCCGTTCTTCTGTAAAAAGATGGGTGAATGGCTGGAAGAATTAAAGAATATGGGGAAAACTATTGTGATAGTTTCACACGATGTGGAATTCTGTGCATTATTTGCCGACAAATGTGGATTAATATTTGACAGAAACATAGAAAGTTACACAGATTCACACAGCTTCTTTGCAGGCAATATATTTTTCACAACGGATACTAACAGGATTATGTCCGATTTTTTCAAAGATTGTGTAACATGTGATGAAGCTGTTGAAGCGATTCACAGATGTTTAGAGGATAATAGATAATGAGTGTTAATTACATGCTTATAAGCATTATTATACTGGCTGTTGCAATTGCCATTCCTTTCTTTGCATTCGAAAAGAGGAAGCCGAAGGCAAGGCATGTTGTGATGATTGCAGTTATGTCAGCACTTACAGTTGTTGCGAATATAATATGTGCGTATACGATACCGTTTCATGCGGGTACAGCACTTGTCATAATAACAGGGATTGCATTTGGACCACAGACAGGATTTCTTACAGGTGTACTGTCAAGATTTGTATGTAATTTCTTTATGGGGCAGGGGGTATGGACTCCGTGGGAAATGGCTGCGTGGGGGCTGCTTGGTGTTCTTGCGGGAATTGCATTTTATAAGCCGGAGCTTGTCGGATACTTTGATGATAAGAAAGAGATTGTAAGAAAGCAGGCAAGAACAGGTCTGTCAGTTATGGCTGTTCCCGTTGTGTGTATGGTTGTGTCAGAGATTGTGGGATATATTGTATATATATTTACTGCAAAGCCGGGAGAGACATTCTTTGGGTGGAGGCTGTATGCTTTCGGACTTGCTGGAATTATTATGGCAGTTCTTCTTATGAGAAGCCGTATACCTTGTAATTTTATCACAGTGACAATATTTACATTTATAAGTGTGTTTGTTATATACGGTGGAATTATGAATATTGCAGCCATGATGATGAACAGCATATATACGGATTCAGGCAGTGCAAATATATCATGGGAGGCACTGAAACTTCTGTACATAACAGGTGCACCTTATGATGCAATGCATGCGGGTGGAGCGGCTGTATGTGCATTTCTTTTTGGTGATGGACTGCTTGGAAAGCTTACGCGTGCTAGAATTAAATATGGGTTATAGAGAGCTGCTATAATTTGGAAAGCCTACTATAATAGCATTTTTAGGCGATTGAGTGGGTTGATTGAGGTATATGAAGGAATTATTAAGGCGTGTGCCATAGTTAACAGTAATTCTAATAAAGAGTATAAAAGGGTAGCGTGGAAAGTAAATGAAAGAGATAATAATGTATGGATAATCCACGCTCTTGCAGTGCGATATGAGTACCGCGGTATGGGTCTTGCTACTCAACTTGTAAAAAACATCATATCATATGCTAAGTTAGAAAACATTGAAGCCATTCATCTTTATGTAATAGATAAGAACACACTAGCTGACAAGTTATATATCAAAGCAGGTTTTAAATACATAAGTACTGAAAACATTTTTTATGAGGTAGTTGGAAACAGGCAGTTTAGAATGGATGAGTATGTGATAGAGTAGAAAGTATTAGAAATACGCATATAATGTGCATTATATGTCTTACAGGAAGCTATAAAAGAAAACTAAAGGGGGATAACAATGGGATTAACGGACACAAGCAAATTTTTAAGTCTCATTTTGCGGCATAAACCGGAAACAATAGGAATCAAACTTGATGAACATGGCTGGGCAGCATGCATGGAAAGCCTGTGGTTTATAGGGTGGCAGCCGGAAAGATGGCAGATGAAGGATATGAGTTTTTCTTATCTGTAAATGGAGTATGGCTTGTGAAGGCTGTTCCGGCAGAGTATTTAAGCAAATTATAGTAATATATGAATAAAAACTAAATATAAAAAGCAATAGTAAAGAAGGAATGATTGTGAATATAAGATATGCAACAATGGCTGATTTAGACGATATTGCATCGGTTGAATCTGTATGTTTTCCTGTCTTAGAGGCAGCAACTAAAGAAGAATTTGAGCAAAGAATAAAATATTTTGGGAATCATTTCTGGCTTATGTTTGATGAGGGTATAACTGATAAATCTACTCATGGAAATGTCATGTGGTACCAGATGAGATTGGATTTTGAACTAAGAAATAATGGAGTGAAGCAGATATGAAAACAGTTATTATATACGCGTCGGTTCATCACAATAATACAAAAGAGCTGGTATGTGCAATAGCAGCTGAAAATGATATTGATGTAGTTGATGCAACTAAGATTACTGAAAAGGACTTATCAGGGTATGATCTTATAGGTTTTGCTTCTGGTATTTATTTTGGCAAGCTGCATCAGTCAGTAATTAACTTTGCAGAAGTGAATCTTCCAGAGAATAAGGATGTCTTTCTTATATGCACTTATGGAGGAAAGCCGGTCTTTGATTCCATAAAGAAAATTGTAAAAGAAAAGCAGGGAAGAATTGTGGGAGAATTTTCTTGTAAGGGATTTGACACATTTGGACCATTCAAACTTATTGGAGGCATATCAAAAGGACATCCGGATAAGAATGATTTGGATAATGCAAAGGCTTTTTTCAAAGAGTTGGAAAAGGGAAAGTGATTTAAAAGTATCATCATGTATATTGTATACACCTATGCACAAAAAAACAGAGACTCTTCCCACGGAGTCTCTGCAAAGGTTTGTATAAGAATATTATAACTACCCTGATTTCATATTAATTGATGCATCTTTATTCGTCAAGGAGTTGTAGAAATTTGAATTTGACGATTTGGTAAATATCAATTTGATGAATTAAATTAGATGGCAATTGATGGAGTAACAAGTTGTATGAAAATTCGAGAAGTTAACAAAAATAAAAAGCAGTTTGTAGAATTAAGAAAATCGGAATTTGTGGAGAGATTTCTTGAACTTTCCTTATTTTACGGGCTTTCCAGCCCCTTAAATAGTGAAATGATATGTATTTTCCCTTATTTTTGCCCTTATGCGGAATCAGCAAGGGAAATAAGGGAATTTTTTATTTAGTCGTTGCCTGCCACTTTATCAAGAAGTCTGGCGGAGTTCCGCTTTGCCTTTCTTGTAGAGTGGGCGTAGACATTCATTGTGGTACTGACATCAGAGTGTCCTAACAGTTCCTGCACATCTTTTGGGGCAGCTCCGTTTGAGAGGAGGTTGCTTGTGTAGGTGTGTCGCAACTGGTGGAAATGGAAATTCTCAAATCCGTCCAGTCGTTTCGCAACTGACCGGCAGGCGATGCTGAGTGTGCTTGGAAGTTCCAGACATCCGTCTGGTCTCAAGCAGACAAAGGAGATTTCCTTGTAATCTGCCGGGATTTCTTCGGTTCCGTCTAGATGATAATATTCATAATACACTCTGTTTTTGTCCTGTACTTCTTTGTAGAAATTGCGGTGGTAAAGTTCACCATATTGCATCCGGCTTTTAAGCTGTTGTAGTGGTAAACTCATACTCTCAAAGTCCCGGAACTCAGGAAACTGCACTCTTTCCGGGACTTTCTTTACTATTTGGCTACCATTGCTTGTTTTATTTTATTTAGATGGTCACTAAGGTATCCGTCAAGACCATAAGACGTATCTTTGATGTTATCTGGAATATACACTTCTCCCAAATTGATTGTTATATAAGTTGCATGTGGCTCATTTGCAGTCATTCGCATAAGAGGTGCTTTTATTAGCTGATTTCTCCAGCCAATACCAAGTTCCAGAATTACTATTTTCTTATTATGAAAATCTTTGCAGAACTTTTCCCATTCCATTTGTACTTCCTGCTTTGGAGGCTGTGCGTTATATAAATCCATTGCAGCACCACAAACCGGACATTTGGGAAGAAATTCCGAAGAAACCAAGCCGTTTTTTTCAACTTCTGCCAGTTTCCGAATGATTGGAAGTGCAGGATATGTTTTATCGTGACATAGCCTGCTGCAACGCAACTCAATCCAGTTTCCCTCAAGCTCATATACCCTTTGTGGCTCAAAACCAGACATTTCAAAATGTCCCTCACCATTAGAAGTGAGGATGAAATATGGTTTATCTCCAACAATTGTTTTCAAATCCTCCATAACAGATGAAGTTGTATAATTTCCGCTGTAATGATTGACCAGTCTGCTAAAAAATCCCCATTTTTCCTCCTGTTTATTCCATCTGAAAAAGAAGCCATCTAAAATCTTTCGAAAACCATACTTTTCTTTATAATCCTTGAAAAGATTTTCAAATGCCTCGTCATCTGCAAACAGGTTTAGCCCTTCTGTGATGGATAAACCATTACTTGCACCGATCAATATTGCATCTGCATCCTTTATCTTTTGGGCTATTTCATAGTAATCATTCATTCTAAGCCTCCTTCCAGGACAGCTCTGACATCCCCAAGTACTTTTGCAATATCATCTACAATCACAATTCCCTTTTCTTCGATTTCTTTCGGAAGAAGATTGTATTTATCATTGACACTGACATAATAAGCATCTGGCAATGTACCAGTCAGATGCCAGAACGGTTCCTGAATAAACATTGGTGTCATACGCCCAACACCTAACTCAATAAAAAGAAGTCTTTTGTTCTTATTCTTTTCAAGATATTTCGACATTTTCTGGTATTCATGGTCATATTTTCTGCCCTGAAGGAAATTCCCATATCCCCTTACCCACGGAAAAGCTTCGGCACCGCAATGCGGACAATGGGGAATCAGTTCGTCCGGGACAAAAGTTCCGTCGGTCATTGCTTCATACATCTTTTTTACCGGTTCTACGGCGTCCCATGTATCATCACAGCATTGCCTTGAACACTGGAAAAATCTATGATCGCCCTGAATTTCACTTACCTTTTCTTCGGGATAAAGCTTCACAAACTGTGTATCCTGATTCGTTGTCAGAATATGAAAATCTTTTCCATTTAATATTGCATCCAGATCAATATAGGGTTTGCGAACAGGGGCTGTCTGTGTGGTATGTAAAAAAGTTGTCAGATATCCCCATCTTTCATTTGGAGTATCAAAGTCGTACTGCATGCCAGCAAAAGCACCTTTAAAATGGTATTTATCTGCAAATGGTTTAAAATATTTTCGATAGGATTCGTTGTCTTCGTAATAAAAATTGCCTCCTCCTGAGGCGGACAAACCGGAAGCACCGCCTACAATAATACATTCTGCATTCTGGATCTGTTTTGCAAAAATATGTATCTGCTCCTTATATGGAATCACCTTGTTTGAATTTTTATAAGGCGATTTTCCTGCCATATACATTCCGTAATATCTTGAATAATTCATCTGTGTCTGCATAACAAGATTTTCGTATATACTCATTGTTCATTCTCCATTTTAATGCTGTTATATTATAATTTACAGCTAAATAATACTTTCTTCTTGCCAGTTTGTCAATAGGCTGTTATAATACTTTTAACAGTCAGGAGGGGAATCATGAAATATTCAGTCAAATTAAGCCATGCAGTTCATATACTGGTTTTTATCTATTTATCAGAAGGCTTACCTCTTTCAAGTGACAAAATTGCAGAAAGCATCCATACGAATCCAGGATGTGTAAGACAGATTATGTCCGTACTCCGAAATGCGGAACTAATAAAAAGTACAACCGGACATCCGAAACCGGAACTCGCAAGAGAGCCGGAAACAATCTCGTTGCTTGATATATATAAAGCTGTGGAAGGTGATAAACCACTGCTCCATCTGGATACACATACAAACCCAGAATGTGGTATAGGCGTGAATATCCAGCTTGCACTCCAGTCTTTTTATGATAAAGTGCAGAAAGATGCGGAAAATTCTATGGCGGGTATCAGTCTTAGTGATATCATCAGGGGATATTATCAGCGGATTGAAAAATCAGAACAGACGGGGCGCTGATTATGGAAATCAAAAGGGATCATATACTAACAGGAAGTTTTTGTGCTCTTGGATGTGAAATATTATATGGACTGAGTTACATCTTCACAAAACAAGTAACAGCAGAGGTAAGTGCACTTTCTTTGCTTGGATGGCGTTTCCTGCTGGCATTTATAGTTATGAGTATATTAGCCGGGACATTCTGACAGAACTGAAGAAAGCAAACTGGACATCTTTTGTACTTGGCATTGTACTCGTGGGGCTTGAGGTCGGCTTTATATATGCATACAAAGCTGGCTGGAAAGTCAGTGCAGCCCAGATCGTTACTTCATCCATACTTGGGGTAATTCTCATCATTGTTGGATATGTTGGATACAAAGAAGCAATAACATGGAATAAAATAGTCGGCGTTATTGTATGCCTGGCAGGACTTGGATTGATTAATCTGAAATAAGTGCAAAGGTAAAAATAAGGACGATAACCTTAAACTGCGATAATGAGTTGATTTATATCCATTTCATTATCGCAGTTTTTTTAAAATTATAATTCAAGAGAATCTTCCGCATCCACCCACAACTGCATTGTACCATCAAGATACAATTTGGCATATTCCAACGGTTCATCAATGGCAAGTGCGTTCAATGCACAGTCAGATCCGGGTGTAGTCTTTAAATTTCTTTCTGCTTCCCAACAATCAATGCGGAGCATATAGCCAGCACTGGTATATACATCAATGCTGTTTCTGTGTGGATTGTATTCTGCAAATATCGTTCTCATCGTATCAAATCTCCTTATCATTCGATTAATCATCAGTTACAAAAATCAGAAGCATTTCAATCAGTTCACTATGTCACTTTTATTTTGTGTTATACTGTTTTATATAATTTTTTTGCCCTTGTATTTTCCCTTATCAGAGTTCGTAAACACTGGTGGGACGATATAACACAAGGAAAACAATAAGGGAAAGCTCACCTGCGACAAATCCAGCGTTTTCAAGGGTTTACAGTGAATTTAATAACAAAGTATAACAGTTATTAAATCTCATAAAACAGGTGTAATCTCAATCGGAATTTATAAAGGAGAATATTGATGAAACTATTTTTATGTTCGCACTTTTCAAGTGT
>ERZ791812.692-NODE-692-length-16229-cov-6.437554_pt1 | contig 16229 bp, 17 predicted proteins | sample MGYA00510303_ERZ791812 | MGnify/ENA primary metagenome ERZ791812 (study PRJEB30046, sample SAMN00791985) | human gut metagenome | study: EMG produced TPA metagenomics assembly of the A metagenome-wide association study of gut microbiota in type 2... | reverse complement strand
GATTATGTCCCGCTCACGCTCGATGAATGGATCGAAGTGGACCGGAAGCGGCGGGCAAGCATGAAGCGGGAGAGCGATTGTTAAGAATTTTTTCCCGGCGTCGAATCAATCCGGCTGTACCGGAAGTCACAGTGAGTTGCACCTTCTGCGATCGTCTGTGTCCGGACTAAGCGCATGTGCATCATGTCGGCAAGCACATAGTCCATGCGGCAGAGATATCTGGCGAGTTCGAAACATCCCTCATCCCGGCACAGACTGCAGATGCCGCATGTATGATAATCGTAGCCAAGCTCGAAATCATCATTCGCGCCGCCTTCTAAGATGTCAACGACCCAGTCATTTTCGTATTTGTGTTTATGGGAGTCGGCAGACCACTTTTTCCGGGCTGGAAGCTTCTTCGCATCGAGATAGCTGTCTGCATTTCCCATGACCTTGTGGAACAACTGATTAGCGGAGAGGCCGTCCTTATACAGGGCATAACATTCCTCCGGGGATAAGGTTGTGTTCCGGTTTAATGCGATGAAATATGCGCCCATGCAGTAGGAACTCATCAGCCGGGATTTGCCGATATCCTTGGCGCGCGTCAGGATGGCACGGTATTCCTGTTTGATCGCCTTGCTGTCAATCTGCAAATGCTGTCTTTTTGCCTGCTTCATGCAGGAGCTGTGATAAAAATATCCAAATAATTTCTGTGAGAATCCGTACTTCAACTAAATCATCCTTTCTTGGCAAAATCTATCTCAATGATTTGGCACATCTTGGATTTGTCCAGATGTCGGAACACCATGTTCGTTATGAAACCGAAACGCTTATCAAGCGGGCGGTAGCCTTCCAGATAGCCGTTGCTCTGCACGGAGGCAATGTGACTGCTCCAGTCTTTCAACACAGCGACATCGTCAACGCTGAAATAGACACTGATGTCTTTCATCTCGAAGCCTTTGAGCCATACCTTCAACATGCTCTTTAATCCCTTTTTCTTTGTTGCGTCGAAGACGAGCTTCCCACCTGGGAAACGTTCCGCCATCGCTGAGAAAAGCCGCTTCACATCTTCAGTCTTGAAATAATAAAATACACCGGATGCAAAAAATACAATGCCATCCTCCGGGCGGAAATCAATCTGCTCAAACCACGAAAGATCATTCAGATCGCAGGCGATGTTCGTCTCGCGTTCGCGGTCTCCAAGCAGCTCATTGCGGGCGGCAATCGCATCCGGGAAGTCCAGATTATAGGCGCGCGCATGTCCGTTATCTACCTGTCGGAATGTTGTATCGAGTCCGCACCCAAGGTTTACGACGCAGGCTTTCGGATGGTCTTTTAAGTATGTGCGGCATACGCTTGCCATATCAAATTGCCGTGTGGCACCCATGATCGAACCGATTTTTCCAATCTTGCCGCGCATCTGTTCTGATACCTGAAAGTCGACGTGGGAGAAAATCTCCTGACAATCGTGATCCATGAAGATGTCAGGGTATCTATCCATCGCCTGTTTTCTTCCGTAGAGCGGAATTAAGAGTGTCTCCTGCACGGTTCCGGGTTCAATTTTTATCTTTTCCATAGGTTCCTCCTTGTAATCCAAGTGCCGCTTCAATGCCGTGCATCAGCACATCCATCGCCTCTAAAAATGCCTGTTTCATTTCATGGGTGAAGCCGTCCTTGCAGGTATCATCGGCGATCATCTCACAGATCATCGAGAATTCAGACAACGACAGCATGTAACATGTTTTCTCAGATAGTCGATTCTTCGCAAGTCCACGCACATATAATTCATGATAAAAGCGCGTTGCGAATTCGTTGCATCGCGCGATATAAACTTTGCGGTAGTTCCGGATATAGGTGCCGGAATCGTTCTTTAACAGCATGTGGAAGAGCTGCATATCGTCCTCTAACAGCTCGAAAGTCCGGATGGATATGCGGGAATAGAATACCTGCATCAGCTGCTCGTCGGACATCGCCGAAAAGTCAATATCCAGCATGGACTCACTCAGTGCCATCAGCTTATTTCCGCTCTCTGCGAATATCTCACCGAACATTTCTTCCTTCCCTGAAAAATGCTTGTATATCGCACCAGGCGTAATGCCTGCCCGCGCAGCGATCTTTCGCATGGATGCTTCCTGATAGCCGCATTCCAAGAAAATCTCTTTCGCACTCTGTAAAATTGTCGCTCTGGTTGCTTTTGTGCTCTCGCGCATAATTGTACTCCTTTGGTAAACACTGTTTACTTTATAGCACAGGAAACGGGGAAATGCAAGGGGGAATGTTGAGGCGTGGGAAAATAATTAATTCTAATAAATTCAAAATCAAAAATTTTATTTTTATCATCCGCACAATTATGATAGAATTAAGCGTAAGTGAATTATAACAGAAGAGACGAATGAGGGAGGATATAGAAATGGCAGAAGGAAAAGATTTATTGCAGGTACTATGGAGTGGGGCGGATGTACTGCGTGGAAAGATGGACGCCAATGAGTACAAGACATACTTGCTTGGATTGATTTTCTATAAATATTTATCAGATTCGTATCTATCAAAAGTGTACGACCTGTTGAATGATGCAAAGCCGGATAGTCTGGAAGAGGCACAGACAGCCTACGAAGAAATTATGGAGAGTGAAGATGCAGAGGAACTGCTGGAGGAATTGAAAGAATCTTTGCATTATACATTAGATCCGGACATGACTTATGTCAGCATCTTAAAGGATGCGAAAAACAACGCATTCAATCGAGAGAAATTACAGGCAGCATTTAATCGGATTGAAGAGTCTGATGAACTGTTTCATGGACTTTTTGCGGATGTAGATCTGTATTCAAATCGATTGGGAACCGGAGATCAGAAGCAGAGTGCAACGATCGCAGAAGTAATTAAGGTGTTGGATGATGCAGATCTGATTCATACCGAGGGCGATGTACTGGGAAATGCATATGAGTATTTGATCGGTCAGTTTGCTTCGGAAACGGGAAAGAAAGCAGGAGAATTCTATACACCACATGGACCGGCGCAGATCTTATGTCGGATCGCGATGACCGGACAGGAAAATAAAAAAGGATTACAGGTATATGATCCGTGTATGGGTTCCGGTTCTTTGATGCTTAGCTGTAGAAATTATTCCACAGAACCAGACTTTATCAAATATTACGGACAGGAACTGATGCCATCCACTTACAACCTTGCTCGTATGAATATGTTCCTGCATGGCGTACTGCCGGAGAATCAGCATTTGCGAAATGGAGATACCCTGGATGCAGACTGGCCAACCGATGAAGAAACAGAGTTTGATGCGGTTACGATGAATCCGCCGTATTCTGCAAATTGGTCGGCGGCAGAGGGATTCAAACAGGATGAGCGATTTATGGATTATGGAGGAAAGCTGGCACCGAAATCAAAGGCAGATTATGCATTTTTGTTACATGGTTTCTATCATCTGAAACAGACAGGAACTATGGCGATTGTGTTACCGCATGGTGTGTTGTTCCGTGGAGCAGCGGAGGGAAGCATAAGGAAGACCTTGCTGGAAAATGGTTCGATCTATGCGGTGATTGGTCTGCCATCGAATATGTTCTACAACACGTCGATTCCTACTTGTATTATCGTGCTGAAGAAGCACCGCGAAGGGCGCGATGTGTTATTTATCGATGCATCTAAATTGTTCGAAAAAGAGAAAAAGCAAAATGTGATGAAAGAGGAACATATCGATCATGTTCTGGAATTATACAATAATCGTAAGACGGTGGAGAAAGAAGCATATCTCGCATCTTATGATGACATCGTGGCAAACGATTTCAATTTGAATATCCCAAGATATGTAGATACAACGGAAGAAGAGGAAGAAATCGACTTAAATGCATTGACACAGAGTATGCGTGAGACAGATAAGCAGATCAAAGAGGAAAATGCAGCGTTAGTCGAAATGATGAAAGAACTGACCTTCCGGGATGATGCGACGAAAGAGGCTGTTGAGGCGTTTATTCGTGTGCTTGAGGAGGTGTAAAAAATGAATACACCGAAGATTCGATTTAAAGGGTTCGAAGACCATTGGGAACAGCGTAAGTTGGGAGAAGTGGTTGGCATTTATGATGGAGTTCACCAAACACCACAATATCAAGACTCAGGTATTATGTTTTTATCTGTTGAGAATATTACAACATTAAAGTCAGAGAAATATATATCTGAGGAAGCCTTTGAAAGGGATTATAAAGTGTATCCTCAAAAGGGGGATATTCTTATGACCAGAATAGGTGATGTGGGAACTACAAATGTTGTGCAGACTACGGGAAAAGTGGCATTTTATGTTAGTCTAGCGTTGTTAAAACCGAAAGAAATTAATTCGTATTTTTTAAGTAATGCAATGAAAACATCTGTATTTCAAAAGGGGTTGAGAGAGCGTACTTTAGTTACTGCGATACCACAAAAAATCAACAAAGATGAGATTGGAAGAGTTAATGTTTTTATAACTAATAATGCTGAAGAACAGAAGAAAATAGAAGACTATTTTACTGCCCTTGACCACCTCATCACTCTTCATCAGCGTAAGTGTGATGAAACAAAACAACTCAAAAAATTTATGCTGCAAAATATGTTTCCGAAAAATGGTGAGAAAAATCCAGAAATTCGATTTGAAGGATTTACGGACGATTGGGAACAGCGTAAGTTGAACGAGATAGCCGATGTTAGAGATGGTACGCATGATTCTCCGAAGTATGTGCAAGAAGGTCATCCTTTTATAACTTCAAAAAATGTAAGTAATGGATTCATCAATTATGATGAAGTTCAATACATAACTGACGTGGATTATGAGGAAATAAATAAGCGATCAAAAGTAGATGTTCATGATATTCTAATGGGAATGATTGGTACTATTGGAAATCTTGCTTTAATTCGTCAAAAGCCGGATTTTGCAATAAAAAATGTAGCTCTTATAAAGTACACTGGAGATGTGGATTACCAGTATCTATATCAGACGTTACAAGTTGATTGTGTGACAAGACAATTGTTCACGGGAATGGATGGAGGAACACAAAAATTTGTATCTTTAAAGAAGATTCGTGAACTAGGCATTCCATTTACTGAAGAGCAGGAACAGCAGAAAATCGGACAGTATTTTGAAAACCTAGATAACCTCATCACCCTTCATCAACGTAAGTGTGAAAAACTTAAAGCATTGAAGAAATTTATGTTACAGAATATGTTTATTTAGATATAAAGAAGGAGATTAGCAATATGAAGAAAATGGGCATATTATTTGCAATTGGAATATGCTGTATCATGGTAGGATGTGGACAGAAAAATGATTCATCGAATTATACGACATCGGTGTCATCCATGACAGATTCGGTAAGCGAAGTGTCGGAAAATAACGTTGTTTCAGACTTATCAGGTACGTGGAAACAGGATGGTGATTTGGGAGAAATGTATCAAGTTGCATCAATTAATGATGATACTATTTGGATATATTGGTACAATACTGTGGATGCAAGTTATACTTTATACTGGGCAGGCAGTTTAGAACAACCGGAGAACAGTAAGGCGTATACATGGACTTCTGAAAATGATCATGAAAAAACGGATGTTTCTATTCTAGCATCGGGTGATAATACAAAAGATTTTACATATAAAAACGGGAAAATTAGTTATGAATGTTCTATTTCTGGAACAACAAAAATAGTTAACTTAATTCAATCAGATATTGATTTACCGGTCTCATTATTAGCAACGTCAAAAAAGGAAGAACAGCTAGAAGTCGAGAAAATTAAGTCAAATTTAGAAGTTACATGTGAGATTGCAAATAAAAGGGTGCTCTATGTATTTGTGACAAATAATAGTGAGTACAAAGCGGACAATATATTATTAAAGTTGACATTAAAGGATGCTGAGGGGAATAAAGTGGATTACCAGGAAGAAAGCTTGGAACAAGTTCTTGGAAAAACAACTGTTGTAAGAAAATTTATTACTGAGACGGATTATGATGATTATGAAATTGACGAAGAGGTTAATGATAATAATATTTCTATTTACTCAGGTAATTTTGCTACTGATATTTCAGTGGAATCAAATAGAAGTGGAAGTAATATAATTGTTGATTGTACCAATAATGCAGAGTGCAATATTGATGATCTGAATTGTGTAGTAGTTGTATATAAAGATGGTAAAATAGCGGATAGCGAAGAATATTATTATTTGATAACTGATGATGCGGGGGTTTTTGATTTAAAAGAAGGAGAAACTCAAACAATAAAGTATGAGATCCCAGAGGATGTTTCTTTTGATGATTATAAGGTTTTTATAAATGGTGCATATGTGTATTAATGCTAGATTATAACAAGATTGCATGTTATCAGAAATTAACGAAAAACGTCCTAAGAAGTATTGATGGAGGGATTACAGAATGGGTAAAATTATTTTATATCATGGAACACAAAATAAAATAGTGACGCCTGTCTTTGGTGGTGGAAATGATAAACATGATTATGGTCGTGGATTTTATCTGACGGAAGTATTGAATCTAGCCAAAGAGTGGGCGGTTTGTGTACCGAATAGCGAAAATGGATGGGTACATAAATATGAATTGGATTGTACTGGATTAAAGATTCTCGATTTTCAAGAGAAAGATGTACTGAACTGGTTAGCAGAGCTTATGAAACATCGGGATGCGGCAGATTCAAAAAGATATAGAATGTTAGCGGCAAAGTTCATTGATAAATACGGAATTGATACAAGTGACTATGATGTGATAAAGGGATGGAGAGCCGACGCATCGTACTTTTATATTGCAAAAGAATTTGTGCGAGACAACATAGATATGGATATATTGGAGGAACTGTTATCCTTAGGCGGTTTGGGAATCCAGTATTGTATCAAATCAGAGCGGGCGTATGCACAATTGCATGAAATCGAGGAAGATATGATCTCAGTTCCATATAGTGAATTTAATGAACAATACAATCAACGGGATATAGAAGCCAGAGATAATATGAGAAAACTGGTTGATTCAGAAGCAAATAAGGTAACGAAGGTATTTAGTACATTATTGTAGAGGTGATAGGGTATGGGAGCATACGCAGAAGCATATTTAAGTGATGTAGTTGAGAATCAGGGAAAGTTATTCGATTATGTTGCGGAAACATTCCCGGATAAGGACACAGAGGATTTTATCAATTTCTATATGCAGAGTAACACACGGAAAAGCATCGATGAATCACAGGCATATGTGAACACGATGGATGCAAAAACTTTGTGGGAGTATTTCTGCAAAACCGAAGAATATGCATTGAAAGATGGAAAAGCACTTGCTGGATTCCTTCCGGATTGGGTAGGTGAATTTTATGCATATTATCAGTGGTTTTATAATATTCCAAGCCGGGAGGTTGTGAAGAAAATCCCGCTTAGTTTCTTGAAGAAAGCATATCCGGGATTGCATGATTTAGAACTGGATTTAGCGGTACAAAAGGTGGGTGAACCAGGGTGAGAGTAATAACATTTCACAATCCAGACGAAGAAAATGGATGTTTCAGTAATTGGTATCTGTCTGATTTTACAATTGGTGATGTGAAATATACTTCGTTGGAACAATATATGATGCATCAAAAAGCTTTACGGTTTCACGATGAAAATATTGCGGCACAGATACTTGCAACAGATGATGTAGCTTATATCAAAGAGCTAGGACGTAAGGTAGCTGGCTTTGATAATCATGTCTGGAATGGCATGAGACAGATTATCGTCTATGAAGGTCTGATGGCGAAATTTACACAGAATCCGGAGTTAAAAAGAGCGTTGCTCGATACAGACAATGCAGTTCTTGCAGAGGCAGCCGTGAATGATAAGATTTGGGGCATCGGATTGTCTATGAGTGATCCGAAAAGATTAGATCCAAGCGAATGGAAAGGACAAAATCTGATGGGATATGCATTGATGCTGGTAAGAGAGAAATTAAGATAACATAAACAATGAATAGTAACATTATAAATGTTATTTTAATAAAAAAATGTTATCAAAAAAGGACTCTTATGAAAGAAGCGACAAATATATTGTCTGATATGAAAAATTTACTTACGCTTGGGAACAGCGTAAGTTAAGAGAAAATCTTTCATTTTTGAAAGATGGAACGCATGGTACACACAAAGATGTTGAAGATGGTCCGTTACTTTTAAGTGCTAAGAATATTAAAAATGGGACGGTTCAATGGGATGAATCTGATAGAAGAATCTCTGAAGATGAATTTAAAAGTATTCATGCAAATTTTAAATTGAAAGAAGGAGATGTTCTTTTAACTATTGTTGGATCTATAGGAGAAACCGCAATTTTAAATAATTCTGAGGGGATTACATTTCAAAGAAGTGTTGCTTTCTTACGACCGGCTAGCAAAATTATATCAGAGTTTTTATATTCTGAAATTCAAGGATATAAGTTTCAGAAAGAACTTAATGAAAGAAAATCAACATCTGCACAGCCTGGAATATATCTTAGTGATTTAGGTGAAATTCCTATAAGTTATCCAATCAATATGGACGAACAGGTTGCAATAGGGCATTATTTTACAAATATCGACCACCTCATCACTCTTCATCAGCGTAAGTGTTGCGAACTGAAAAAATTGAAACAATATATGGCAAATCACATGTTTGTCAATCAAAGTATAAAATGCGATAGGAATATCGCAACAAATCATAAAAAATTACAAGAAAGGACGAAAGAAATGGGAGAATTAGAATCAGTAATTGAGCAGAGATTAATTGACCAATTATGCGGTGGGGATTCACAGTGGACATATCGGAAGGATATTCGGACGGAGGAGCAGTTGTGGGACAACTTCAAATACATATTGGAGCAGAACAACAAGGCAAAGCTGAACGATACGCCACTCAGTGACAGTGAATTTGCAAAGATTAAAAATGATGTATCGCATGCTTCTTTTTATGATGCAGGAAAATGGCAGGTCGGTGAGAACGGGAAAGTCTATGTGCATGTACAAAGAGGTAATGAGACATTGCATTTGGTTGTGATGAATAATGAGCATATTGCCGGTGGAACGAGCGTCTACGAGGTAATCAACCAGTATCAGGCATTCAAGACAGATGAGGTGGATGACAAGCGGGACCGAAGATTTGATGTGACGTTGTTGATCAATGGAATCCCAATGATACATATTGAGTTGAAGAACAAGGATCATTCCTATATGGATGGGTATCGGCAGATAGAGAAGTATATTTCTGAGGGAAAATTCCGCGGACTTTTTTCGAATATACAGATGTTTGTCGTTAGTAATGCTGTTGACACGAAATATTTTGCAGCGGCAAGAGCAGCAGAATTAGCGGAAGGTAAGAAATTTATAACCGGATGGGTGGACGAAAAGAATCATCCCGTCTGTGATTATCTGGATTTCGCGAAAGCAGTTTTGCGTATTCCACAGGCACATGAAATGATTGCAAAATATACGGTGCTTGATAATGAGAAGAAGAAATTATTGATTTTGCGACCATATCAGATTCATGCGATTGAAGCGATGCGGGCAGCGTCCAAGCGGAGTATATCAGGCTATATCTGGCATACAACGGGCTCCGGAAAGACGATGACATCTTACAAGGCAACAAGGAATCTGTTGATGGATATTCCGTCCATAGAAAAGACAATATTCCTGATTGACCGGAAAGATCTGGATATGCAGACGAAGATGGCGTTCCAATCCTATGCAGATAACGATACGATTGATGTGGATGACACAGAAAATGTGGATGCCCTGATTCGGCGTCTGACAGATGGCAACCGACAGATGATTGTCACGACACGGCAGAAGCTGCAGACGATGATTGCCAAGAGATTGCAGGAGGGGACAAAGGAATATGACAAAATCCGTAACCTTCGGGTTGCATTTGTGGTAGATGAATGTCACAGAGCCGTCACACCGGAGACAAAGCGTAAGATTGAACGATTTTTTGCACATTCTCTGTGGTATGGATTCACAGGTACGCCAATCTTTGAGGAGAACCGGTATGAGCAGAAGGGTGATCTTCCACAGACAACCGATGAGCTGTACGGAGCATGCCTGCATAGCTACACAATCAAGAATGCCATTCACGACGAAGCAGTTCTCGGATTCATGGTTGAGAATCTCGGACCGAAAAAAGAAGATGTGGATGATGCGGTATTTGAGACAGAAGAGCATATGCGCCAGGTCCTGGATGTGGTGCTCAATCAGTCTTATACGAAATTAGGCATGCAGAACGGCAAGGGAAGAACCTACGAAGGTATCCTGACAGTTGGATCCATCGCGAAAGCACAGCGTTATTATGAGTTGTTAAAACGGATCAAAGCGGGCAAAGATGCATTAAAGATAAATGAGGAGATCTGCAAGGTAGTTCCCGATTTCCCGAAATTCGCAATCACATATTCCGTGACGGAAAATGATGAGGCATCAACGGTGAATCAGGATAAAATGCGCGAGTCCCTGCAAGATTACAATGCGATGTTTGGCACACATTATGACGTGGAGAATATCAACGCGTATAATAGTAATCTGAATGATCGTCTGGCTCGAAAGGAAAAACGTTATATGGAGCGGAGTCAGCAGTTGGATCTGGTTATCGTTGTCAATCGTTTGTTGACGGGATTTGATGCTCCATGTCTGTCCACCTTGTATATGGATAGATCTCCAATGAGCCCACAGGATATCATACAGGCTTTTTCAAGAACGAATCGTTTGTTTGATGCGAATAAGACATATGGACAGGTTGTAACATTTCAGTCCCCAAAAGACTTCAAGAAAGAGATTGACCGGGCATTGCGGCTGTATTCCAGAGGCGGTGAAGGTGTAGCAGTATCAGAAGATTGGGAGAGCGTGCTTGATGTTTTTTCGATTGATGTAAAGACGATTCATGCATTGGGACGGACACCGGAAGAGATTAGTCAGTTGTCAAGGGAGCAGAAGAAGTCGTTTATCTATGCATTCCGGAGTTTGGATAAGAGTTTTGCACATTTGAAAGCATTTTCCAGATATCGGGAAGAACTGCTTGCAGACTATGATTTCTCGCAGGAGGAATATGAAAACTATGCGGCAATGTATAAAAATGTTATGGAAGAGCTGAAGAAACCGAAGGATGAGGCGGAAAACGATGATCCGGTTATGGACGACTATGATCTGATTGCGTACAGCAAGATGCGGGTGGATTTCGAGTATATTGTAGAATTGTTGCAGGGATTGGTGAATTATCTGGATCAGTCGAGCAATGATTTTCAGGATGCGATATTTGCGAAGAACATTCTGGCGCTGCGCGAGATCTCGAAGGAATTTGCTGAGGATAATCAGAAGCTTGGTGAATTGTTGGAGCAGGTGATTGATAATATTGAGCAGGACAAAGATCGGTACAAAGGTCAGGATATCGCAGTGGTTGTCAACCAGATGCGCTATGATGCGATTGATACGGAGATCAAGACATTTGCGAAGCTGTGGAATCTGAATGAGGACGATGTGCGTTATGAAGTGTATAATTACCGGGATGGCGAGATGGCAAATGAAAACACCTTCAAGGATCGCGCGTATGCATCGTATAAGGAGGGTGTAGAGGAACCTATGCCGAAATTCAAGTTCCGCAAGATTATAGTAGAGAAGTTCAAGCATGATCTGATGGAGAATGTATTGCCGCTGCGCGATTGATGAAATGTCGGGATGCGGATATATAGGACGCTTTCTGCAAACGACGAATGAGAAATTGATAAGCTGGAATAGACTGGGAATATCTATGGATAGTATTCCCAGTTTTATTATAAATCGACGTGCGTATTTGGATGCGAAGTAGTTTAATTCAGGTTCGCAAGGGATCGCATGATGATGTCAATGTCCTTGCTTTCCAATTCCTGAATAATGTGCAAATAGGTCTTCTGTGTGGTCGTCATGCTGGCATGTCCGAGGCGCCTTGCCACACTGGCGATGGAAACGCCGGCGAAAAGCATGAGCGAGGCATGGGTATGACGTAAACCGTGGATAGAGATGACGGGGATTCCGGCATTTTTGCAATGTCGTTCCAATATTCCGTTCAAGGTGGAATTATATATTTTCCCTTTTGCGAAGATCGGTTCATCTTCCGGAAGCTTTTTCACCAGTCCGGCAAATTGCATAACGGTTAACCAGTCAATCTGTATCTTTCGGACAGACGATTGATTCTTGGTTGGCAGGAAGCCGCCATTTCCTTTGTAATCCCATGTCTTGGAGATCGTCAGTATTTGCCGTGAAAAATCAAAATCCCTCGGCGTCAATGCAAGTGCTTCGGAAAATCGCATTCCGGTTTTTGCAACCAGAAGAATGAACCAATCCCATGATACTTCCGGTCCCAGATCAAGGTCTTCGATTAGTTTGTGAAGCTCAAACTGATTGAGAAATTTCTGCTTTTTCTCACGTGGCTTTTTGCCTTTGATGATCGCTTTTCGGGTTGGATCTCGCGGAATCAGCCCCTCATCCACGGCATCTAAAATGGCACATTTCACATGGTGGTGAAAATCCATCGTTGTCTGATGCTCATGTTCTTCTGCATATTCATTTAGTATTTTCTGATAAGAAATCCGATCCAGTTCGGAAATCGACAGATCGGGAGCCAGCTTTAACAGCCATTGATGCGCCATGTTGTATTTGCTCATGGTGACCGGACGGATCGCTCCTTCTTTGTAGACGTTGATCCATTGCTTGTAGTAATCACAAAACAGCATTGGATTTCTGGATGTTGGTGTGTTCATTTGTAAAACCTCCTTTTTGATAGTGGTGCACGTCGATGTATGAATGTATTAAATTAAATCGTGTCGTATCGGAGTTTAATCTTGTATTTTTTGTAGAATATTGTAATATAAATATATGGATTTTGGTTAATGGGGATATATAACTAAATGGGGATTTGTGTTATATAGTTTTTCTGGCATATGTCTTAGTTTCTGTTACTTAATCCGTAATATTATAGAATAGAAAAGTTGGTCATAAGGAGGAGAATATGTCACAGACAGAAAAAATTGATATTTTGGACAGGGCAAAGATTATGAGCGATATAGAGCAAATTTTAGTGCTCTTATCTGAACAAAAACAGGGGCGAGTATTTGCGCTTGATGGTAAGTGGGGGTATGGTAAAACATATATTCTGGAACGGTTAGAAAAGGAGCTAGAGGGACTGCAAAATGAAGAAACGCAGGACGATCGATTTTATGTGTTCCATTATAATTGTTGGCAGTATGATTATTATGAGGAACCAGTGGTCGCAATTGTGTCAGCGATGTTAGACAAATATGGAGGAAAATCTGAGAAAGAGAAAGCTCAAAAAGTTATTAAAGAGATTGCAGGCCAGATAGTTAAAAACAAAATAGGTATAGATTTAGTAGAAACACATGATAACATATCGAAAAAAGAACAATTTCAATTTGATGAGATGTTTGGATTTAAGACAACCCTTGATTATACGAGAAATAAAATTTGCGAATTAACTAAAGACAAGACGGTATTATTAGTGGTTGATGAACTGGATCGATGTATGCCCGAATATGCAATTAAGGTGTTAGAGCGTTTACATCATATGTTTGAGGGATTGGATAATGTAATTGTTCTGTTGGCAATTGATAGTACACAATTGGAACATTCAGTGAAAGAAATTTATGGAGAGCAAGTTGATACTGAACGATATCTTAGAAAGTTTATTTCCTTTCGTGTAAGGTTAGACACTGGTAAAGCTCAGAATCAGATATTGAATAATTATGGATATTATTTTTCTAAGTTTGAAAATTTAGAGGAATGTTGCCAAATTGTTCTAGATTTAGTTAAATTATTGGAAATAGACATTAGAAATATAGAAAAATTGATTGAAAAAATAGATATGATACATAGTTTGTGTAATAGAAAAAATATAAAACAACCAGGCGAGGTATTGTTATTTGAATTTATATGGGGATTGATGAAATATAAAATAAATGAAAAAATGGATAATGGTTCAAACTTAAAAAGATATGAGTCGTTGGAATGGGTACCTCAAATTGATCATACAGAATATACAGATTTGGTTATTGCGTTTGGAAGTGATTTGATGAAATATATTAGCACTTTGAAGCAAAAATCATATTCCGCTGTGCCAAATAACACAAAAGATATGTGCCTTATGCATGCAAATTTGAAAGGGAAACTTTGGTATTTGCTAGATCAGGTGCTGGCAACTGAAAATACTATTGAATTATTTGATATACAAAAGGAAAACATTGTATATTTAGACACAGAAGAAGTTCATATGTGCGAGAAGTTTAATGAATTGGGTAATGTTTTTATCTAAACATTCAAAGAAGAAAAGAAGGAGTACTTCATGGAAAAATTGAAATTGGGTGATATTTATGGATTTCAATATGCTGAAGAAAAGAGAATATATAACATAATATGTGGTAAAAGTAAGAGGAAAAAGGGGGATTTGCCTGAGTGCTTTAAGTTTAATTCTTATTCTGAATGGAAAAATTATGTATGGTCAAAATATGAAACGTATAATTGTCAGCAGTTAAATAATTTTCTGCATTATTTAAAAATGCAGTTGCGCACAATCAACCCAACACAAAAGTTTAGTGATATGGTATGTGCAGCGGTTTTTGGTGTATTGATATCCAGTCTTATTAATGTAATTGTTGCATTAAGAGGGGAATTTGAAAAAATGGGTTTTTCTATAATTAGTGTAGTTACAATTGCAATCGTAGCTATAATGGTTATTGTTTTCCCACTTTGCAGTATTTCTATGAATATATTTAATAATATGATTTGCAAAAGTGAGGACAAAGATATGTATGAAGATTACATAAGTATCATACAAGAGATAATCCAAAGTAAAGAAAATGAGGAAAAATAAAAATGAACATCCAAATCTTCGGCACAAAAAAATGCAACGATACAAAGAAAGCAGAACGTTTCTTCAAGGAACGCGGAATTAAATATCAGTTTATAGACATGAAAGAAAAGGGCATGAGCAAAGGAGAGTTCAATGCTGTGGCATCCGTTAATGGTGGCATGGAGAATATGATCAATCCAGATTTTAAGGATAAAGATCTGTTGGCGTTGATTCAGTACATTGCCCCGGCGGATAAGCTGGACAAGATACTGGAGAATCCACAGGTGATCAAGACACCGGTTGTGCGGAATGGAAAGCAGTCGACACTTGGATATCATCCGGAAATATGGAAGACGTGGTCATAATATGAAACTACATGAAAAAACAACCAAATCAAATGCGATGCTGCATGTTACACTCACCTGTACCTTGGTGATTGCCATTGTGATATTCTTGTTTGCAAAAGGATATGTGGCGGACAAGTTGACATTTAACATTGTAAGATACATGAGCCAGAGGAAGCTTCTGCTATTATATCTGGGCGTCATCAATCTCGTAACGTTTATCCTGTTTGGCATCGACAAGTATGCGGCAATCAAGGGGAAATGGAGAATCCCGGTGGCGACTTTGTTAGGATTTTCATTTGCTGGCGGTGCGATCGGTGGTATAATTGCGATGTACTTATTTCATCACAAGACACAGAAGAATTATTTCGCGGTTGGGCTTCCGATGATGATCGTGACACAGCTTGTGGTGCTGTTTTATTGTATGAATGCACCGTGGTAATGTAAGAGGAAATAGATCATGCAAATATTTGTAGATGCCGATGCCTGCCCGGTCGTGCGTATCGTGGAGGAAATCGCAGAAAAATATCATATCCGGACGACGCTGCTTTGCGACACGAATCATGTCCTGAATTCTGATTATAGTGAGGTGATCGTGGTTGGTGCCGGCGCGGATGCAGTGGACTACAAGCTGATTAGTCTTTGCCATAAGGGCGATATCGTTGTGTCGCAGGATTATGGTGTGGCGGCGATGGCACTTGGGAAGGGCGCGTATGCGATCCATCAGTCCGGGAAATGGTACACAGACGCGAACATTGACCAAATGCTGATGGAGCGGCATTTGGACAAGAAAGCAAGGCGGAGTTCAGGGAAGAATCATATGAAAGGTCCGAGGAAAAGAACCGAGGAAGATGATATAAGATTTGCAGAATCATTCGAGAAGCTGGTGTTAAAAGGGAAAATTTGGAATTTACAATGAGGCACGCGGATGTGCCCAAAAGACAAAAAAGGAAAGTGAACGTTATGAAAGAATTAAACGCATATTTTAAAAGCATTATTGATCAGGAACGTGTATCGGTTGTGATCTGTAACCTACAGCATGAAATTATTTACATGAACCCTGCAG
>ERZ791812.662-NODE-662-length-16850-cov-2.446740_pt1 | contig 16850 bp, 18 predicted proteins | sample MGYA00510303_ERZ791812 | MGnify/ENA primary metagenome ERZ791812 (study PRJEB30046, sample SAMN00791985) | human gut metagenome | study: EMG produced TPA metagenomics assembly of the A metagenome-wide association study of gut microbiota in type 2... | reverse complement strand
TCTATTATATATTGCATCTATTTTGCCTTTATATTTTTCTCTTAAGTTTCCATTATCCCAGATAATTTGTGGGTCTGGTCTTAAAAAGTAATAGTTTTTCCATCTTTCATACTTTTCGCCATTACTAGCATCAATTATTTCATAGTCTTTAAAGTCATTTACTACTAACATAAGTATTTCTTCCTTTCATTTCTGTTAAAGTATATCATTTTAAAAAAAAAAAGAAAAGAAATTTATAGTAACTAAGCAGATTTTCTAAAGTTGTTGTTTATAATAATTATGTAAGCAGTTGATGATTGCTTACAATATTTCACTAAGTATTTCATTCAAAACATATCTGTATTCCTTATTTACAGATAACTTTCCTTTCATTATTTTTAAGACTCCTTTATCAATTAAATATTGATAGTTGTATATTTCATTTAATTGTGAGTTGTATTTATTTGCAAACTTTTCTAATGACAGACCTTCTTCTAGTCGTAAACCTAATATTAGTTCATAGTCCATTTTATCTTTTAAAGTTAATTTTTCACTTTCTATTTCTCTTTTTCCTTTTAAATAATTAGTAATACTTCTTGTATTAGTCTTTCTTATATTATTATAGTAGCTAGCAGCAGATAGTCCAAAGCCATAATACTCTTCATTATTCCAGTAAACTAAATTATGTCTTGACTCATAGCCTTCTTTTGCATAGTTAGAAATCTCATAGTGTTTGTAACCAGCATTGTTTAACTTTTCTTCGATGAATTTGTATAATTCTTGGTCTTTATCTTCATCTAATCTTTGATAATTGTTTAGTTGCAGTTTGGTGTGTTCTTCTAATATTAGTGAATAAATCGAAATATGCGGTACAGCAAGAGTTAGTAAATTATCAATATCTTTTGCTAAGATATCAACTGTTTCATTTTGAAAACCATACATTAAATCTAGATTTATGTTACTTATCCCATGTTCTCTTAAGAGTTTAACTTTTTCTTTTAAAGCTTCATAAGATGTTTTTCTATTAATCGTTTTTTGATAGTTTTCATTAAATGTTTCTACCCCAATACTTATTCTGTTTACTCTATTATTTTTTAATAATTTAATTTTTTCTTCTGTTAAGCTTTCAACATTTGCTTCTATTGTGAATTCGTAATTAGTAATTAGTTTGATATCTTTTAAAAGAGAAAATAAAAAAGAAAGTTGCTCTACTGATATACAAGTAGGTGTTCCACCACCTATGTATATCGTTGCTATTTCTCCCTCTTTATAACTTTCTTTTATTTCATTTGCTAATTCTTTTAAATAAGAATCAACTAAGTTTTTATTATAAAACATTTTACAAAAATCACAATATGAACAAATAGTATTACAGAAAGGTATATGTATATAGATTGCTTTTATTTGTTCCATTTCTACTCCTTAAGGTGTGGTATTAACTTGACAAGTATAATTATTGCTAGTTAAAAAGTTTTTTTCTTCCTCTAAAGTTTTAGCATATAATGCAATTATTGGATCATTTTCTGCTAATGATAATGCATCTTTATTGATTTCAAATTTACTTCCATTGGCACTTGATGTCTCACTGATTTCATCATCTTGACGTAAGTTAATTATTTCTTGTTCTATTGCATTAGTACTATTTAATTCTGTTAATTCTCCAGATCTAGTGTAACGAAGTATTACTCTATCTAAGACATTATCTTTATATGTACTAAAGGTTTGAATATCATAAGATACTTCTCCTAAGCTTTCATTTCTAGTACAATGTAAAACTGTTTGTTTTTCTGTTACTGGTTTATTATCTTGAATAGTTTTATCACTACCATCATCTTTTAGAACTATTCTAAAGACTGGAGGTAAGATGATAATAAAAACTAGAAGAATCATTGCAAAATAAACAAGGAATGTTTTTAAACCATTATTTTTACTCACCATAATATGCACCTTCTTTATAATCAAGGGTATGTTCTTCACGATATTTTAAAGTTTTTAAAAGCTTAGAAATATAAAGAATTAGTATGCCAACTGGTACAATTGGGAAAACAATTAAGAAATAATATAAGAATTGATTTTGACTTACCATACCATATTTTCTTAATGTTGCTACAAAGGCGGCACAAAAGCCGATAGCAAGACCAGTTACAATGGCAGCAAATAAAATACCAATTATATTAGACCAATAATTAATAACATATATAGTATATTCTGGTCTATCTTTTAAGTTTTGTTTTTTAAAAAATATCGTAAAGATAGTAAATAAAATAATAGTAATTATTAATGGTAAAATTATTAAGAAGAAAATTTTTTCTAGATTTGCAAAAGAAATCATTATGTTCATATATATACCCCTTCCCTATGATTTAAGTTTAGCATAATTTTTTCATTTCTACAATTACATTTGTTCCAATTTTAGTAACTCCCCTTTTACTTTAATTCCTGCCTGATAATTATAAAGTGTTTTATTTTTTCCTAGTACTCGATGGCAAGGAAGTAATATTAAATAAGGATTATCTTGCAAAACTTTGGCGACTGACTTTACAGCATTGACATTACCGAGTTCCTTAGCAACTTGATAATAACTCATCGTCTCACCATAAGGAATTTCTCTAACAATACTGAAAATTTGTCTTTCAATCGTAGAAAGTTTTAAAGGATAGGTGGAAAATGCTGTTCTTGTTTTAGAAAAGTATTCCATAAGTTCATTCTTTACTGCCTTTGTTAATTTATTTTCATTTTCACTTGGTGCTAAAGTAACAAAATGAATTCCTAGAAGTTCTTTCTCATTTGCTGTTATAAAGATAGTGCCAAGTTCTGTTTTTAAAGATGAATTATAAACTATACTGCGCATAACGTACCTCTTTCTAACTAAAATAAAAATAGAAAAAATTACTCTTTTCCATTTTTATCTATTTCAATTGCTAAATTTGCTAACTTGTAGGCGGAATCTTTATCTTTAGCTGTTACTAAGAAGCGATTTACGTGACAGAAGTTACTTCCTTCTACTCCTGTTTCTTTAACAAGCTCTATTCCAGTTTTTCCAGCCCAAGTCTTTGGGAAAAGTAGTCTATCTTCCTTATGGGTCAAATCTTGTGGAACAGTATTAACGGCATACCCTCCTCTATTTGACGGGAACATTACAAATAAAATGTCTTTAGCATTTTCTTGTTGTAACAGGACTTCTTCATAAGGCATATATTCATCAAGAATAAGAATAGGACCAGTTTGTTTGTTAATTTCTTCGATGACTTTCGCTTTTGCTTTTTCTTTACCGATGATTCTTTCGATTTCTAAAGATAGTATCACTTGAGCTAAACTAACAGCTTTTAAGAATTGTTCATTTTCTTCTTGTCCACTTTTATAAGAAGGGTTAAATAATTTGATTAAGTCAGAAGTTGTTTTTACTTTATAAGGCGCATCAATTGATGGGAAAACTCCATTATCGATAGCATCTAATCCAATGATAAAATCTTGTTCTATAGCTTTCTTGACAGTATCAACGTCTTTTACGCCAAGTCCTTCTAAAAATTCTTTACCATAGTAATCAAACAATAAACCGAAAGCAGCATATTTAATTCCATTTTCTCTTACGCGACCATCTTCTTGGTGATGATCAAATTTACCATAACCAATATCATAGATGATAACATCACGTTTTCTATCTTCATCAGTAATTTCTTTTACACGAGCTAGTTTTACATCAAATAAAAAAGATAAGAAAGCGGTAGCGAAAACTTCATCAGCGTGCATTGTTCCGCAATGTGTCAAAAAGGTTGCTTTATCTTTTTCTACTAGTTCTATTTTCTTAAAGTTTATCATTTAATCTGTTCCTTTACCTTTCTAACTCCACGTTCTATATCTTTTTTAAAGAAACGATAACTACTAGAGATTAATATATAAATTGGAAGTGCTACTACTATTCCTAACATTCCCCCAAGAGTACCACCTACTGATACTACCATTATAGTTACTAATGGATTAACGTTATTTGTCTTACCATATACTTTTGGTGAGATAAGATAACCATCTAATTGTGGGAAGATTAAGCAGATTATTAAAGTTGCAAAGAAAACTTTACTACTAATGGCAGAAGCGGTTATCAAAGCAAGTATATTAGTAATTAACCCTCCGAAGTATGGAATTACTGTTGTTAGCGAAGCAAGTATTCCAAATAATAACCAGTTAGGATGTCCTGCAATGAAGAATACTATTGAATATTCAAAAAATTGAATAACCATAAATAACCCTAGACCTTTTAGATAATTACTTATCTCTACATCAAGAGCTTTTACATAGTCATAACTTCTACTTTCAAAACTCTTTAAAAATTTCTTAACTGTATGTCTAATTTTATCCATATAAGATAAGAAATAGATAGTAACAACTAAAACGATGACTGACTGTCCTAAGATAGAGACAGTTTTTCCAACAACATCAATTGTTCCTTTTTGTAAGATGTTACCTAAGCTACCAATTAATTGATTAAGAGAGTCTTGGGCGGTTGATTCAAAACTTGATAAGTCTAAGTTGAATTTTCTTGAGACTTCATCAATTACTGCTCCAAAGCTTGAAGTAAAAGAAATCAACTGTTGATAAACTAAGGGAAGAGTTACTGCTATTAAAGCGACAATGATTAGTAAAGCCATAACTACTAAGAAGGTAATTGCAAGGCTTTTTCTTACTCCTTTTTCTTCTAATTTTTTCTCAAGGGGATGTAAGGCATAAGCGATAGCAAAAGCAATGATAAAAGGTAGACAGATATTTACTATCTTACTAATTATTTGAAACCAAGTTCCAATATTAGTAACACAGATATATAACAGTCCCATTAAAATTAAAAAGTTAAGTAATTTATAATTAATTTTATTCTTATACATAATTTCACCTTTCTAGTAAAATGGTTGTTGGTCCCATGTTCACTAGTCCTATTTCCATATCTTCACCGAAAACTCCAGTTGCTAAAGAGACTTTTTCTCTTAATTTCTTATTGAAATAATCATATAAAAGTTTAGCTTTGGCACCATTCATCGCTTTTATATAACTTGGTCTATTACCTTTTTTCGTATCGGCATATAAAGTAAATTGTGAGATTGATAATATCTTTTCTTCGACATCTAAGATGGAAAGATTCATAACACCGTCACTATCAGGAAAAATTCTTAAGTTACAGATTTTATTAACCATCCAGTCGATAGTATCTTTACTATCACCATCAGTGAAACCTACTAAGAGAACTAAACCTTTATCGATACTAGCAACTTTCTCTCCTCTAATACTACAAAAGCCATTTTTACATCTTTGCACTAATACTCTCATCTACTGCATTAACCTTTCTATATTGTTAATATATGGTTTCTTATTAAGTTCTAATAACACTTTTTCTAGATGTTCTAAATTTCTTACGAAACATTGCATTTCATAAACGGTGTTATTTCCTCTATCGATTATTTTAACACCATTGATATTAGCATCTATTTTACTAGTAGTAGCGATTATATCTGCTAGATTATTATCACTTGTATTACTATAAATTACAAGGTCAACTGAATATTTACTAGCTGGCTTACTACTCCAATTTACGGATACTAATCTATCATCCATTCGTAATAGATTAGGACAAGTTGCTCTATGAATACTAATACCATTTCCTTTAGTAATATATCCAACGATAGAGTCACCATAAACTGGGTCACAGCAAGAAGCAAGACTTACCTTGATATTATCAATACCAGCCACGATAATATCTGATGATGTTTCTTTTTCTATCTTTTTCGTTTTTACTTCTACTTGTTCGGTTGGTTCTTCTTCTTTATATATTATTCTAATTACTGTAGTAGGACTATATTTACCATTACCAATTTCAAGATATAACTCATCTAAATTACCAATTTTTAAAGTTTCAAGAACAGTGTTTATATTTTCTTCCTTCATAAACTCCTGAATACTATATTTTTTCTTTCTTAATTCTTTTTCAAGTGAATATTTTCCTCTTTCAATAAATAGTTCCTTTTCACTTTTTGTAAAGTAAGACCTAATCTTATTTCGAGCTTGGGTACTTTTAACGATATTCAACCATTCTTTGGAAGGGTGTCCATTTTTATTAGTGTTGATTTTTACGATATCGTTATTTTGTAATTGATAATCAAGTGGTACTATCTGACCATTGACAATAGCGCCGACAGTAGTTTCTCCTACTTTAGAGTGAACTTTGTAAGCAAAGTCAAGTGGTGTTGCGCCCTTCGGTAGTTCCATTACGTCTCCTTTAGGTGTAAAGACATAAATATTATTATTTAAAACTTCATCTTTAACACTATTAACAAAATCTTCACTCGTCATCTTATCTTGAGACAATTCAATAATTGTTTTAAAAAATTGTAGTTTCTGTTCGGTGGTATTTTGCATTAGTTTTGAAGCATCTTTATGTTCTTTATAAGCCCAGTGAGAAGCGATACCGTTTTCAGCTACTTCATCCATTTGATAAGTTCTAATCTGAATTTCAAATAAGTAACCATCTATTCCAAAGACGGTAGTATGTAATGATTGATACATATTAGGTTTTGGCATAGCGATATAGTCTTTAAATCTTTTAGGTAAAGGACGGAATTTAGAATGAATGATTCCAAGTGATAAGTAACAATCTTGTTCCGTATCAACTAAGATACGTAGAGCTAATAAGTCATAAATATCACTGAATTTCTTTCCTTTATCTAGTTTGTTATAAATACTATAAATACTCTTAGCACGACCTTTTATCTGGTGTGGAATATGATGTTCATTAAGAAGATTCGTTACTTCACTCATCATAAGACCAACAGTTCTATCACGTTCTACTTTGGTTTTATTTAACTTTTCGGCAATATCATAAAAAACAACCGGTTTCAAGTAACGAAGCGATAAGTCTTCAAGTTCTGACTTTATCTTATGAATACCTAAGTGATGTGCTAAAGGAGCAAATATTTCTAAAGTTTCTTTAGCTTTCTTTTTTTGTTTTTCTTCGGGTATAGCCCAAAGGGTTCGCATATTATGAAGTCTATCTGCTAATTTGATGATGATTACACGAACATCTTCACTCATTCCAACGATTATTTTCTTATAATAATTAGTTAGATATTCATTATCAGTTGAAAAATGAATTCGTCCTAGTTTGGTAACACCATCAACTAGTTTTCTAACGACTGGTCCGAACATTTCCTCTACTTCATCTAAAGTGGCATCCGTATCTTCTACTACATCATGTAAAAGAGCAGCGATTATGCTATCACTATCGGCATAAACACTTGTTAAAATAATAGCGACATTTAAAGGGTGGATAATATATGGCTCTCCACTCTTACGGAACTGACCGTCGTGTTTTTCTAAAGCATACTGATAAGCTTTAACTATCTTATCTTTATCTTCCTTCATATAATCAAGTTTTTCTAATAAGTCATCTAACTTAACCATATCTTTTTTGTGTGTCATATAATTACCTCCCTTTAATTTACTATTTATTTTTTATTAATCATTTATTCCTGTAATTGTTTTTTCGGTTTTTTCACTATAAACTTTTTTCTTATTAGAATAACCCATCTTAGCAAACTTTGTCCATAGTAATGGTGCAATAAATAGTGATGAGTAAGTTCCAGCGATAAGTCCTACAGTCATAGCAAGGTTGAATGATAATACTTCTCTACTACCAAGAGCAATAAGAGCAACTACTGGAATAATTGTTGTAAGTGATGTATAAACTGATCTTAATGATGTCTGGCGCATACTAAGGTTAGCAACGTCTTCAATTTCTTTATTAGTTAACTTACTAATATTTTTACCATTAAGATTTTCTCTTATACGGTCAAATACAACTATTGTATTATTAATTGAATAACCAATAATAGCAAGAACAGCAGCGATAAACATGGAATCAACTTCTACTCTTGAAATAGCCATAAAGGCAATCATTAGTAATACATCATGTAATAGACATAATACAGAACAGATACCAAAGCTAATATGGAATCTTAAACTGATATAGATGATGATTCCTACTAAAGAAACAGCAATAGCGAAGATAGCATTTTTGATAAGTTCTTGTTTAACCACATTACTTACTACGCCGATATCAACATTAGCTTCATATTTATCTTCAAAGTGTTTTTTTACTTCTTGGACTTTATCTTTCTTTAAAACATCTTTTATTCTTATATCTGCTTCTTCATCACGAATTTCTATTTCTACTTTATTTAAAGATAATTCCTTAATATCTTTAGTTAATTCTTTCTTAGATAGTTTCTTTTCTGTTACTAAACTAATATCACTTCCTGCTTGATAATCAATTCCAAGAGCAAGTCCTTTAGTAGCAGTAAATACTACCCCAACTAAGAAGACAATACTTGAGAAAATAGCAAAGTATTTAGAATAATTTAATAATGGTGCTTTTTTCTCTTCTGTTTCTTTTTTCTCTTTAGCATTTAAGAATAGACCTAGTTTGTCATCAAAGTAACCAGTATTAATAAAGGTCTTCATTAAGGTTCTTGTAATAGCAACCATAGTTACCATTGTAACGGCTATATTGATAATTAACATTGTCGCAAAACCTTTAACACTACTTTCACCGAAGATGAACATGATAATTGCTACTAGTAAAGTAGTAAGATTTGAATCAACAATAGTTTTAAAGCTTGATTTGCTTCCCATTTTGAAAGCAGTTGGTAAGCTACGACCTTTTTTAAGTTCTTCTTTTACTCTTTCGTATAATAGAACATTAGCATCTATCGCCATACCAATACCTAATATCAATGCAGCTATTCCAGGAAGGGTTAAGACTCCTCCTACTAACCAGAATGTTGCAAAGACGAAGAAGGTATATAGGATAATAGAAACAGCTGATAAGATTCCACAGAAATGATATAGTGCTAATAGTAGTAAAATAATTAAAGCTACTCCAATAATTCCTGCGATTAAAGTCTTTTCAAGTGTTGCATCTCCAAAAGAAGCTCCTACTGTTTTACTTGATAATTCAGTTAATTTAGTAGGTAAACTTCCAGAGTTTATTAAATCTACTAAGTTTTGAACTTCTTCTTCCGTAAAGTCACCTTGAATAATTACATCACTAGCAAAAGCTTGCGATACTCTAGCAGCTGATAAACAGTTACTATCACTTGTTCCACAAGATGATGATTCACTAGAGTAACTATTTTTTGACTCATCAAAGTCTAACCAGATAACAATAGTGTTATTACTCATGTCTTTTACTTTGTTTGTTACTTTATAGAAAGTATCTTTATCTCTAATGCTAAGGGCCACAGCTGGTTTTCCACTTTGGTCTTGGCTAACCTTGGCTCCACCGGCTTTTAAAACATCACTTGTCATTAGTAAGTTGTTGTTTGAATCTCTAAAAGTCAAATTAGCAACGGTTGATAATTTTGACCTAGCTTCTTCTTGATTAGTAACTCCAGCAAGTTTTACTCTAATCTTGTCATTGCCTTCTAAAACGATTTCTGGTTCACTTACTCCTAGAGAATCGATTCGTTTTACCATACTTTTGTAGGTTGCATTTAGTTTTTCTTTAGTCATTTTACTTCCATCAATCGGACTAACTTGATAAAGTATTTCAAAGCCACCTTGTAAATCAAGACCGAACTTTAAATCTTGAAATAGAGGATTAAAGAAGGCGGAAATTAATGCTGTAATAATAAAGATCCATAATAGTTTGCCAATCATTTGTTTTTTCTTTTTCTTCATTTTCTAATACCTCATATTATTTCTAAATTAATATTATTTTCCTTTGGTTGATGTGCTTTTATTAGATATTGGTTTATTTCTTCTTTATCAACTTGCATAATATCATTTACAATATCAAAAAGACATAAGTTACTTCCATTTTTCCATTTGGTTTTAATTAGAAAGTTCCAGATATCAACTTCTCTGATATTTGCTATTCCAAGTTTTATTAACTCATTTTTCTTAGTCCGTAATGCTGGTTTTACTCTTCTATACAGTTCTTCTTTAGAAGAAAACTCAATATCCATATTTATACCACCTACCAAACTAACAATATTATAGCGCATTTTAAGCTAGTTGAAAACTAATAAGCGCAAAAAAACTAGACAATATATCTAGTTATTAGAGCATTTTTTTACGTCATACTAGTACGAGAAATCCTAGAATTTGTATTAATTTTAACACAATCAACAAAACTGACACTAAATCATACTATAATTGCTACAAGTGAGGTTGATAGTATGAATTTATTTTGGAATATTGTATTATTATTAATACTTGTCTACATAGTTAGTAATTCTGATAATAAGAGAAGAAAACATTAATTATAGATAAAACTGAAATTTAAGCAAGATTTAAGTAAGATAATTATAAACAAAATAGTTATCTTTTTTAACAAAACTGATAAGCATACTTTTATATACAAAAAACTAGGTGATAAACCTAGTTACTTACTATACACTTTTAATTCCTACTATGGCTTAGGTACTCCAACTCTTTCACACTGAGTATAATAAATTTAAAGTTATTTGCAAATCGTTTTACCTAACAAAATAGTACGAGAAATCCTAAAACTTATCTTCTAGGAAAACAAGATTCATAAACTTCTTTTAATCGTTCTTTTGAAACGTGTGTATAGACTTGCGTTGATGATAAGCTTTCATGACCTAGTAACTCTTGAACTGACAAGATGTCACAACCTTCATTCAAAAGATGAGTAGCAAAAGTATGTCTTAACATATGCGGAGAAATATTTTTATGAATTGATGTTTTCTTTATCATCTCATCTAAAAGATAAGCGACTCCTCTTGGTGTTATTTTATTACCATGACTATTAAGAATCAAATAGTCACCATGTCTATGTAAAGATGGATAGACTTTAGTTAAATAAACATCTAAGACATCAGCCGCATAATCACCATATAAAGCATATCGTTCTTTGCTACCTTTTCCATAGATTCTTATTTTTCTTTCTTCTTTATTAATATCTGACAATTTAATATTTACAAGTTCACTAACTCTTATTCCGGTAGCATAAAGTAGTTCTAAGATTAATTGATTTCTAACTTCCAAGGGTTTAGACATATCATTAACAGAGAATAACTCCTCTATCTCATTGTATTCAAAATAGTGGGGTAAGATTTTATCTTTCTTTGGTCCTTTAATAAAAGAAAAAACATTAACTTTTGTTTTCTTTTCTTTTTCTAAATATTCATAAAAACCCCTTAAAGCACTTAGATGTCTATCGATAGAAGAAGCTTTTAACTTTCTAGCATCTTTTAGGTACATCAGATAAAGTCTAACATCACTGTATTCTAAGTCTAAGTAAGAAATACCTTCTTCTTCAAGATAAACAAAAAACTCTTCTAAATCCATTCGGTAGTTATCAACTGTATAAGTCGAATAATGCTTCTGATATTCTAAATATTCAAGATAACGTTCTAGATTTTCCATTTCTTGCCTTCACCTAGGTAAGAAGCACTATCACCATAAGAATTTTGATATTCTTCTTCACTCAAAAACTCTTCTTTTTCCCCTTGATTTAACAGTACTAAATTTTCTACTACTGCTTCTTTAGGTTCTTTATCAACAGAGATATTATTTTTAAAAGTTGTTACTTTTTTAGGACTGATAGTTAAGTTCGTAACTTTCTTTTTTATTCTTGGAATATAAGCATCTCTAAACACTGGATAATCACAAAACTCCTTTTCTAAACTAAATAGATTAGTATCTTCAGCACTCTCATCATAACTAGAATTACAAAATCTTTCCATCTTGGACATATAATCTTTTCTAGTATTGATTAAAGAACAAACTTTATTATAATCTTTCGCCATCAAAGCTTCCCTAATAGGAGAAAAAGTTTGATAAACGATTTTCTCTCCTAAAGGAACCATATTTATAGTTCTCTTCCCTGTTAAAGTATCAATAGTTCTTTTACTAGACATTCTTAATACTTTATATAACTCTTTATCACCATAAACAGTTTTTAAAAAATAACTAATACCAGTTTTAGTATCTGTAACTCTAATAGAATATAAGTTCTTATCTGGATACATATTGGACATTATTTTTTCAAAAGTAAAGTATGGAAATCTAGAAGTAAAAGTATCAATATCTTCTAAAGTATCTAATTTAGTACCCGGTATTTTAACAACTTCTTCATTCTGATATTTATTCTTGGAACGATTATCATATCTACAAGTGATAAGTTCATATTTCTTAGCCATTAATTATCACTCTCCATTATATTTTTTAATAAATTCTTCACGATATTCTAAGATTCTATCTTCTTTAATTGCTTCTCTTAACTCTTCAGTAAGTTTTATTAAGAATCTTATATTATGAATAGATAATAATCTTCCTCCTAACATTTCATCACAAGTAATCAAATGTCTTATATACGCTTTAGTATAGTGTTGACAAGCATAGCAGTCGCAATTTTCTTCAAGTGGAGTAAAGTCTTCTTTATACTTAGCATTTTTCAAAGTAATCTTACCATTTCTTGTGAAAGCTTGTCCATGTCTTGCTATTCTAGTTGGTAAAACACAATCAAAGATATCGATTCCTCTAATAACGCCTTCAATAATATCGATTGGGTCCCCTACTCCCATTAAATATCTAACTTTATCTTCTGGTAAGTATCTAACTCCATCTTCAATCATTTTATACATAACAGGTTTACTTTCCCCAACACTAGTTCCACCGATGCTATAACCATCAAAGTCAAGTTTAACGGTTTCTTTACAGCTTAATTCTCGAAGGTCAGTAAATTCGCCACCTTGCACGATTCCAAATAAAGACTGATTAGGATTGTTATGAACTTTCTTACCTCTTTCGGCCCAACGAATAGTTCTTAAAACTGACTTTTTCATATAGTCATAACTAACAGGATAAGGTGGACATTCATCAAAACTCATTGCAATGTCACTATCTAGTTTATTTTGAATTTCGATTGATTTTTCTGGAGTAAGAAATAGTTCACTACCATCTAAATGGCTTTTGAACTTAACACCTTCTTCTAAGATATTCTTTTCTTTATTCTTAACTAAAGAGAACACTTGGAACCCACCACAATCAGTAAGAATTGGTCCATCATAATTCATAAATTTATGTAGTCCACCTGCTTTTGCTACAATATCTTCACCCGGTCTTAACCATAAATGATAAGTATTAGCAAGAATTATTCCGCTATGACAGGCTTTTAATTCTTCTTTTGTAAGTCCTTTTACTGTTGCTCTAGTACCAACCGGCATAAACATTGGTGTGTCATAAGTACCATAATTAGTCTCTAGCTTACCAAGTCGTGCTTTAGTATTATTTTCTTTCTTCTCTAAATGATATTTAATCTTTCCCATTACTTACTTCTCCTACCTTCTTTTGTAACTGTTTCTACCTTCTGTCCTAAGAAATGTAACTTTCTTTTAAAGAGTATTTCATATTTTAGTAACTCATTATTAATACTTTCTAACATTTCTTCATTCATAAGTTTGCGATATTTATTACGCAATATCTCTCTAAATTTATTTATTTCATTTAATGCTTCTTGATAAGCAACGCCTGAGTCATCATCACTTTCTAAGTAAAATTTTAAAAGACGCATTAACTTATCTAACTTCTTAGCAAGTTGTTTCTTTAGCATTTCTTTTTTTATTATATAATCAACGACATGAATGACAGAACTTTTCTTAGTATAGCTAATACTTATCGCTTTATCAAGCATTAAATCTCCGTCATAAGAATAACTTTTTTCTACACATCTATAAGTTTCCATTATTTATGTCCCCCTTTAATAAATCTGGTCTTCTAAGTTTGGTTCTTTCTAAAGCTTGGACTTTTCTAAATTCAGCAATCTTCTGATGATTTCCTGATAATAACACTTCTGGTACTTCTAAACCATTATAAACTCTTGGTTTAGTATACTGTGGATAATCAAGTAACCCTTGATAGAAGGAATCATTCTCATAGCTTTCTTTATTGATAACACCATCTAGTAATCTTGTTACAGAATCAATTAATACCATCGCAGGAACTTCCCCTCCTGTTAAGACATAATCACCGATTGATAACTCCATATCACAAATACTTCTTATCCGCTCATCAAATCCTTCATAATGACCACAAATAAGTATTAGATGTTCCTCTTTACTTAAGCTACCAGCAATTTCCTGATTATAAACTGTACCATCCGGTGTTAATAAAATAACCTTACTATTTTCACGTCTTAGGGAATTAACACAATCAAAGATTGGTTGACAAGCAAGAATCATTCCACAGCCACCACCATAAGGGGTATCATCTACTTTATGATGAATATCTTTAGAAAAGTCGCGAAAATTATGAAGATTTATCGTAACTTTCTTATCATCTATCGCTCTTTTAATAATTGAAGAGGAGATAACACCAGTAAACATCTCTGGGAATAAAGTTAAAACATCAATTGTCATAAAAGCCCCCTTCTAAAGTAATTCTATTTCTACTTGTTTTTTACTACTATCTATTTTTTTAAGGAAGTGTTCATTATAAGGAACTAATTCTTCCTTATTATTAACAACCACTCGTATGATTTTATAATTATTACCCGTTTCTTCAAGAGCTTTAACTACTCCTTTTTGATTATCACTAGTAATTACTTCATATTCCATATAATTAAGCTCAAAATCTTCTTTAGCACTTAATTCAATATATTTACTATCTATATAAACTTTTTGTTTCAACAAAAACAAAACATCATTGATATTGTTAAATTTATCTAGTAAAACCATATCATAGTTCTTATGCCGACGATAACTTTTTAGCTTATATTCTTGATCATTTATTAAAATACTATAACCAACTTTAAATACTTTCTCTTTTAATGACTGTTCTAACTTAGAAATAATTCTTATTTCTCCTTTTATTCCGTGCGTAGAAACAATCGTTCCAACATATATTTTATTCATTAGTTTTCCTCATTTCATATAGAAGAATAGAAGTTGCAATAGCAACATTTAAGCTTTCAACATCATTACTCATCGGAATATAAAGATTTTTATCACTTAGTTCTAAGTACTCTGGATGAACCCCATTTCCTTCATTACCCATCAATAAAGCAAAACGTCTCTTATCATCAACTGTTAAAGTAGAAACGTCTGTTCCATACTCTACTCTAGTTGCATAAATCGGTATTTTTAATTCTTTTAACATTGGTAATAATTCTTTAAAGTCATAGATAAGAATTGGTACATGAAATAAAGTTCCTTGTGTAGACCTTACTACTTTCGGATTATATAAATCAACACAATTTTTAGATAATATGATAGTGTCAATACCGAAAGCAACAGCACTTCTGATAATTGTTCCCATATTACCAGGGTCTTGAATTTCATCAAGTAGTAATATTCTACTACCAATCGTCGTATCAGCTAATTTTTTACAAATTCCCATTATCTTCTGTGGTGTTTCTACTTCACTAATTTTCTTCATCACTTCATAACTAACTACTGTATAAGGAATATTGAAAGGAACAACTTCTCCTTCACAAAGAATTATTTCTTTTAACATTTTATGTTGATACGCTTCAATGACTAAATGACGTCCTTCTACTAAAAATTCATTATATAAATCACGATACTTCTTTTTTTGTAACTTCTTTAAATATTTAACTTTATCATTATCAAAACTAGTAATTACCATAATAACTCCTATCTATCATTAGTTAATGCTCTATATTTTTTATAATCTTTAAAGTTTTCTTCTACCACCGTCCAAAATCTTTTCGAGTGATTCGCTTCTACCAAGTGGGACAGTTCATGATATATCACATAATCTAAACAATTTATATCTTTAGTAATAAGTTCTAAGTTAAGGGTGATAACATAAGTCTTCGTATTACAAACACCCCATCTAGTTTTCATCTTTCGTATACGAAGACTAGGATGAGGAATACTCCTTGTAAAGTTTTCATAACAATTTTCTAAATGTTCACTAAATATTTTTAAAGCTTGTTTTTTAAACCGTTTATCCAAGTCAATATTTTTACTTAAAAATATTTTATTTTCACCCAAAGAAACTTCATCAATATTAGTATATACTATATCATATTTCTTTCCCAAATAATAAAATTCTTTCTTTTTATCTTCAATTCTAATTGTTCTATCAAGCATATTTTCAATACTTTTTCTATTATTAGTAATAATTCTTTTTATTTCTCTATCACTTGTAAATATATTACAGGTAATATATATTTTTAAATCTTCTTTTACTTTTATATATAGATTCTTAGTGGTTCTTTTTTTAAGGACTACTACATCATAATCTTTATCATTATAATCAAACTTCATCTAATCACCACCACACGTCTATATTATACAAGATAATCACTCAAAAATAAAGATAACTCCAAAAGAAAAAGCAATCAACAAGTGATTACTCAATCATATATTTTACTAACTAATAGAAACCACATACGGATTTAAAGCTGTTCCATCTCCCTTTGTTATTGGTGTATCTGCTTTTAGGTTGATAACTGGACGGGCCCCAAAGGAATACTCGACGCTATCCCAGTTAAGCAGACCGCCCGAAGGAAGGACGTACCAAACGCGCACATTAGAGTAGCGTGAATCAAAGCGAGACGGAGACAGCGTCCAGAAGTATTGTCCATTATATAGATAATAATTACTATTTGCTGTATTCCATACTCCTCCTGCCATAGCCGCTTCATCTGCTGTGATTAGTGATATTGGATAATCTAATTTTGCACTTGCATTTGATACTTTAAATTTATCACCATCTTGAGCACATTTTAAACTTGGCGTTTTCTTTTCATATAAACGTCCATATGCCCCATAAGTAGTTGTTGGTGTCGTTAAGTATCCATTACCCCAATTTATTTTTCTATCACTACAGAATGT
>ERZ791812.631-NODE-631-length-17606-cov-2.762407_pt1 | contig 17606 bp, 13 predicted proteins | sample MGYA00510303_ERZ791812 | MGnify/ENA primary metagenome ERZ791812 (study PRJEB30046, sample SAMN00791985) | human gut metagenome | study: EMG produced TPA metagenomics assembly of the A metagenome-wide association study of gut microbiota in type 2... | reverse complement strand
AATGTATCAAAGTTTATCCCTGTTGTCAGTTCAAGCAATTTGCGCTCTATCGGGGATAGTGTAAAAATAGCCCTTTTGATTTGTTCGGATTTATAGTTGTCAAAAATAATAACCTCAATTTCAGAAATATCCTCTATTTCAAAAGATTCTCTGCTTCCGGAATATTTTGTTGCTAACGCTGTTTCTATATACTCAATGACTGTATTATCGGGAAGATGTAACTGTTTAGATATTTCTTTTACAATTTCATCAAACAGTTTTATATCTTTCATTTTGAAGTACAATGGCGTTACTTTACGGAGATTGTTATGTGCATTTTTACTTTCCATATTTGTAATAGTGCAGTCTGTTCGCATATACTCTAACCACGCTTTATGAGTTTTATATTTCATAATTTGAAGAAGAGGAAGCTTTTCATCTGCTGTATATCTTTGCAATTCGTCCCACAATAGTGAAACAAAAATTTGTTTTAAATCTGGAAGTCTATATTCTTCAATGTGATTGTGTTCTATAAACTCGGTAGCTTTTCTGTTAAGTATAGGCTCATAGAAATGCAAGAATTCATTAAAATATTTACTATCGTTTGTTTTCAGGTACTGCAAAAAATAATCATTGAAATCATCAAGTCTGGTGGGTTCGTAACCTAACTGATACATATTCAGGTTTTCATTCTGCATTTTATCACTCCTAATCTTTCGTTGCTTCCTCGTAAATTTTCTCCAAATTCATTTCCTCTTCGTAGTGATTTTCTGCATAGTCGAAATCAAACTGTGCCCGCTCAAATTTCATATCAATAATCTTTTTAGCCTTAGCTGATACAGTTTTACTGTATTTACCGAGGCTTTTATTTTGGCGTATTGAACTGTAGCGCTTGTTCCAGAGAACATAATACGGACTGTCGGATTTTTTCTGCTTTTTCATTTTGCGTTTTGTAATTTCAGGGTGCTTTGCAACATAGGAGCAAGGCACACCGTATTCCTTATTTACCGTACTGCAATATAGCTGCTTGTGTGCCGTAGTCATAAGAAAATATTTGTTGCAGACTACGCACTTCCATATGTAGTGACCTTGAGAAAGTGCCTCGAAAAACTCCGTCACAAAGAAATCCATTATTCTGTTGAAGTACATTCGTCTAATAATTTTGTACTTACCATTTTCAAATTTTATCGTAGGAACAGCAGATTGAATTGGTTTTAAATTAAATCCATCCATTATCATTGCCGCAGGATTGCTAGCTGCTAAATTCATTTGCACTTCTTCGTTCTCAAAAAAATCACAAGTGAATCTTGCAATGTTATCTTTCTGTCGTGAATCTTCATTTATAAAATTCTCAACGTAGTTGATTATCATTGTGCCGAAGTTAGCTTCATCAACTCCAATATACGAATATGCTCTCAAAACATTTTCTGCTGTCTTTGATTTATTCTCTATTTCATTGAGCCTCACAATTTCGTTTCTGTCTGTTGTTCCGTATTCAATCTTGAGATGCTTTAACAGATACTCGTAATCATCAAGTGCATCTTGACCAAACAATTTTGAAACAGTCGCTCTTGATTTTTCAATATCAAAATATTTGAACGGCTCAAGTGATTGCATATAGTCAATCATTTTATTTATGTCAACAAATATATCCATAAATAATTTTCTGCTGTAACCGTTTAATTTAAGCTCTTGCCAATGACGGTTTATTTTACCGCTGTGAATCAGCATCTTTGTTGCGTCCTCCTTCGGAAGATTAGCAATGCAGTTGCTCATATATCCAAGCGGAAATTTCTTGTTGCATATAATTATATTCCTGTCATCAAAATCAACTGCAAAATGATCAAAGGTTGTGATTTTGCTTTCGTACCTTTCAATATAGCTCAATTCCTTCACCTCAAAAGTATTATATCACTGCATTGGCAATATCACAATATATTAAGTATCAAAATTTAATAATCACAGGAATTTCTGTGATTTTAAAAAAGTCAGACATTTATATATTGAGAGTAAAAAGCTTTCAATATTTTTTGGAAGGAGTTGTTATAGTGCGTAACAACAAAAAGCTTGCTGTCGTTGACGGTGAAACATTAATGGATATGCGAATCAAGCCGATAAGCTTTTGCATTGACTCGTTGCTTCCGCAGGGAGTATCAATGCTCTGCGGTGCTCCGAAGATAGGTAAGTCGTGGTTAGTACTTGGTTGGTGTGTTCGCATAGCCAAAGGAGAGGAGGTGTGGAATTTTAAAACCATGAAAGGAACTACCTTGTATCTTTGCCTTGAGGATAACCTGAGCAGAATTCAACAAAGGCTGAATGAGATTACAGATGAAGTTCCGAACAACGTTTTCTTTGCGACTTCATCTTGTTCGATGTCGGACGGACTCGCAGAACAGATTGAAATGTTTATCGCAGAGCAAAACGATACGGTTCTGGTTGTCATAGATACATTTCAGATGATACGAAGTAAAAATAAGGATACTACTTACGCAAATGATTATCAGGAAATTGAGGAGCTGAAAAGATTGGCCGACAAGCTGAAAATTTCTCTTCTGCTTGTACATCATCTGCGCAAGCAGGGTGACAATGATCCTCTGAATAAAATCTCAGGTACGACAGGAATCAGCGGTGCGGTTGATACAACATTTATTCTTGATAAGAGTAAACGCAGTCAGAACAATGCAACAATGATTTGCACGGGCAGAGAGTTGGAGCTGAACTTTTCAAAAGACAATCATATATGGGATTTAGTTTCGGACAGTGTAGAAAGTCCTGAAATACTTTTGCCGGAAGAAATGAATTCGTTAATTGAATTTATGAAACAAAAGATTGTTTTCAAGGGGACAAACTCTGAGTTCACAGAAGAATATAATTCTTTCTGCCGTAAGGAAATCTCTGCAAAAGCGTTAAAACAGATGATGAATAAATGGCGTTACGAATTAGAGAGCAATAACATTTACTTTAGCTCATACAGAAGTAACGGTAAAAGGTTTGTAAATGTTCACTATATGCCCGATAGTGACTCAAGTGCCTTAAATGACGGAAATATTATTAGTGCCAAAACTTGCGTTTCTTTCGTCACTTGCGACCCTGACGAGCTGTGTCAGCCAACGTGAGCCGATTTGTGCGATTATTTTGCAGAGGTGGAGGAAGTATCCGACTGCAAGTAAAAATCGCAATTGGGGCGAATTTACGGCAGAATTGAAAGTTATTTTCAGTAGCAGAGGTTGGGGCTACATTTCCCTGACTTGTCCGGGGCAAGCAGAGCACCCGGCTGTCCGCCAAACGCATAAAGTCGGGCGGAAGCCCGGACCCACTTTAACACGGAGGTGCATAAAAATAGAAAATCGTAAGAGAAATCAAACCTTAAGTATCAGATTAACTCAATCTGAAAAGTCAGCTATTATTTCAAAAGCTAAGAAATCTAAATTAACCTTGACCGAGTATATTTTGAAATCTTCATTTAAAACACAAATCAAAGTTATTGACTTGCAACTACTGCTCGTTGAGCTAAAAAGGATTGGCAACAATCTGAATCAGATAACGAGAAAGATAAACAGCGGTGCTTTTAATTCATACAACTTTAGTGAAATGATTGCTATGCAAAGAAAAATCTATGACGCAATTATAAATCTGTCGGAGGAAAAGTGATGGCGACCGTAACATATATTCGTGAGTCAAAGCAATCAATCAGTGCGATGAAAGGTGTTATAGATTACTGCTTTCAAGATAAAAAAGTCTATGATGAGATTTCGAATCAAAGACTTGTAAGCGGAGTTAACTGTAACGGTGAAAATGCCTTTGCAGAATTTCTTGCAACAAAGAAATCGTATAAAAAGACGGACGGAATAAATTTCTATCAGTACGTTCAATCCTTCTCACCCGAAGAAAATATTACTCCGCACCAAGCTCATGAGATAGCTATAGAGTTTGCCGAGAAGGCGTGGACAGGATATGAAGTTTTAGTCGCAACTCATTGTGATGTACAGCATATTCATTCTCACTTTGTAATCAACTCGGTAAGCTTTGAGAACGGCAAAAAGCTTTGCCAGAATCCAAACACACTCAAATCATTACGAGCCTTGAGTGATGAAATCTGCGGACAACATAATCTTTCAACACTTGAACCTTACAGCAAGGAAGGTATAAAAATCTCTACAAGAGAATACCGCACGGCAGTCAAAGGTCAGAGTTGGAAGTTTAAACTGATGAATGACATAGACAAAGCTATGAACATAAGCGGAAGCAAGGAAGATTTCATAAACGCAATGTCAATTATGGGTTGTTCGGTGACTTGGACAGACGACAGGAAATACATCACCTATCAATGTCCCAACAAAATGAAGTGCAGAGATATTAAACTACACAACGATAAATATTTGAAAGGAAGTATGGAAAATGAATTCAGATACAGGCAAGAACAATATTTTGGAAAGCCTCAAGCAGAGGAACAGCAATTCACTTACTGCGATAGAACTGCTCTCAGGAGAAACGAAAGTAATCTCAATTCCTTCTCAAGTGAGAGAGGAAGAACTCAATCTGTTGAGAACGGCAATAACATTTCAGCCGGAACTTTACAACCTGATTTCAAAAATCTCAACGGACGACCAGATGGTGAAATATCTGGAGAGAATTCTGAAAATCAACAAAGACAATATGGAAACAATCTCACAGAACTGTCAGACAGAGTTGAAGAAAGTTTCGGAACAGACTCTGAAAGAAATCAGGTCGATGCAAACGCAGATGACGAAATCTATCGAACAGGCTGGGACGAGTCAAGAGCAGTTTTTGAACAATACCTTACAAAAAGGTCAGGAGTTGGAATCAGCAATAGCCTCTCAAGTGAAAAAGTCAACTCTGCTGACAACCTTAAAATGGATAGCAATAACCATACTATCCTCGGCGGTATCAACTCTCTTGCTGAATCATTTTCTCGGATAATTGATAATGAATCGGAAGATGAAGAAGAACGCAGAAAGCGGATTGAAGCCGAGCAGAACGGAAGCGATATTGGTACTTTACTTGGACTTACCGCTGGATTGATTGCAAGTGCAATATCACAAGAAGAAAATATTGAATATGAAGAACCTGATGACAGTCCGACTATGCAAATGTAGTCGAAGAAAGGAGGATTATGAGCAGAAAATCAGAACCAGTAATTATTGAATCTGTATTTTACAACTACACAGGCACAGACGAGCAATTTAATACTTTTCTGAAAAGTGTAATTAAGGATTATGTTTCGGAAAATAATCTGTTGCCCGATGATGAAAATATTATTGATAAAAAGTCAGCTTGATAGCTGGATATTAGAAACGAGTTGTGATATGTTGTGGTTGCACTGAGGTGGTGTGGCCACAACATTCAGATGATAAAACGGAGAGGAGAATCAAAATGAAAGTATGGTTGTATTACAGACTGTCAAGAGATGAAGATGCCGAGCTTAACTCGTTGACAAATCAGCGAAATATATTAGTCGAATATGCTAAGGCAAACAATCACGAAATCGTGGGAGAGTCGTATGACGATAATGTTTCGGGAATGCACTTCAATCGAGAGGGCATCAATAAAATCTATGAAGAGGTTGAGAAGAAAAGCTTTGAAACAATCCTTGTAAAGGATATGTCACGGCTCGGCAGACATAAAACTCAAACAGCAATATTCATTGACTACCTAAGGGAAAATGGAATCAATGTAGTTTCTGTAACTGAAAATCTTGACACAGGAAACGAATCGGACGATTTGATTATCGGTTTTAAAGGACTGTTCAATGATATGTATGCCCGTGATATCTCAAAGAAAGTCAGAGCAGGCATGAATCAAAAGTTAAAGGACGGACTTGTCCTGACACCGCCTATGGGGTATTTCAAAGATAAGAATACCAACGAAATAGTCATAGTTGAGGAACACGCAGAAATTGTCCGTAGAATTTTTGATATGTATTTAAGCGGTTACGGATTCAATGCCATAGCGAAAATTTTGAATGAGGAAGGTGTGAAATCCCCTGCATACTATCAGAAAAAACTATTCGGCAAGAATCTCGGCTACAACAAACCCGAGATAGGCAGAAGGTACTTGTGGGATAACAAGGGTGTCAAGAGAATTCTTGAAAACGAGTTTTACATAGGCACAGTTGTTAATCACAAGACCTACAACAATAAAATCAACCACATCAGAAAGGATCTTCCAGAAGAGGAACAATACAGACATGAAAAAACTGTACCTGCCATTATCGATGAGGATAAGTGGAAGCAGGTACAATTTTTAATCTCGGATAAAGTTAAAAGGAATGTAAGAGCTGGAATTAATAAACCATGTCACAGATATGCAGGACTTATCAAATGTGGTGACTGCGGCTCGTGCTTTGTATGCAAGACGAGGAAATGGCGAGAACATCCGGACAGGATAGAATATGTCTGCAACGGCTATCACCGATACGGCAAGGAGAATTGCAGTCCGCATAGGGTAAACGAAAGGGATCTCGATGAACTGATATACAAGGAAATTCTTGCGGTCAAGGACTCTGCAATTGAAAATTACAAGTCCATTGAAACCGATGTTAAGAAGTGGATGAAGAAGAAAAACACGGTTAATAACAAGCTGAAGAAGCTGGAAGATAGGCTTGAACAGCGCAGGAGCGACCAAAAAGAAATTCTCCTTGAACGTATCAGGGACAAGAAACATGCAGAAATCTATACCGAAATGCTTGAAAATTGTGAAAAGGATATACAGCAGATAACAGAAGAAATTGAATCTATTAAAGACTACAATACAACGATTAAGAAACGTAAATCAGAGTTGAAGAAAACCGTAGACCTGATTGAAGAAATCATCAAGGACGGAGCAATCAGTGATGCAAATTTACGATTGCTGGTTGATGAAATAATCATAAGTGAGCAAGATAAAAAACTAGATATTAAAATAAGCCTTAAAGCTAATTTTCCTGAACATGTGGTTGTATGTGGCGAAAAAGAGCATAATTTAAAATTTCAATTTAATCATAATGAGAGGGAAAAAAGGTTTGCATAGAAAGAAAATAAAATGTTTACACTTAAAATTTGTGTTGTGTATGTCTTAATTTTTTGTTATAATACTTAAAAAAAGAATATCTCATATTTGCTTATTGTGAATTTAATTTTGTTAGCTAATATATAATAAAAAGGAGAATGAATTATGAGTTTTTATGGTGGATTTAACGATGTTCTATCTGTTGCACAAAAAGCCGATAACATTGATTTATATAGGAAGTTGTTAGATTTGAGTGCCCAAGCTCTCGAAATGCAGGATGAAATTACTCAGCTTAAACAACAGAATGCAGTGCTTAAAAAATATAAAGATATTGAAGCTAAGATAGTCAGGCATGATCAACCTTTTATATCATTGGCTGGAGAAGATAGTGATGTGTTATATTGTGCAACATGTTGGGGAATGGAAAAAAAGCTTATTCAAGTAAAATGTAATTGTAATAATGGAGAGTTTAAATGTCCTAAATGTGAAACTGAAGGTATTTATAATAAAGAGGCTAATGAAGAAAACAGAAAAAAGCAACTGCAGGCAATTCGTAATATGTATTCGTCAAACTAAATGACAAATTGAAAAACAATTTTATTTCAGATTTTAAGAACTAAAATGAAAAAAGCCCGATAAAATCGAGCTTTTTGTGGTGCACCCGACAGGAATTGAACCTGCACTTCCTCTCGAAAATATGGACCTGAACCATACGCGTCTGCCAGTTCCGCCACGGGTGCATATTTAATTTTTCTCTCTGAAATTTTACACGGTTGAGAGTTGAGAACCGAGGTGGAACTAACTGTTAAATCCACAATTTGCAGGACATAGGCGCTGAAATGAATTTACACCGAGGCGGTGCGACCTGAACCATGCGCGTCTGCCAATTCCGCCATACCTGCTTATTAAATTGAAAATTGAAAATGGAAAGTTGAAAATGAAAGTGTCAACTTTTGCATAATCAATTTAAATTCCCTTGATTTTTACACGGTGGGGAAACCGAGGCGGAGCTTACTTTCAGACGAATCTTACTTTTCGGCTGATTCCGCAACAGCACTCAAAATGTGCTACATTATTATAGCAGACCGACAGGTAAGTGTCAAGTGACATTTACTTTATCGGTCTGTTTTACGCTGATTATTTATCGGAATCGGGTTTGCGGATTTTGAAACCGTCATATTTTCCGATGTCGCAGAGGGCAATTTCGTGGCAACCCATTCTTGTTGACAGCGGTGCAAGCTCCATATAGTCGCCGTAGAGGAAAGTAAGGTACTTGTCATATTCCTTTGGCACGGGGAACTTGTAACCCTCAAAGTCGGCATAAGCAACATCGTCAAGATATTCCTTTGGAAAAGCACCGTTATAAATATTTCTGCCCATTCCGTCATAGAGATATTTTGCATTCTTTTTGTTTTTAAAGAATTTTAAAGTACGGACTTCAAGCCACATACTGAATCTTAACGGAAAAATCTTTTTGCAGAAATTTGTTACAATGCTCTGGATTCTACTGCCGTTTTCAGCCTTGCGATTGTTCCATTTATTGAACACCAGCGCTCTTGTGAACAGGGTCATTGCCATATGAATTTTTCGTCCGATTGCTGAATTGGCTGTGTTATCATGACAGAAAATATCAAATGCAATTCCATTGTGCATTGCATGGTGATCCTTTGCAAAGTCGGTTGCAAAGAAAGTGTCGTCAAGTCTGACCTTGGCAAATTCATAGAAACAAGCCTTGTCCGTATGGTACGATTGAAAAGTCATATTGCTCGGAAGTTCATTTGGCGCAATCTCGCAAAAGCGGTCAAAATCTTCACGCAACATCATAATATCGGCATCATCATCCCACGGAATGAAGCCTTTGTGACGGATTGCACCGAGAAGTGTTCCGCCGCCGAGAAAATATTTTATGTTGTGCTTTCGACAAATTCTGTCGGTTTCAAGCAGAAATGCAAGCTGAATTTGGTGAATTGAATCAAGTCTGCGCTCGTGTGAGTGGGGGATACGCAGAACTTTTTCGGACTTCATCTTGTCCATTATGCAGATTTTCAGCATGGTTTCAAGGTCTATGTCGGGAGTGCATTCGTTTACGGAAATTTTGTTTGAATTAATTGCACAGCCGTCAAGCTCCGTAAAATCGCCCGATTCAATTGTACAGCGACTGCCGTAAATATCGTTGAGAACAGCCACAATCATAATCAGCGATGCGTTGCAGTTTTTGCCGCCGACATTATAAACTGCGTTTTCTTCAAGAGTTGTCATTGCGAATACAATCGCCTTTAAAACATCGTTGATATAAACAAAGGTATAGCGATCCCTTGTTGCCGGAACAACTGTGTTACGGCGGTTGGCTATATCGTCAAAAACAGGATCAAGCACGCTTGTAAAGTTGCTTGACGCTCCTAAAATTATGCCCGTTCTTAGTGTTGTAACGGTTGATTCGCTGTTCTTCAAAACCGAGTGCAAGGCGGTTTCTCTCGTTCTCATAAGCTGTCCTGCAAGCGATGAGGGAGAGGTTATATCCAGCTCGGCATATTCGTTTTCGGAATAAACTCTGTGCGGTTTGGCTTTGCCGTAAATTCTGCCGTCGTTCACAACGACAACCCTTGCGCCTGTGGCTTTTGCAATTTTGGCACAGGCATTTATCTCTGCAATGCCGTCAATCATAATCTGTGGGTTGTTGTTTGTATGCTCACCGCAGATTCCTGTTGTAATTACATAGTCGGCACTTGAAATTTCTGATGCAGAATTATAATCAACAAAATCAAAATCATCTCTTAACAAGAGTTCGCTGTGGTATGATGCCATTGCGTTGCGTGATTTGCCGAGAAGGATAACTTTTATTCCGAGCCTTTTAGCCTCGTTATTGTACAGAAAGGCATAGCAAAGACACCTTGCAAGTTCACCACCCGAGATGACAATTGTTTTGTTCCTGAGCTTTGCAAGAGTTTCTTTTTCAACTCCGGGCAATGCCGCCCTGTCGGCCTCAAATTCGTTTAAAAAATCTTTAATACGCATTACTTTATCCTTCGCAATTCTGCACGCAGTTCTGTTGCTCTTATACTGCGTTTTATTCCGTCTTTAAGCGTGGTTTTCGGACTAAAGCCGAGTGATTTTATTTTATCATTGCACAGAACATACGGTGTGGGGGATGACGGAGAAAATTCGGGTTCTTCTTCGTCTTTTCTGTGAACGAACACTACGGAGAGATTCTTTTCGGGATTTGCCGATTTTACAAGCTGTGCAAATTCCCGCATTGTCACATTTGCGTTATCGTTTGAAATGTTGTATGCCTCACCGCTTTTTCCGTTAAGCAAAATATCAATCAATGCAGAAACCGTGTCCGTCACATAGCAAAAGCTGAACTTTTCACCACCGTTATCTGTAAGCATAATGCTCTGATTTTTTGCCGCACTGACAATCAGCTTTGCCCATTTTCTTTCATCGCTCATTCTGACACCTCCGAGTGTGGGGCAGGGACGGGCGATTTTTACATTCATACCGAACTTTTCGGCATAGCAAACAGCAAGTGTTTCGGCTGAACGCATACTTTGTGCGTAGGCACTGTCGGCATCAGTCGGATCAAGATAGCCGAGATCGTTTTCGGAAATGCTGTTTTTACCGCTGAAAACCTCCCCGTAAACCATATATGAAGATACGAGCAGAACCGATTCGGCATTTGACTCTTTTGCATATTCAAGCACATTTGCAAAGCCCGAAGTGATTGTATCCGCAATTTCGGTATTACTGCAATCTTCCTCTGCAACCTCACACGGGCAGTTGCAGTATATTACAAAGTCGGCTCTTTCAATCTCCGGAAAGTTCTTTGACTCTCCGATTTCAACAACAAAATCTTTGCGGAGAGTAAGGCCGCCGAACTGCTTTTCGGCATCTTCACGGCTTTTTGCAAGGGTGATTACCCTTGTGTTGTTTTCGAAAAAATCATTGCCCTCAAGCAATGTGCATATAATGTAATATGCAATAAGTCCGTGACAGTCCGACACGAAAACAGTCTTGTTTTTTAACTGTTGAAAATTTATCCTGTTGTCTGCAATTTTTTTAATGTCCTCAAAAATTTCGGAGGGCAGATTGCCTTTTACGGTACAGTCCATATGGGTTTACCTCTCAGATAAATCAGAAAAGCTCCGCAATTGTGGAGCTTTTGCTTTATTCCGAAACGGAATTATTTTTTCTTTTTTGATTCCTCATAAACTCTGAGGGTTTCATCTGTCGGGCCGTCAAACATAACAGTTCCTTTTTTCAGGAAGATTGAACGCGCGCAGATTTCTTTAACCGAAGCGGCATTGTGACTTACATAAAGTACGGTTACACCGCTTTCGATAATCTCTTTAATTTTACTTTTACACTTCTTTTTGAAGGTTGCGTCACCGACCGAGAGCGCCTCATCAACAACAAGAACATCGGGTTCAATGTTGACATTGATAGCAAAACCGAGACGCATTTTCATACCGCTTGAATATGTTCTTACAGGCTGGTCAATGTAATCTCCAAGCTCTGCAAAGTCGATGATTTTCTCCTCAATCTGCTTAATGTAGCTGTCCTCAAGACCGAGAACATAACCCTTCAGATAAATGTTCTCTCTGCCTGTCATTTCCATGGAAAAGCCCGCAGTGAGCTCAAGCAATGCAGCAACCTTGCCGTCAACGGTGATTTCGCCTTCGTCGGGAAATGCAACGCCCGTAATCATTTTGAGCAGAGTTGACTTGCCGGCACCGTTGTCACCGACAATACCAACCGATTCGCCACGATTGATTACCATTGAAACATTGTTAAGTGCCTTATTTGTTTTTGCATTTCTCGGTTTAAAGAAAAGAGCCTTGAATCTTGCCTTGTCATCTTTGTAGAGTGTGTAGGTTTTGCTGACATTTTTAAAGGTAATAATCGGATCGGATACTTTTGTTTCAGCCATAATATTACCTCCTTAAAGTACATCAGGAAGTTTTTTCCTGAGTCTGTTGTAGTTGAAAATACCAAGGACGAAAATTACAACAAATTCAATTGCAAACACAAGACATTCCGTTTTGTTTGCATAGAACGGTCTGTTGTAGAGAAAACAGTTGCGGTAGCCGTTTACGAAAAAGTTAATCGGATTGATAAGCATAAGCTTATTGAGAAACGGCGAATCAAAGCCGTAGGAGTTGTACATAATACCCGATAACCAGAAAATACCTGACATAACGGAAACAATCAGGCTTTCAAAGTCCTTACTGAACGCAGACATCGGGGCTGTTGACCATGTGAGTGCAAGGAAGAAGATAAACATCAACGGACAGTACAGGAAAAATTGCAGATTGTACCAGCTCGGTCCGATTGTGAAAAGTACATATGCGTACATAAATGCCATAAGAATCAGGTGAACAAAAAGCCTTGAAACCTCTGTATAAGTAAGGATTGTTGAAACGGGGAACTTAACCTTTGTAATAAATTGACGGTTGATTCTCAGTTCCTTTGCACCCTGCGTTATGCTGTCCTGAATAAAGAACCACGGAATGATACCGATGAACATAAAAGTAAAGAAGTCAATGGAAAAAGGCTGTGCTCCGCCGATGTCAAGGTGAAGTGTTTTAAGCTGTTTGATACCGCAGGAAAAAGCGAACCAGTAAACAAAAATTGTAAACGCAGGCTTAACAACAGCCCAAAGAGGACCGATTACGGCGCCTTTGTAGGTTTTAATAAGTTCGTTTTTGGCAAGGAGCAAAATCTGCTTCCCGAAGCCACGATGTTCTTTCAAAATTGTAAACAATTATTATACCATCCTATCTCTTTTGTGATGCACAGGCGCCCGCCTGCAAGTGAATAAAATCGAAAAATGTATTATGCACTCTTTAACAGTATATATTATATTACTTTTTCCTAATTTGTCAATCAAAACAAGGCAATTGAAATCTATTTGTAAGATTGAGCGAATCCCCGTTAATTCTGTGTATTTTGAGTGTTCGCAGAGCGAATATGACAACCTGTCACGGAAACCTTTTAAAATAAGGAATAATACTTTTAAGATAACATAAGATTTAAAGGCTGTATAAAAAATTACCAAAATTAAAATCCCGAACAGAGCCTTTAAAAGCTTTGCTCGGGATTAATTTTATTGCTTATCAGTCTGCCTGGATTTTTACAAACTGTTCCTGCATATAGGAATAAACCTCATCGGAAACATTTGAAAATACATAGCATTTGTCAAGATACTCGTCACTCGGGAAGATGAATTCGTTTTTCTTTGCGTCTTCATCAATGTAATCGTCATATGCCACCTGATTGGGTGTTGCATAGTTGAGATATTCAAAGTTTGCGGCGGCAATTTCAGGATCCTGCATAAAGTTGATGAACTTCTCTGCATTTTCCTTGTTCTTACTGCATTTCGGAATACACATTGCGTCATAGAAGAGGTTTGCGCCGTCCTTTGGCATTGCGTAGTCAAGATCCTCGTTGTTATCAATCATTGTCATAATGTCGCCTGCGTAGTACGGAGCAATTGCCGACTGGCTGTTTTCCATTTCAGTAAATACCTGATCCATTACATATTTTTTAAGGAGAGGCTTCTGCTCTTTAAGTTTAGCGGCGGCTTTGTCAACATCTGCCTTGGTGCAGTTAGCAGGATTAATGCCCTCAAGCTGCATTGCAATTGCCATTGCGTCACGGCTGTTGTTAAACATAAGAATCTGACCTGAAAGGTCTTTGTTCCAAAGTGCGTCCCATGAATCGGGCTTTGTTTTAACCTTTGTTTTGTCATAAACCATACCTGTTACGCCCCAGCTGTAGCATACGGTATATTTACCTTCGGGATCGCAGGCAAGCTTTTTGAAACGATCCATAAGATTGTCGTAGTTAGGAATATTGTCAAAGTTAAGCTCCAACAGCATATCCTCATTAATCAATCTGCTGATCATATATTCGGACGGAATGACAACATCATAGCTTACATTACTGTTTTTCAGCATATTGTAAAGCTCTTCGTTGGTTTCATAGGTTGTGTAGTTTACCTTGATGTTGGTGCGTTTTTCAAACTCCTTGATAATGTCGAGTGAGTCATCTTCGCCGTTTGAAATGTACTCGCCCCAGTTGTAAACATTAACTTCTCCTGCGTCAGCTGAGTCAGCCGACGCACCTCCGCCGCAGCCTGAAAGGCAAGCCGCACATGTTGCCGTCATTGCAGATGCAAGGACAATGCTGATGATTCTTTTCATTTCTCAATCTCCCTTTAATAAAATTTTTAAAATCAAGTTCTCTTTTTCTGCACCTTTTCTTCGTGTCTGTCACGCAGATTAATAATAACCATAACAATGAGTACAGCAAGGAAAAGCAGTGCGGAAAGAGCGTTGATTTTAGGTGAAATTCTCCTGTGAGTCATCGAGTAAATTTCAATAGAGAGGTTCTGGAATTTTGCACCTCTTGTGAAATATGTTATGATGAAATCGTCAAGAGAATATGTAAAACTCATGAGCAGACCCGAGAAAATACCCGGCATAAGCTCGTGAATAATTACCTTGTAAAATGCCTGCCATTGGTTACAGCCAAGGTCAAGGGCGGCGTCGTAAATGCTCTGATCCATTCGTTTGATTCTCGGCATAACATTAAGCACAACAAACGGAACACAAAAGCATATGTGCGAAATTAAAACCGTGAAAAATCCCATTTCAAAGTTAAAGATAACTCCGAGAGTAGTAAACAAAAGCATGAGAGAAACACCCATTACTATATCAGGGCTGATGATCGGAATGTTTGATGCATTCTGAATAAGCATTCTTTTTTTGCCCTTGAAATTGCTGATGCCGATTGCGGCGGCAGTTCCGAGTATTGTTGCAAAAACAGATGCAAGAACGGCAATAATAACAGTGTTCCACAATGCGTTCATAATATTGTCGTCACGAAAAAGCTGTACATACCATTTGAATGTAAATCCTTTCCAGACGGTAGTTTTGCCGTTGTTGAAGGAATAGAAGATAAGTACGGCAATGGGCGAATAAAGGAAAATAAGTAGGATTGCAATGTAAATTTTTGAAAGAATACCTGTTTTCTTTTTCATTATGCAATCGCCTCCTCATCACCGAACAAGTTCATGATTATCAGGAACACGAAAATAAAAATCATTAATATCAATGAAATTGCCGAACCCGTGTTTTGGTCTGTCCAGAATATTTTTTCAATGACATCACCAATCATAATGTCATCCGGACCGCCGAGATACTGTGCAACCAGGAATGTGCTTGCACTCGGAACAAATACCATTGTTACACCCGAAATAATTCCGGGAACGCTGAGCGGTGCAACAACCTTTCTGAATACGGTAAAGTTGTTTGAACCGAGATCCTGTGCCGCCTCAATAAGACCGTTGTCAATCTTGCTCATAACGGTGTAAATCGGCAGAACCATAAACGGAAGATATTCATACACCATTCCGAGAATTACCGCACCTGTGTTGCCGATGTAGGTTGAATGAATACCCAAAAGCGAAAGCATCATATCAATCGGACCGTTGTCCTGCAAAAGCGTTACCCATGCGTAGATTCTCAGCAGAAAGTTCATCCACATAGGAATCATAAGCAACATAATGAGCGTGTTCTGGGTTGATTCTTTCATTCTCGTGAGAAGGTATGCAAGCGGATATGCAAGTACAAGACAGATTGCCGTTGAAATAAGCGCAATCCAAAGTGATTTTACAAAAATGTTTGTGTAGTAAAACGCATTTGTAAATGCCTGAAGCGAAAAATTACCGTTCTTGTCGGTAAAGGCGGTAAAGCCGATCATAATAATCGGAATCATTGTGAAAACAACCATCCAGATTATGTAGGGAATAGAGGGCTTGCGTGATTTCATTTATCAGCCCTCCTTTTCCGAAAACTCTGAGATTACCTCAAACCGAGCCTTTGAAAAGTTGAATGAAAGCGGAACATAGGTTGCGACCTGCTCGTCCGTATCGCTGAGCATAAGCCACTTTCTTTCGTCCGATTCAAGAATGATTTCGTTGTGTTCACCTTTGTAAACTACGGATTCAATGTACAAATCCTTTAAATCGCCCACGCCGTCGCCTGCAAGCGAAAGAGCGTCGGGCGGCAGAGTGATTTTTAGTTTTGTACCTTCTTCATAGTATTTATCGGGAACGGTAACGGTTTCGCCCTCAAGCTCAAATTCAAAGGAATTGTCGTTCTGATTCGAGTATGTAACGGTTGTTTCGATAACATTATCGTAAAACGGAAGAAGCTTGTTCATAATCTGAATGTTGAACGGGATAACCCTCATACCGATTTTGCTTCCGATTTCAGCCGATTCGGTGGAGTGGATAAGAATTTCACACTTTCCGCATCTTACGCTCATCTCATAGTGAACACCCTTGAAGGTTGTGTTCTCAACAGTTCCGACAAGCTGACCGTCCTCGGGAGAGGTAACTTCAATATCCTCGGGACGGATGACAACATCAACAGGAGTATTTCTGCCGAATCCCTTGTCAACACATTCAAGCTCTTTGCCGAGAATCTGAATTCTGCAGTCATCAAGCATAATTCCGTTGAGAATATTTGCCTCACCGATAAAGTCTGCAACAAATGCGTTCACAGGCTCGTTGTATATATCCTCGGGAGAACCAATCTGCTCGATTACACCGTTGTTCATAACAACAACACGGTCGCTCATGGTCAGAGCCTCTTCCTGATCGTGAGTAACATATATAAATGTTTTCTGAGTTTTCTGCTGGATTTCCTTAAGCTCAAGCTGCATACTCTTACGCAGTTTAAGGTCAAGAGCACCGAGAGGCTCGTCAAGCAGAATGATTTCGGGATCGCACACAAGCGCTCTTGCAATTGCAACACGCTGCTGTTGACCGCCTGAAAGCTTTGCAACAGAACGCTTTTCATAACCCTTGAGGTCAACGGTTGCAAGCATATCGGTTACACGCTTTTTTATTTCATCTTTCGGCATCTTTTTAAGCTTGAGTCCGAAAGCCACATTATCAAAAACATTGAGGTGGGGAAACAAAGAATATTTCTGGAACACCGTGGGTACATTTCTTTTATTCGGAGGAGTTCCGTTAATTCTTTTGCCGCCGAAAATGACATCGCCGCTGTCGGGTTCAACAAAACCGCCGATGATGCGCAGGGTTGTGGTTTTACCGCAGCCTGACGGACCGAGAATAGTTACAAATTCCTTTTCATTTATATCAAGGTTGATATGGTTAAGAATTACCTCACCGTCAAATTTGATGAAAATATCCTTGAGTGAAACTATTGTTTTCTTTGATGTCTGTTCCATTTATGCACCCCTGTTCCGTTGTGATAACAGTAAAATCCGTAAAAATAAAGCGGATTGTGTCAGCCTGAAAAATGCAGGCGAACACAGTCCGCTCTGCCGTTTCTGCAAAGACATAACCATGATGCTCAGAATTTTTGAACAGAAAAATAAGACGGCTGTGTCGCCCCGTCCTTTTTCTTCACATAAAATCCTTATTAACCGCTTAAAAGCGATTGCACGCAATACAATTTAAATTTTCCGAAATGTCACCCGTCACATAAGCGGCAGGGGACAACTGCTCTTTGATTATATTCTAAATGCATAAAAATGTCAATCAATATCGTGTAAAAAGAAAATCAAATTTGCATCACCAATATTCT
>ERZ791812.627-NODE-627-length-17704-cov-4.616919_pt1 | contig 17704 bp, 14 predicted proteins | sample MGYA00510303_ERZ791812 | MGnify/ENA primary metagenome ERZ791812 (study PRJEB30046, sample SAMN00791985) | human gut metagenome | study: EMG produced TPA metagenomics assembly of the A metagenome-wide association study of gut microbiota in type 2... | reverse complement strand
TTTTGTCTCAGCATCCTTGCCCTCTCAGGCGCTCCGCGCCAGCTCTCCCAGAGGGAGAGCCTTGGGCGACGGAAAGCGTCATCTCTATAACCAAAAAAGCCCCCGGCACGATGCGGAACGTGCCGGGGGCTTTTCGTACAAAGCGGAGGGATGCGGAAACTCTCCGCCTTGGGGGTTGGTTAGTTAGTGGATCAGTTCGTTATGCTCGACCCCGCCGACGATCAGCCTTGCATCTGCGCCGCTGTGGGTGAGGGTGAAGATGGTGTCCTCCACGCCCAGCGACAGCATGGCGTCGATGTCCAGCGCCGTCTCACGGCTCTCTGTGCGGAAGACGAGGGTATCTACGCCCTGCGCTTTCAGTTCTGCCAGATTGCCCAGAGAGCCGAAGAGGGTGGCGGTATCAGAATCTGCCGTGACGATGTAGCGGGTAGACTCCTGATGCATCTCATAGGGAGCGTCTATAACTCTCAAAACGATCCTGCCGTTCTGCTCCTCCTCCACAGGTGCAGGAAGTGCAGGCTCGTATACAGTTCTTGTGGAGCCACAAGAACATTTATACTCTTTTTCGCCCCGCTGGCCGACAGCCGCAGGAGTAGAGGAGACAAGTGTCCATTTATGCTCACAAGCAGTGGTCAACTTGGAGTTAATCCGGGTGACCGTACCCGCACCGATGGCATTTACATCCTGCTCTTTACCGGCTTTACCGGCTTTACCGCCTTTTTCGCCGCTTTTGCCGATGGCGGCACCTGCACCGTAACGGTCACCGTAATAGTCACTGCCTCCCGGGCCGCCTTTTGCGGTTATCTGCGCACCGCCGCCGATCTCGACCTCTGCATCACCGTTGCCTCCACCAATGCCGCTTCCATATCTGGCACCCACGGCATTGACAACACCGCCGAGGATACGAATGGTCGATTTTTTCGTGCTGAAAGGGCCGCCGCCAATACCTGTAACGGGAATATTGTTATTAACAAGTGTCGTAGTTACCGTGCCGTCAAGGATGGTGACGTCTCCCGAGCCAAGCGTACCACCGCCGATCGCTGCCGCGTTACCATTCGTTTTTGCGGTCACCTTTCCGTTCTTGATGGTAACTTTGCCTGAGCCAATACCACTGCCGCCAATACCTGTCGCATTAAACTTTCCATAAGCATCCACCTCACCGCCGGAAATGGTCACTTCACCATTTCCACCGATGCCGCCGCCAATGCCTGCAGCGTGATCTCCACCTTCTGCATAGATTTTTCCGTTTGCAATTTCCAGCTTCGAGGTGCTTTGTCCATTTCCTCCACCAATACCCGCGCCAAAAGAATAACTATACGCCTTCAAAGACGCGTTTGCATCTTCTGCGGTGATGGTCAGTTTTCCGGTCGAGAACTTATCATCTTTTTCCAAGCCTGCATAACTATCTCCACCCCTCAGGGTATTGTCCCCCTCCAGCTTCAGGGTCGTGTCGCCCGCGCCTCGTACCTCCATCGCGGCACTATAATCTCTGCCCATATCGATATTCACATCTTTGATCGTGACCGTCGTGTCTTTTTTGGTGCATTTGTTGATGATCGTAATGATATGCTTCACCGCTTCGTTCACAGCCTTTGTCACCGTGTCGGCGGTGTTGTCCTCATAGGTCATGATGTCATGGTCGTCATCTGCGGCCTCCTCGGCAGGCTTCTGCTCAGTCGATGCCTCGAGGGTGGCGGCGTCGGTCTTCCCTTCGGGCTTCTGCGTGTCCGGCGTCTTCTGCTCTTCTTCCGCAGGCTCTGGGCCGTCCTTTTTCTGGGCTTCCCCGCTGTTCACGTTCTCGGGCCAGACGACGAGCTCCGTGCCGGTCTCCTCCGCAGGCTCTCCCGGCTCGGCATCCACCACCGGCTTCTGTCCTTCAGTCTCGTCCGCCGTGTCGTCGTCTGCCGACCCATCAGAGTTGTTCCCAGCCGTTTTGTCCGGGGCCTCGCCGCCCTTGATGACCACGTCCGTGTCGTCTTTCACTCCGATGTCCTTATCGTCTTTCGCATCGCCGACACGGACATAGGTGTCGCCGTCTTCCGTAACGGTCACCGTAATATTGCCTTCACCGATATAATAATCCTTTGCCAGTGCCGCCGGGGCTGCCGCCGACACCGCCACACTCAGGGCCAGGGCGGCTGCCGCCGCACGCTTCATATTTTTCCGTAACCGCATACTTTTTTACCTCCTGAATTATTGCAGGGTCTCTGCGGTTCTATTTTACCCCCCCTCCCTATACTCTTGTCAAGTCCTTTTCATGACATACCAGCGTCGATTCATGAATGGTATGACTTTTCCGGCATAGCAAAAAAAGAACAGCCCCGCCTTTCCCGAGAAACGCGGAGCTGTATCATTTTATAGCCTCTTCGCCAGCAGATACCGGTCATACCCGCCGTACATCTCCCGGCGGCAGACGATCTCAAAGCCGCTGGCCAGGGCGTTGTTCAGGCTGTACTGATTTTCCGGGCTGACGGTGGCCCCGATGCCCACGATGCCCGGACGGAGCCGGGCAAGCGCCGCCTCCAGCAGCTTCCGCTGCAGACCGTTGCCCCGGTAGTCGGGGTGGACGATGGCGCTGTCGGCGTTGGCCCAGCCGTCCCACTCTTCTCGCGGGATGCCCATAAAGGCGGCATAGTTGTGCGCGTCCTGCCCGCAGTACCGCAGGATGAAGTAGGCCCCCAGCCGCCCGCCGTCCCACCCGCCGATGCACAGGTCCTCTTTCAGGTAACGGGCGATGTTTTCCAGCGTGTCGGGTACGAACTGCTCCGGGTGGGGCATCGCGGCCCGCACCTCGTTCTGCAAGGCGTAAAAGACGGCGGCATCCTCCGGCCCGGCGGCGCGCAGGGTCATGGTGCGGCTTGCGGGCCGGCCGCACACTTTGTGCAGAAGAATTTCCATTCTTGCTCTATCCCTCCAAAATAAAATCATACTTTCCGGCTGATTCCAGTATAAATGCCGTTTGAATCGTTGTCAATTTATGCTATAATATTTGCAGAAAGAGTTTTTGTGCTCAGGCACAGCTTTTTCGGAAGTCCAGGCAGGGCCGCCCTGCCCGTGTACCGGAGGAAACGAACCATGAGAGATTCCAGCTTATCCCCTTCCAGTCGTCTGGGTGGTGCTGTCATCAGCGACCGCATCGTCAGCGCTCTGCTGGAGGAACTGCGCACAGGCCGCTATGCACAGACCGACCGTCTGCCCGCTGAGGTAGACCTTGCCTCCGAACTCGGCGTCAGCCGCACCGTCATCCGCGATGCGCTGAGCGAGATGGAGCGTGCGGGTTACATCGAGCGGGTGCGCGGCATCGGCACAGTGGTCAACCGAAGTGTCCTGAACCTGCGCAGCCGGTTGGACCAGAAGCTGGAGTATTACCCGCTCATCCGCAGCTTTGGCAGCTACCCCCACGCCGACGGCATCCAGATCTACCCCGTCCGCGCAGGCGAAGAGCTGGCCCGTGATCTGGCCATCGAGCCCGGCGACGATGTCATCTGCATCAAGAAGCGCATCCTCGCCGACACCACCCCCGTCATCTACTCCATCGACTACCTGCCCCGCGCCCTGTTTGGGAACCGGGACTACACCCGCATCGACCTGTCGGGTGACATCTTCGATGTTCTGGAGCGGGAGTGCCGCCAGCAGGTGGCCTCCAATGTGGCCCACCTCAAGGCCAGCTGCGGCGACGAGCCCATCCGGGCCGCCATGCGTCTGGCCCCGGGCGAGGCCATGCTGCTGCTGGATGAGATATGCTACAACCGGCTCTGCCATCCCGTCATGCGTTCGTTGAGCTACTACACGAACTTCTTCGACTTCTCGATTCTTCGAAAGCTTCTTTGACGGAGGGAAACAAAAAAATATGCGTCATCTGATCGATCCGTTGGATTTCAGTCAGCAGGAGATCGCCTCTCTGCTGGACCTGGCCGACCGCATCTGCGCCGACCCTGCTGCCTATCAGGACGTGGCCGCCCACAAAAAGCTGGCCACTCTGTTCTACGAGCCGTCCACCCGTACCCGTCTTTCGTTTGAGGCCGCGATGCTGAACCTCGGCGGACATGTCCTCGGCTTCCCGAGTGAGACCGTCTCCAGTGCATCCAAGGGCGAGAGCGTGGCCGACACCATCCGCGTCGTCTCCTGCTACGCCGACATCGTGGCCATGCGCCACCCCAAGGAGGGCGCACCGCTGCGGGCCAGCCGGTACTCCCGCATCCCTGTCATCAACGCAGGCGACGGCGGCCACCAGCACCCGACCCAGACCATGACCGACCTGATGACCATTCGCCGCCGCAAGGGCCGTCTGAACGACCTGACCATCGGCCTGTGCGGTGACCTCAAGTTTGGACGCACCGTCCACTCCCTCATCAAGACCATGGCGCGCTGTGAGAACATCCGCTTCGTCCTCATCAGCCCCGAGGAGCTGCGGGTGCCGGACTACATCATCACCGACGTGCTCGAGGCCAACCACATCCCCTACAAGGAGACCCGCAGCCTCGAGGAGTCCATGCCCGAGCTGGACATCCTCTACATGACCCGCGTCCAGAAGGAGCGTTTCTTCAACGAGGAAGACTATGTCCGTCTGAAGAACAGCTATATCCTCACCAAAGAGAAGATGGCCCTTGCCAAGCCTGACATGGCCGTGCTCCATCCCCTGCCCCGTGTCAACGAGATCACGCTGGACGTGGACGACGACCCCCGTGCCGCCTACTTTGAGCAGGTGCAGAACGCCGTCTACGTCCGCATGGCGCTGATCATGACACTGCTGGGCCTCAAGGACCCCAAGGCTGAAAAGGAGGGCAACTGAGATGCTGAACATTGATGAAATTCAGAACGGTATCGTCATCGACCATATCAAGGCAGGCACGGCCATCGGCCTGATGGACCTGCTGGGCATCAAGGGCAACCGCACCTCCAGCGTGGCCCTCATCCAGAACGCCCGCAGCCACAAGGCAGAGTCGGGCCGGAAGGACATCATCAAGGTGGAGGGCGACGCCTCCTGGCTCAACCTCGACGTGCTGGCCTATCTCGACCCCGACATCAGCGTGACCGTCATCGAGAACGGCAAGGCCGTCAAGAAGGAAAAGCCCCAGCCCCCCAAGCGTCTGGTCAACATCGTGCGGTGCAGGAACCCCCGCTGCATCTCCTCCATCGAGGAAGAGTGCGACCAGATCTTCGAGCTGAGTTCCAACGGCAAGTATCGCTGCATCTACTGCGAGCAGGAGCTGCAGGTCAAGCCGGAATAATAGAATAAACGATAAAAGCCGCCTGTCATTCAACGAACGACAGGCGGCTTTGCTTTTATTCTCAGACTTTCCGGCGCAGCAGGCTCATCGGCGGCAGCTCCGGGGTGGGGATGGTATAGCGCTCCATCGCGTGGGGCGTGGACTCCACCAGCTCACCGGCCTCATTCTTGATCCACTCGGGGTTCAGCGGGATGCTGCGGCCATCCGGGCAGAGCACCTCCAGCGTGTCGCCGAGGCTCCACTTGCCCCGCTGCTGGCAGCTGGCGACGCCGTTCTCCCAGCCGTCCACCGTACCGACAAACTCCCACTCGCGGATGTAAGTCGCGCTGTCGGTGGCCTGACGGGCCTGCTCCCGGCCAAAGTAGAAGCCGGGCGAATAGTGGCGGTGACTGGTGCGGGTCAGCTCATCCAAAACCTCTTCCGGCAGCTCGAAGTTCTCGTTCATCGGGTCGGCCAGATACTGGTCGAGGGCGCGGCGGTAGGCCGCCGTCACGCTGGCGACGTAGTAGAACGTCTTGGCGCGGCCCTCGATCTTGAGGCTGTCCACGCCCGCGTTGCAGATGAGGTCGAGGAAGGGCGCGGTACACAGATCGTTGGCGTTCAGGATGTAGCTGCCGTTCTCGTTCTCGCCGATCTCATAGAGCTGGCCCGGGCGGGTCTCCTCGCTGAGATAGTACTTCCAGCGGCAGGGCTGGGCGCACTGGCCGCGGTTTGCGTCGCGGCCTGCCATGTAGTTGGAGAGCAGGCAGCGGCCCGAGACGCTCATACACATGGCGCCGTGGACGAAAGCCTCGATTTCCAGCTCCGGCGGGGTCTTGTCGCGGAGGGTGGCGATGTCCTGCAGGGTCATCTCCCGGGCCAGCACCACCCGCTTCGCGCCCATGTTGTAGGCGGCGCGGGCAGCGGCCCAGTTGGTGATGCCGGTCTGGGTGGACATGTGGACGTCGATGTCGGGCGCGAACGTCTTGCAGGCGTCCAACACGCCGAGGTCTGCCACGATGAAGGCGTCCACACCGGCGGCGGCAGCGTCCTTGATGGCCTGAGGCAGACGGTCAGCCTCCTCGTTGGTGGGCAGGGTGTTCATGGTCAGGTAGACCTTGCGGCCCCGGGCGTGGGCATAGATGACGCCCTCGCTCAGCTGCTCCGGGGTGAAGTTGGTGGGTGCAGAGCGCATCCCGAACTCGGGCAGAGCGCAGTAAACGGCGTCCGCGCCGTAGTTGATGGCATACCGCAGGCGCTCGAGGTCGCCTGCCGGGGCCAGAAGTTCCGGTATCTGTAACATGATATTCCTCTTTTACTTCATACTTTTATTAACTTTTGCCGCCTCATCGCAGTTTTTCTGGTGGTCTGCGTAGGTGCGGGCGTAGTAGTAGTGACCGGCAAGGTCGGTGACGAAGAAATAGGCGTCTTTCACCTCATCGTCGGGCTGCGGGGCAAGCGCCGCACGGATGGCCGCGATGCCGGGGTTGGAGATGGGGCCGGCGGAGAGGCCGGTGCAGGTGTAGGTGTCGTAGGCTTCCCGAATGTTCTCCGGGATGCTGTCCCAGCCGCCGTAGTAGGGCGCGACCCAGTTCCAGAGGTAGTTGTTGTCGGCGTCGCTCTGGACGTAGCTGGAGGTGTTGCTCTGCAGTTTGGGGTAGGGCGAACCCTCGGCCAGACGGTTGCGGAACACCTGCGCCACATTATCGTCCTGGTCGTTGCCGGCCTCCTCCTGCACGAAGGACGCCAGAGTGACCACCTCGGAGAGGGTCATCCCCTGCTTTTCCATCTCGGCATACATCTCATCGGTGATCTGCTTGTCGAAGTGAGAATAGAACGTCTCAACGTAATGATGGACGGTGTCATCCTTCAGGAAATCGTAGGTATCCGGGAAAAGATAACCCTCGCACTTGAGGAAGCGGTCCGGGGCGTCCTTGTCGTCGGGGACGTACTGCCAGAACCTGTACTGGCCGAAGTCGCCGGTGTTGGCCTCCTTGAGGAAGTCCTCGGCGCTGCACAACCCGGCATCCTCCATTTTTTTCGCAATGGCGATGGCCGTCGTACCCTCGGGGAAGGTCAGCCGGACACTGTCGGCCTTCGCGTAGGCGGAGAGCGCCTCGATGATGTCGTCGTAGGAGCTGCCGGGGGCGAGGTCGAACTCGCCGTATTGGAGCTTGCCTGCCGCGCCCTGTTTGCCTGCATACCAGCGGAAGACGTGGGGGTACTTGATGACGCCCGCCGTCTTGAGCTTCTGGGCGATGGCTGCCACGCCGCTGCCCTGCTGGATGCTCACACTCACCGGCTCGCCAACGGAAGCGCTGCCGTTGATCTCTTTTCGGATGGCCAGCAGACAGCCGCCCGCCGCCAGTACCAGGATCAGCAGCACGATCAGGATCATTTTCGCTGCGCCGCCTTTTCTGCTTTTTTTATGTTTTGCATCGTGTGCCATGTACACACTCCTTTACCATTCCGTTCAGCTTTCCATCATCAGCCGCATATAGCTTTCTTCCACATCGAAAGGCTCCGCGTCGAACCGTATCATGCCGTAGTCCTGCCGGGTGCCTTCGCCGAGGAAAAGATTCTGAGCCGCACCCACTGTGATGACGGCGCGCTCCACGATGACCTCCTTCTCCCGGGCCGCTTCCATCAGCACCTCGGCAGAGCGGTCATCATCGGCCATCAGCTCCACAAAATAGAGGGTGTCCTCCCGGCGGAAGTAGATGCCGTAGCCCTTCTCGCTGGACACGATGGTCGCGCCCCGGGCGTAGAGGTCGGTCAGCACGACGGCCATCTGCTCCGGCGGGAACTGGACGGTATCGGGATAGAAGCGCTCCCGCAGCTCACAGAGCTTGCGGGCCGTCACGGAGTCGAACTCCGCCTGACTCCACAGGTTGCGGGACACCTCCCGGGGCAGGCAGCGGAGGGCAAAAGCCCGCTGGAAACCCTTGTTTTCCAGCAGCGCGGCCTGCTCCTGTCCGGTCGGAACGGCCACGGTGAAGCCCGCGCCCCGCAGCTTCTGCTGCGCACAGAGATAGTCCACGAGTCCTGCCAGAAGCAGGCTTCCCTGCCCGCAGAGGCCGTAGAGGTAGCTGCCGCTGCGTCCCTTGAGGGTGACGGGGACCGCCAGCGCCGCAGCGGCTATCTCGTCATTTTCCTCAGCGACGTAGATATTTTCCGCCCCGGCGAACTTTTCCAGAGCAGTCTTGATGAACTCGGCGCTGTCGCCACGTTCTTTCTGCCACAGTGCCACGACTGCCGCCTCATCCGACGGCTGCATCAAACGATACATCGATAGTATCCCTCCCATTTTCGCGGTTATCCGAGTTCTTTTTCCGCCAGCGCCCGCACCTCGGCCTGAATCTCCTCGATGGTGCGCATGGCTCCATTTTCCGTGCAATGGACGGTGGCCCAGCCCAGATGCGCCGCACAGTACTCGGCGGCACGGCGGCTGCGGGCCAGATATTCGATGTCCTTTTCGTGGACGTCCTTCCTGCTCTCGTCGCCGTGGTAGCGGCCGGTCATGAGCTTCTGGCTCACGGCGGGGTCTACCTGTAAGTACACCACAGCGTCCGGCGCGGGCAGGCCCAGCAGCCTGTATTCGTAGTCAAAGGCCCAGCGGAGGAAGTCGTTCCACTGCTCCGGCGGGAGCTTGGAGCACTGATGGACCGCGTTCGACGTGGTGTAGCGGTCGGCGATGACGATGCCGCCCGCCTCGTAGAAGCTGCCCCACTTGGTCTTATAACTGGCGTACCGGTCCACCGCATAGAAGCTGGACGCCGCATAGGGGTTGACGTCGTCGGGCTTGTCGCCGAACTGACCGGAGAGGTACATCTTCACCAGCGCACTGGAATCGCTCTCGTAGTCCGGGAATGTGATCTCCATCACCCTTCGACCGCTCTCGGCCAGATAGGAGGCCAGCAGCTTTGCCTGGGTGGCCTTGCCGGAGCCGTCCAGCCCTTCGATGACAAGAAGCCTGCCCTTGCTCATTCTGCCTTCTCCCCTTTCAGCGCGGCGTACTGGGCGCGCACCTCAGTGGTGCGGCCGCAGCACATCTTGCCCTCCGGGCAGGGGCCGGACACGCAGGCCGGGCCGGCGGTGCGGAAGATATGGGGTGCCACCGGGTAGACCAGCCGCAGCATCTCTTCGGCCAGCTGCCGTATCTCCCACTGGGCGCGGTTGCAGCAGCGCAGGTGGAAGAAGTTTTGCAGGCTGCGGGCGTTCATGGTCACCACCATCTTGGTCTCGCAGGCGTTGGGCAGCACGAAGCGGGCGTCCTCGTTGGCCTGCTTGGAAGCCTTGGCCCGGGCCTGCTTTTCGGGCAGACCTTCGGCCATCAGGCGGGCGGTGTGGCCGTCTTCCAGCTTCTGCACGAGGTCGAGGTAGCGCCTGGCGTCCTCGTTCATGCTCTCGATGAACGCTGCCTTTGCCTCGGGGATGGCCTCGATCTCGGGCGGGATGACGTAGCGGAAATCATCCAGACGGACGTACCGCTGACTCTGGACGCTGAAGGACGCGATGCGGTGACGGGTGATCTGGGCCAGCAGGGTACGGCTGACGCCCTCGATGCCGAAGGTGAAGCTTGCGTGCTCGATGGGGCTGGCGTGGCCCAGATCGCTGAGCATGGTCAGGAAGCGGGCAGTCTTTTCCTCATCCAGCCCGTCCAGCAGGTCGGTGATGTGGGCGTCGGAGTAGCAGAGCTTCGCCGCGGCCGCCACGACCTTCTCCGGCTCCGGCGTATGTGCTATCAATCGGACAGTCATCATTTTTCTCATTCCTCCGTCGTTATCTTCACAAGGGGCGCAAAGTTGGCCATGGTCTTCTTCACGCCCACCTTCTCGAAGCTGATCTCCACGATCTGGTCGCCGGCGGCGGGCTTGACCTTCAGCACCTTGCCGCGCCCGAAGACCTTGTGCTCCACGATGTCGCCCGGCTCATAGTGTTTGGGGCCGGTGGATGCCGCTGCCGGACGGGGCGAAGAGGTCACACCGCCGCCTGCGGGTCTGACTGGCGCTTTGGGCGCTGCCGGACGGCCATAGCCAGAGCCGAAGCCGCTGCTTCCCGAACCGGAGCTGCAGCCGCCATGACCCGACGAAGCACTTCCCCGACCCGCGTAATCGGAGCCAAAGCCTCGGCTATTGGACATCGGTGCGTTATATTCTTTATTCAGATAGCCGCTGCGGCTGCCATAGCCCGAGCCGTAACCGGAGGCCGCACGCCCCCAGCCGGAGGGGCCGGAGTAGCCCGACGCACCGCCCGGCACAGTATCGCTGCCGTAACCGCTGCCCCAGCCGCCCAGACGGGAGCGCTGTTCCAGCACCGGGCTGCGGGTCTCTTCGATGTACTCCGGCTCGATCTCCCGGAGAAAGCGGCTGGGCTCGTTGCGCTGGGTGCGGCCATAGAGCATCCGGGTGACGCTGTTGGAGATGTAAAGCTCCTTCTTGGCGCGGGTGATGCCCACATAGGCCAGGCGGCGCTCCTCCTCGAGGTCAGCCTCGGAATACTTGCTCATTTCACTGGGGAAGACCCCCTCTTCCATGCCAATGAGGAATACATAGGGAAACTCAAGGCCCTTGGCCGAGTGGATGGTCATCAGCACCACCTGGTCGGCGCTCTCGTTGTAGCTGTCGATGTCGCTGATGAGGGCGATGTCCTCCAGATAGCCTTCCAGCGAGGCCTCTTCGCCGTGCTGGTCGCAGTAGCTCTTGACGTTATTGACCAGCTGACCGAGGTTCTGCAGACGGTCAGCAGCATCCTCGTGGCCCTTGGCGGCGTCGGCTTCCAGCATGGCGCGGTAGCCGGTGATCTCGATGACATCGGAGGCGAACTCATCCAGCGTCTTCGTTTCCAGCGATTCCTGCAGTTTCTGGTAGATATCCCAGAACTTGAACAGCGGCGCGATGGCGCGGCTGAGCTTGGCGTACTGGTCGGCATGGGAGATGACATCCAGCATACTGATGCCCTGCTGAGCCGCCAAATCCGCGATGACTTCGATGGTCGTCGCACCGATTTTGCGCGCAGGCTCGTTGATGATTCGGCGGAGTCGGACATCGTCCCGGGGGTTCGCCACGATGGACATATAGGAGTGGATGTCCTTGACTTCCTTGCGGTCATTGAAGCGCTGGCCGCCCACGATCTTATGCGGGATGCCCGCACGGGTGAAGTAGCTTTCGATGGGGGCCGACTGGGCATTCATCCGGTAGAGGATGGCGTGGTCGGCCAGATGTCCGCCCTCTTTGAGGTGCTGGCCGATGACGTCCGCGATATGGCTGGCCTCGTCCTGCTCGTTCTCGGCGGTATAGACCTGCACCTTGTCGCCCTCGCCGTTCTTCGTCCAGAGGGTCTTGCCCTTGCGCTCGGTGTTGTGCTGGATGACACAGTTGGCGGCATTCAGGATATTCGACGTAGAGCGGTAATTCTGCTCAAGTCGGATGGTCCTGGTGCCTTTATAGATGCGCTCGAAGTTGAGGATGTTCTCAATGGTCGCGCCGCGGAAGCGGTAGATGCTCTGGTCGTCGTCGCCCACGACGCAGATGTTCTTTTCCGGGCCGGTGAGCAGGCTCACGAGCCGGAACTGAGCCACACTGGTGTCCTGATACTCGTCCACCAGCAGGTATTTGTACTTGTTCTGGTAGAACTCCCGCACGTCCTCGTGCTCCGACAGCAGGATGACCGTCTGGTAGATGAGGTCGTCGAAGTCGAAAGCACCGGCCTCCTTGAGCTTCTTTTCATAGGCGGCATAGACCTTGGCCGCAAGTGCGCCCTTCGTGTCCCGGGCCGGGGTCTTCAGGGCCTCTTCCGGGCTGATGAGCTGGTCTTTCCAACGGCTCATCTGGTTGATGGCGCTTTTGACCGGGAAGAACTTATCGTCCACGCTCAGCTCTTTGTACACAGTCTTCATGACACGCTGGGAGTCGTCGCTGTCGTAGATGGTAAAGCTGCGGGGGTAGCCGATCTCCTCGGCCCAGCGGCGGAGAATGCGGACGCAGGCCGAGTGGAAGGTGGAGGCGAACACCTCGTCGCCCTCTTCCCCGCCCAGCATCCGGCGCAGACGCTCTTTCAGCTCACCGGCGGCCTTGTTGGTAAAGGTGATGGCCATGACGTTCCAGCTCCGGACGGCGTCCTTCCGCAGCATTCCGTCCAGCCACACCGGGGCGTCGGTGCCGGTCATGATGGCGGTGCGCAGAGCTTTCACATCGTCCTCCGTCACCTCCCGGGGCGTCCACCTGGAGCCGTGGGCCGAGCCGAAGCGGATGAGGTTGGCGATGCGGTTGACCAGCACGGTGGTCTTTCCGCTGCCTGCACCCGCGAGGATGAGCAGAGGGCCGTTGGTGGTGAACACCGCCTCCCGCTGCATATCGTTCAGGCGTCCGAACTGCTTTTCAATATACGTATCACGCAAAGCGCAGAATTGTTGTGCGAGATCTGTTGCCATTGTTTCACCTGTTCTTTTCAATCATTTCTGGATATATCACTTAAAATATAGTATATCACATTTCAAAAAAGTTGTACATAAAAACAATGCAAACAAAAAACCGCCCCACCGCAGTCAATACCACGATGGAGCGGAAATTTCAGGAAATGCTTAGCCGAAGATGTTGATGAGGATACCAGCAGCGACGGCGGAGCCGATAACACCGGCCACGTTGGGGCCCATTGCGTGCATCAGCAGGAAGTTGGAGGGGTTCTCGCTCTGGCCGACCTTCTGAGAAACACGGGCAGCCATAGGCACAGCGGAAACGCCAGCGGAACCGATCAGGGGGTTGACCTGACCGCCGGTCAGGATATACATGACCTTGCCGCAGAGAACACCGGCAGCGGTGCCGAAGGAGAATGCGATGAGGCCCAGCACGATGATGAACAGGGTGCGGCTGTTCAGGAAGGTGTTTGCAGAGGTGGTGCAGCCAACAGACAGAGCCAGGAAGATGGTGATGATGTTCATCAGCTCATTGCCAGCGGTCTTCTGGATACGGTCCACGACGCCGCACTCCTTCATCAGGTTGCCCAGCATCAGCATGCCGACCAGAACGGCAGCATCCGGCACGATGAGGGAAACGATGATGGTGACCATGATGGGGAAGATGACCCTCTCGGTCTTGGTCACGGTGCGCAGCTGCTTCATCACGACGGTACGCTCTTTCTTAGAGGTCAGAGCCTTCATGATAGGCGGCTGGATAACAGGCACCAGAGCCATGTAGCTGTAGGCCGCGACGGCGATGGAGCCCAGCAGCTCAGGAGCCAGACGGGAGGTGACGAAGATAGCGGTGGGGCCGTCTGCGCCGCCGATGATGGCGATGGCGGCAGACTGCTTCTGGGTGAAGTCCACCAGACCGGTAGCGGCCAGCAGACGAGCGCCCATGTAAGTGCCGAAGATGCCGAACTGAGCGGCAGCGCCCAGCAGCAGGCTCTTGGGGTTGGAGATCAGGGGTGCGAAGTCGGTCATGGTGCCGATGCCGAGGAAGATCAGCGGCGGGTAGATGCCCAGCTTGACGCCCATGTAGAGCATATCGGCCAGACCGCCGTTGTTCAGGATCTCGCCCCACATCGGGTGTTCGAGGCCGTCACCGACAAAGTACTGCATGTGGATGACGCCGCTGCCGGGGAGGTTGGCCAGGATCATGCCGAAAGCCATGGGCAGCAGGATCAGAGGCTCGAACTCTTTGACGATAGCGAGGTAGAGCAGGAAGCAGCCTACGCAGATCATCACTGCGTACAGCCAGCCGCCCGGCTCACCGAACTTGGCAAAACCGGAACTCTGGAAAATACCGACCAGAGTCTCAATAAACTGAGTCATGTTTTTCCTCCTGTGTTAAAAGGGTGCGGTGGTGTCGTTGACGCCAGCCTTGCCCCAGCCATTCTTGCCGCGGCGGACTGCCTTCAGCACATACTTGCCGTTGCCCATAGAGTAGATGGCTGCCATGATGGCTGCCACAACGTCGCCGGGGATGCCGGCCTCGACCTGCGGGGCAGCAGCCTTTGCAGGAGCGGGCGCAGCGGCCTGTTTCACAGGAGCAGCCGGTTTTGCAGCAGAAGCAGCCTTGGCAGCTGCCTTCTTGCCGTTCATGGCGTCAAAGATCTTGCCCTCCAGCGTGATGATGGCCATCAGCAGGACGAGGATCAGAAACACCAGCACAATACCGGTTATGGTAACGATCACATCATAACCTAAATCCATGGTCTTCCTCCTATTTACTTTTTTCTTTGCCGCCCGGGGGGCGGGCGGCAAAAAGCGATTTGAAGATATTATACAATATTTTCCGGGTCGATTCAACAACTATGAACAAAAATCATGTTGTTTTTCACGGTTCTGTGAACAGCGCTTTCCTCTCAGCGGCGGCCCATGCGGGGGGTGGCGTCCATGAAGCCGGTCTCCAGCTTGTCGCCCAGACGCAGGCTCATGGCCGTACCCAGCGCGACACAGTTGACGGGGTCAGGCGAGACGGTCACTTCCACCTTCAGCTCCTGGCTCAGGTACTCAGGCAGGCCGTGGAGCTGTGCGCCGCCGCCGGTGAGGACGACGCCGTTGCGGTAGATGTCGCCGGCCAGCTCCGGAGGAGTTTTCTCCAGCACCTGATGGGCGGCGGTGCCGATCTGCTCGCTCAGGCGCATGACCGGCTCGTAGAGGTCGGCGGTGGAGACATTGACGCGCACGGGCAGGCCGGTGAGCAGGCTGCGGCCCTTGATCTCCATGGTCTCGTTGAAATCTGCCTTCTGGGGGCAGCAGGCCACGTTCTTTTTCAGGTTCTCAGCGGTGCGCTGGCCGATGGCGATGCTGAACTTGTTGCGCACGAACTTCAGGATCTCTTCGTCGTAGTGGTTGCCGGCCACGCGGACGCTGGTGGCCTTGACCTTGCCGCCGAGGCTCAGCACGGCGATGTCGGTGGTGCCGCCGCCGATGTCGATGATCATCCGGCCATCCGGCACGGTGATGTCGATGCCGGAGCCGAGAGCTGCGGCGATCGGCTCATCAATGAGGTAGACCTGACGCGCACCGGCGGCCATGACGGCCTCCACCACAGCGTCGCTCTCGATGCCGGTGATGGCGGCAGGCACACAGACGGCCACACGGGGCTTGACCATGTGGGAGCTGTAGACCTGATTGACGAAGCGGCAGATGAGCTCCCGGGTCATGGTGTGGTCGCTGATGACGCCATCCTTCAGCGGGAAGATGGCGGAGATGTAGTTGGGCGTGCGGCCCACCATTGCAAGGGCCTTGTCGCCAGCCTCAAGCACGCAGTTCTTGCGGGTATCCACCGCCACCACGCTGGGCTGGTTGAGCACGACGCCCTGCCCCTCCTGCGCGATGATGATGGTCGTCGTACCAAGATCGATACCGATGTCATTCTGTGCCATAATCGTGATATTTCCTTTCTCTGCTGCCCATTCTCTATTTCCATCGCCCATCTCCGGGCGCGGGTCATCAAAACACATTATAGTATAACACAGGTGTATCCAAAAAGAAAGACATCTAAACTCTAAAGCTTCCCTCTGTCTAAGGCTCTCCCTTTGGGAGAGCTGGCGCGAAGCGCCTGAGAGGGCAAGGACGCTGACAGAGAATCGTAGAGCCGGCGATAGCGTCCCTCTGGCCAAGAGCCTGCCTATCGCTGCGCCGCGGCTCTTTCTTGCCGGGCTTGCCCTCTCCGTCTGCTGCGCAGACACCTCTCCCAAAGGGAGAGGCTTTCGCGCACATAAAGCATCATATTGCCGACAAATTTTCCGGCAGCAAGGCTTCTTCCAACAGGGCGGCCAGGCCGCTGTAGCGCAGGTTCTGGCGGATGTTGGACATCATCCGGTTCACCACGTCCCGCCGGCCCACCACGATGCAGAGCTTCCGTCCGCGGGTGACGCCGGTATAGAAGAGGTTGCGGTAGCACAGGCGGGGCGGCACCTGCGCCGCCGGGAGGATGACCGCCGGGAACTCGCTGCCCTGGCTTTTGTGTACCGTGATGGCATACGCAATTTCCAGCTCGTTGAGGTTCTCCGCCGGGTAGACCAGCCGCCGGTCGTCCATCCGCACCACCATGGAGCGGCTGCGCACGTCGATGGACTCCACGATGCCGATGTCGCCGTTGTAGGCACCCACACCCTGTTCCCCGCCGATGCGCTGCCACGTTATCTCGTAGTTATTGCGCACCTGCATCACTTTGTCCCCCACCCGGAAGACCCGGGCCGCGCTCTGCAGCTCCGGCTTGCCCTTCCTGGGCGGGTTGAGCATGGCCTGAAGCTCCGCGTTGAGGGCCTGGGTGCCGGTGGGGCCGAGCTTCGTGGGGCAGAGCACCTGAATATCCTTCACCGGGTCGAACTGGTAGCTGCGGGGCAGACGGGTGGTCACAAGGTCGCAGACCAGCTTCTGGGCCGCGTCGCCGTCGGCTTCGAGGAAGAAGAAATCGTCCGTCTTTCCGCCCTTTTTCAGCGGTTCGCCCGAGATGATGTGGTGGGCGTTCTCCACGATGAGGCTCTGAGCGGCCTGCCGGAATATCTCGTTGAGGCAGACCGTCGGCACCAGCCCGGAGCGGATGATCTCGCCGAGGATATTGCCCGGGCCGACGCTGGGCAGCTGATCGGCGTCGCCTACCATAATAATACGGCAGCTGTACCGCAGTGCCGCAATGAGGGCCTGGAACAGCTTGACGTCCACCATGCTCATCTCGTCGAGGATGACGACGTCGCACTTGAGCAGGTTCTTGTCGTTGTGGATGAAGCTGACCACGCCTCCGGTGTAGTCCACTTCCAGCAGACGGTGGATGGTGGAGGCTTTCCGGCCCGTCAGCTCGCTCAGACGCTTGGCGGCGCGGCCTGTGGGAGCGCAGAGGGCTACCCGTTCGGCCTCGTTCTCCAGCAGCTGCAGGATGGCGTTGACCGTGGTGGTCTTGCCGGTGCCGGGGCCGCCGGTGAGGACAAGGCAGTTCTCGGTCATGGCCTTTCGGATGGCTTCCTTCTGGAGCGGCGCATAGGCAAAGCCCTGCGCCAGTTCCAGGATCTGGATGTTCTTGTCGAGGTTTCGGGCCGTCTGCTTTCCGCGCCTGGTCAGCATGGCCAGACGGTCGGCGATGTCCTGCTCTGCAGCCAGCAGATCCGGCAGATAAATATACGGTGTGCCGTCGAACATCCGCACCGCCAGTTTCCCGGTCTGGATGCAGCTGTCCAGCGCCTCCGCCAGCTTTTCGGGGGGCTGGTGGATGAAGTTCGACGCTGTTTCCAGCAGCTGCGCCCGGGGCAGACAGGTGTGGCCGTTGCCGGCGTTGTGGCGCAGGGTGCGCAGAAGGGCGGCTTCCAGCCGCTGGGCGCAGTCCCCTGCCATCTGGTAATACTGGGCGATGCTGTCGGCGTGGCGGAAGTCCAGCTGCAGCGGCTCCCCGCACAGCAGGTAGGGGTTGGCCGAAATCGCCTGCATGGCCCCCGGCCCGAACGCCCGGAACACCTCCATGGCCTTGCGGGGGCCGATCTCGAACTGTGCCAGATAGGCGATGAGCTCCCGCATGCCGAACATCCGCTTG
>ERZ791812.606-NODE-606-length-18108-cov-2.637844_pt1 | contig 18108 bp, 17 predicted proteins | sample MGYA00510303_ERZ791812 | MGnify/ENA primary metagenome ERZ791812 (study PRJEB30046, sample SAMN00791985) | human gut metagenome | study: EMG produced TPA metagenomics assembly of the A metagenome-wide association study of gut microbiota in type 2... | reverse complement strand
GCTTACCTCATCTGCACGGGTTCCCGAAGGTGCTAAGAATGCGAGTGGTGATGAGGTTGAAATGAGTGAGGTTTACAACACAAATTACAATGCTTATCAGGGCTCTGTGTCATTTTCCGATGACGGCACATTTACTTTATGGCTTTCGCCGGGAAGTCCGGATGACGGAACTCACAGCGGAAAATATACCGTGTCAGCTTCGGACAAAGTCAATTTGTCATTTGATGACGGAACAAATACTTCCGCCGCACTCACACAAAAGAACGGTAAAGTTTCGGCTGTTGTGCTTAAATATAACGACTATGAAATCACATTTGTAAAACAGTGAATACTTAAAACAAAAAGATATACGGTAAAATTTTCTGCCGTATATCTTTTTTATTTTTCTATATTCCGTCAAACAGACTTAGCTGTTCGGTTTTGATTTCAAACTTATGCAAATATGAAAACACATTTTCAACTCCGAACATAATTCCGTGATTTCTGCAAACTTCTGAAATCCTGTTCATCAGAACATTATTGTTACTGCTCGTAAGCTGATATGAATTTCCGTATGTATAAATGTATCGTTCCTTCATATTCGGAAAGTGTTTGTCAAGCCGGCTGTAAAAATATTCTCTGTCACCGTCACGCAGAGTAAGACCTATGCCAAAGCATATTATTCCACGAACCTTTGCGTCAATGCAATACTTTAAAAGTCCGTCAATATTTTCTTTCGTATCATTTATAAACGGTAAAAACGGAGAAAACCACACAACACTCGGAATACCGTTTTCGTGAAATGCCTTGAGTGTTTCAAATCTTTCTTTAGTGGCGGAAACATTAGGCTCAATTATTCTGCAAAGGCTTTCGTCTGCCGTTGTAAGCGTCATCTGTAACACAGCCTTGCTTTTATCGTTTATTTTCGTAAACAGGTCAATATCTCTCATAACAGATGCCGATTTTGTCTGTACGGTTACACCGAATCCGTAGCGGTTGATTATTTCAAGACATCTTCGTGTCAGTTTCAGTTCTTTTTCAAGAGGAATGTACGGATCGCTCATCGCACCCGTACCAATCATACATTTTCTGCGTTTCCTTTTTAAAGCGTTTTCAAGCAATTCCGGGGCATTTTCTTTCACCTCAATATCTTCAAATCGGTGATTCATCTGATAGCATTTACTGCGTGCGTCACAATAAATGCATCCGTGTTGGCATCCTCTGTAAATGTTCATACCGTTTGCGGCAGATAAAATTCCTTTTGCTTTGACCTTATGCATATAATCCTCCGCTTATTGTTTGGCGTCGACAAACCACCTGTTTTCCTCCAAAAACAGATATCGTTCTTTACCGAGAATATGGCAGGTGTAGCGTATTCCCGCACCGCCTGCTTTGAGAGATGCCGCATACCGCACATCGGAAATTTTGTCAATGCGGTATCTCCTTCCGTCATCCCACACAATATATTCGGGGATAAGATCTCCGTCACAATCAAATGTGGCAGTAACTTTAACATACTTTTTCATAGCTTGTTACCTCCCTTAAAATCAGAGAAACATCTTTAATTTTTTACCTAAGATGCATCGTTATCATAAATATCCGACAGGATGAATTGTATGATCTTCCTTTGGGTTAAAATCCGAAAGCTCCTTGTCATCAAGCAAAACGGCAGTGCGAACAGCATAATTGCCGAATCGTTTTTTTAATCTGTCAAGTGTTTTGTCAAGCTGTTCGTTCTGAATAAGTCGCTTTTCATCACGCAAAAGGCTCATCTGGTGCGGCTGATCATCGTGAATAAAATCCGTAACGCTTACCCCGATACTTCTCAGCGGCTTTTCCATTTTATAGCTTTTTTTGAAAAGCTCAATAGCCGTATTTGTTATATCCTTTGTAAGATTTGTGTGGATTTCCGTTGTGTGCTGTCGGTTGAATGACATCAGCTCGTTGTCACGAATCGTAATGCAAACCGTTTTTGCCATAAATCCCTGTTCACGCATTCTTCTGCAAACGCTGTCACACAAAACGAATATAACCTGTTTTACATCGTTAAAGGTTACCATATCTTTCGGAGTTGTGGTTGAGTTACCGATTGACTTTACCTCGCTGTTTTCGTTCATATGGGCAACAGGGGAAGAGTCGTATCCGTTTGCAAAGCCGTAAATTAGGTCGCCCCATTTTCCGAGATACGACCGCAACAGTGTAACATCGGCAGTTGCAATATCTCCAATCGTATAAATGCCGATAGATTCAAGCTTTCTGCCCGTTGCTCTGCCAACATACAAAAGGTCTTTTGCAGGACAGTTCCACACAATATCTCTGTAATTTTCCCGTGTGATTTCCGTTATAGCGTCAGGCTTTTTATAGTCACTTCCGAATTTGGCAAAAATTTTATTAAAGCTGACTCCGATGCTTACGGTTATTCCGAGTTCCTGCTTTATACGGCGATTAATTTCGAGTGCAATCTCTTTGCCGTTCATATTCTTATTGTCGGTAACATCAAGCCATGCCTCGTCAAGCCCGAACGGCTCGATTTTGTCGGTGTATTCACTGTAAATTCTCCTCGCCATTTTTGAAAATCGCTTGTATAAATCAATGTGGGGAGGAACGGTTATGAGGTCGGGACATTTCTGCTTTGCCTGCCAGATTGCCTCGCCTGTTTTTATATTATACTTCTTCGCAATCTCATTTTTAGCAAGAATAATTCCGTGCCGATTTTCCGCATCACCGCTCACGGCAACAGGTTTGTTTCTGATTTCGGGATGATGCAAACACTCAACGCTCGCATAAAATCCGTTACAGTCGCTGTGAAGAATAACCCTGTCTTCTTTATATTTGCTTTTGTCAACGGCACAATTAATATTCACAACGCATCACCTCGAACATTTGTTTTTATTTAATTATAGAACAAGTGTTCTATAAAGTCAAGCGTAAATAGTTAAAACGGTAGTCAAAAACGAAAAAGAAAAATGTAAAAATTTTTTGATTTGCAAGGCTATGCACTGCATATTGATTACAGCTGTGTAACTGTCATTTACAAAAACGAGATATTGTGGTAGAATTTACAATGTTAAATTATGTAAAACTGTCGGATATTACAGATGTTTGTCCGAAAGCTATTTTGTATCGGAGGTTTTATTGATGGAAGCTTACAAAAAGGAATTCATTGAATTTATGGTTGACTGTCAGGTTCTCAAATTTGGCGATTTTGTTACAAAGAGCGGAAGAAAAACTCCTTTCTTCGTAAACACAGGTTTCTACAGAACAGGTGCTCAGCTCCGCCGTCTCGGTCAGTATTATGCAGAGGCTGTCAACAGCAAGTTCGGTCTTGATTTTGATGTTCTTTTCGGACCTGCATACAAGGGCATTCCGCTTTCTGTTGCCGCAACTATCGCAATCAGCGAAAAATACGGTCAGGATATCCGTTATTGCTCAAACAGAAAAGAAGTTAAGGATCACGGCGACAAGGGTATTCTTCTCGGCAGTCCTATCAATGACGGTGACAGGGTTGTTATCATCGAAGATGTTACAACAGCAGGCACTTCAATTGAAGAAACTCTCCCGATTATCAAGGCTCAGGGCGATGTAAACCCAATCGGTCTTGTTGTTTCCGTTGACCGTATGGAGCGTGGCAAGGGTACAAAGAGCGCACTTTCCGAGATTGAAGAAAAGTACGGACTTAAAACAACTGCAATTGTAACAATGGCAGAGGTTGTTGAACACCTTTACAACAAGGAATACAAGGGCAAGGTTATTATTGACGACAAGCTCAAAGCCGCTATTGACGCTTACTATGAGCAGTACGGCGTAAAGGAATAACAGCTTTTAATTATTAATATTAATCAGTCGGGGCGGTTTTATCCGCCCCCAAAGTTTGAAAAAAACTTATTTTGCGGTGGGGATAATATGGCACGGACAACCGATAACGAACACAGCGGTCATCGTGAAAGAATGCGTAAAAAGTTCATAGAAAACGGCTTTGATGTGTTTGAAACACATGAGGCTCTTGAAATGTTCCTTTACTATGCTATTCCGAGAAAGGACACAAATCCTCTTGCACATCGTCTGCTTGACCGTTATATCACTGTCGGCGGAGTGTGTGACGCTCCGATTGACGAGCTTATGAAGGAATTTGGTCTGTCTGAAAATGCCGCCGCATTGCTCAAAATGTTGCCCGAAATGGCAAGGCTTTATACCGAATCAAAGATGTCACATGATAATATCATCGACTATGAAAATCTCGGTAAAATATTTAAAGCAAAATTTATCGGTCGAACAAACGAATGTGTCGCTCTTATGCTCGGTGATGCAAAGGGCAAGATGATTTATTTTGATATAATTTCAAAAGGTTCACTCAATTCATCCGATATGCCCGTCAGAAAAATTGTTGATTTGTCACTTCGTCATAATGCCAAAACTGCGTTTATAGCACATAATCATCCAAGCGGAACGGCTCTGCCTTCGGGAAGCGATCTTGACACAACAATAGTTTTGAAGAGTACGCTTGCAACTGTCGGAGTTGAGCTTATCGACCATTTCATAATAACCGATGATGATTATGTTTCTCTCCGTGAAAGCAGGCTTGCGGGGAACATCTTCTATTATGAAAAGTAATAATGTTCTTTAAAAGAAACATTTGACAATTTAAAACATCTGTTCTATAATTAAAATCGAAATTTTGTTCGGATATGTTTTCTGTTACAGGACTTTTGTAATAAAGAGCCTTGTAACAGGAAACATAATAAAAAAATCCGTATTTGGAATGTGATGTGTATTATGGAATTTAAACTTCATTCAAAATATCAGCCGACAGGAGGCCAGCCGCAGACAATCGAAAAGCTTGTAAACAGTATAAATGCAGGCAACCGTGAACAGACTCTTCTCGGTGTAACGGGTTCGGGTAAAACTTTTACAATGGCAAATGTTATTCAGAAGGTTCAAAGACCGACACTTGTGCTTGCACACAATAAAACTCTTGCGGCTCAGCTTTGCAGTGAGTTCAAAGAGTTCTTTCCGGAAAATGCGGTTGAATATTTTGTGTCATACTACGATTACTATCAGCCTGAGGCATATGTTGCACAGACGGATACTTATATTGAAAAAGACAGTTCAATCAATGACGAGATTGATAAACTCCGCCACAGCGCAACGCTTGCACTTTCCGAAAGACGAGATGTAATTATTGTTGCCTCGGTTTCTTGCATATACAGCCTGGGCGATCCTATTGACTACCGAAATATGGTAATCTCACTTCGTCCCGGAATGGAAAAGTCCCGTGATGAGCTTGTAAAAAAGCTTGTTGAACTGCAGTATGAACGCAATGATGTAAGCTTTACCCGTAATAAATTCAGGGTTCGTGGTGATGTGGTTGAAATTTTCCCTGCCGCATCAAACGATTCTATAATCCGTGTCGAATTTTTCGGAGATGAAATTGACAGAATTTCCGAAATCAATCCGCTTACGGGCGAACTCAAAGCTGTTCTGAAACATGCCGCAATCTATCCTGCGTCACACTACATTGTGTCGGGAGATAAGATGAAAAAGGCTCTTGCGGAAATTGACAGGGAGCTTGAGGAAAGACTTGCATATTTTCGTGAAAACGGAAAGCTCCTTGAGGCACAACGACTTGAACAGCGTACAAGGTACGATATGGAAATGTTGCAGGAAATCGGATTTTGTACGGGTATCGAGAACTATTCAAGAATAATGTCGGGCAGAGCGCCGGGCTCATCGCCGTACACGCTTTTAAGCTATTTCCCCGATGATTTTCTGCTCTTTGTCGATGAGTCCCATGTAACGCTTCCACAGGTACGGGGAATGTTTGCAGGTGACTATGCAAGAAAAAAGAGCCTTATTGACTACGGCTTCAGACTTCCGTCTGCACTTGATAACCGTCCGCTCAACTTTGACGAATTCTATTCAAAAATAAATCAGGCTGTTTATGTAAGCGCAACACCGGGAGATTTTGAGCTTGAAAAATCGGCTGTTGTTGCAGAGCAGATTATCAGACCTACAGGACTTCTTGATCCTGAAATTTCGGTAAGACCTACCGAAGGTCAGCTTGACGACCTTGTGTCCGAAATCAATATCCGTACAGCCAAAAATCAAAGAACACTTGTCACAACCCTTACCAAGAAAATGGCGGAAGACCTTACCGCATATCTTGAAAAGCTGGGTATCAGGGTTCGTTATATGCACCATGACATTGACACCGTTGAAAGAATGGAGATTGTCCGTGATTTAAGACTCGGAGAATTTGATGTTCTTGTCGGAATCAACCTTCTGCGTGAAGGACTTGATATTCCCGAGGTTTCTCTTGTTGCCGTACTTGACGCCGACAAAGAGGGATTTCTCCGTTCAACCCGTTCGCTTATTCAGATTGCCGGCAGAGCCGCACGAAACAGCGAGGGTACGGTTATTATGTATGCCGACAGCGTAACACCGTCAATGAAGGTTGCAATAACCGAAACACAGCGCCGCCGTGAAATTCAGAATAAATATAATGTTGAACACGGCATCGTTCCAAAGACTATTGTCAAAAAGGTCAGCGATATACTTGAAATTTCTACTCACGATGACAGTGAATTTAAAAATACAAAAAAGCTTTCAAAGGCACAAAAACAACAGTTGATAGAAAAACTGACAAAGGAAATGAAAGCTGCCGCAAAGTTGCTTGAATTTGAACACGCCGCATATCTGCGTGATAAAATCAAAAAACTGCGTGGTGAAAAATGATAAAGGAAGAGTAAAATGCCAAGAAAGAAAACCACCGATTATGATAATACCAGTATCACAACGCTAAAGGGTGCCGACCGTGTCCGTAAGCGTCCTGCCGTAATTTTCGGTTCGGACGGTATTGACGGCTGTCAGCACTCCGTGTTTGAGATTCTTTCAAACTCAATAGACGAGGCGAGAGAGGGTTACGGTAAAAAAATCACAGTTACACGCTATTCCGACGGCTCAATTGAGGTTGAAGATCACGGCAGAGGAATTCCCGTTGACTACAACGAAAACGAAAAGCGCTACAACTGGGAACTGGTTTTCTGCGAACTCTATGCCGGCGGTAAGTATAATAACAACGAGGGTGAAAGCTACGAATTTTCCCTTGGTATGAACGGTCTCGGTCTTTGTTCAACCCAGTACAGCTCCGAGTATATGGATGTTGATATCCGCCGTGACGGCTACCGATACACTCTCCGTTTTGAAAAAGGCGAGATTGTCGGCAAGCTCAAAAAAGAGCCGTACAGCAAAAAGGATACGGGTACAAAAATTCATTGGAAACCCGACCTCGAAGTCTTTACGGATATCGACATTCAGCCCGAATATTTTCTTGACATAATGAAAAGACAGGCTATTGTCAACGCAGGAATTGAATTTGTTTTCCGCAATCAAAACGGCAAAAGCTTTGATACAACAAGCTATAACTATGTAAACGGTATTGTTGACCATGTTGCCGAGGTAGTCGGTGAAAACGGACTCAGCTCAATTCAGCATTGGGAAACCGAGGTTAAAACCCGTGACCGTGACGATAAGCCCGAATATAAGTGCAAAATGGATATCTCAGTTGCATTTTCAAATAAAGTGCATCTCACCGAATACTACCACAACTCAAGCTGGCTTGAACACGGCGGCGCTCCCGATAAGGCGGTGCGGAATGCCTTTGTTTACCAGATTGACAGCTACTTAAAACAGAATAATAAATATAACAAAACCGAAAGCAAAATCAAGTATGACGATGTTGAGGACAGCCTTGTGTGCGTTATTTCGTCTTTTTCAAGTGTTTCATCATATGAAAACCAGACCAAAAAGGCGGTTACAAACAAGGGTATTCAGGACGCTATGACTGCATTTCTCCGTCAGAGTCTTGAAGTCTATTTTATTGAAAATCCGCTTGAGGCAGAAAAAATCTGCGAACAGGTGCTTATCAATAAGCGCAGCCGTGAAAATGCTGAGAAAACACGACTTAACATAAAGAAAAAGCTTTCGGGCAATCTCGACATAACAAACCGTGTTGCAAAATTTGTCGATTGCAGAAGTAAAGACACGGAACAGCGTGAACTGTTCATAGTAGAGGGTGACTCTGCTCTCGGTGCCTGTAAACAGGCAAGAAACCCCGATTTTCAGGCAATTATGCCAATCAGAGGTAAAATACTTAACTGCCTTAAAGCCGACTACGATAAGATTTTTAAGAGTGAAATCATTACCGATTTGCTCAAGGTTCTCGGTTGCGGTGTTGAGGTTAAGTCAAAAGCAAACAAGAATCTTTCAAGCTTTGATATGAACGCACTTCGCTGGAGCAAAATTATTCTCTGCACCGATGCCGATGTTGACGGCTTCCAGATCAGAACACTTTTACTTACCATGCTTTACAGACTTACACCTACACTCATTGAAGAAGGCAAGGTGTTTATTGCCGAATCGCCTCTTTATGAAATTACATCCAAAAACGATGTATATTTTGCATACGATGAGGTTGAAAAGGATAAGTTCATTGAACAGCTCGGCAAGGAGAAATTCACAATTCAGCGTTCAAAAGGTCTTGGCGAAAACGAACCCGATATGATGAACCTTACCACAATGAACCCCGAGTCACGCAGACTTATCAAGGTTCTTCCTGCCGATGCAGAACAGACAGCGGAAATTTTTGATGTTCTTCTCGGTGACAATCTTCAGGGAAGAAAAGATTATATAGTAGAACACGGCAACGAATATATTGACCAGCTTGATGTAAGCTGATTGGAGGTGGAAATAAATGGCGAAAAAATATTCAAAGACTCCCCGCAGAACTTCACCGTCAAAAACTCACGGTGTAATCAACGGTGCGGGTGAAGTAGTGGAACAGCCAATCGTTTCCACTATCAGAGAGAACTATATGCCGTATGCAATGAGCGTAATTCTCTCCCGTGCAATTCCCGAAATCGACGGATTCAAGCCGTCGCACAGAAAGCTCCTGTATATGATGTACAAAATGGGACTTCTGAACGGCGGAAGAACAAAATCGGCAAACATTGTCGGTGCAACAATGAAGCTTAATCCTCACGGCGACTCTGCAATTTATGACACAATGGTTCGTCTTTCAAGGGGCTATGAGGCACTTTTGCATCCGTATGTAGATTCAAAGGGTAACTTCGGTAAATTCTACAGCCGTGACATGGCGTGGGCGGCATCCCGTTATACTGAGGCAAAGCTTGACGCAATCTGCAACGAGCTGTTTCGTGATATAGACAAAGATACCGTAGATTTTGTAGATAACTACGATAATACAATGAAAGAACCGTCACTTTTGCCGGTTGCATTTCCGTCTGTACTTGTAAACGCAAACACAGGTATTGCCGTTGGTATGGCGTCAAATATCTGTTCATTCAATCTGCGTGAAATCTGCGAAACAACAGCGGCACTTATCCGTGATCCCGACCATGATATAAAGTCAACTCTGCCGGCTCCTGATTTTACAGGCGGATTTCAGATTATCGATGATGAAAATGTCATCAATCAAGTCTATGAAACCGGCAGAGGAAGCATCAAGCTCCGTGCAAAGTATGTCTATGACAAGTCTGCAAACTGTATAGATATCCTTTCAATCCCGGCTACAACAACTTGTGAGGTTATCATTGAAAAGGTAATCGACCTTGTAAAGCAGGGTAAAGTCAAGGAAATTTCCGATATTCGTGACGAAACAGGTATTGACGGACTTAAAATTACAATTGACCTCAAGCGTGGCATTGATGCCGACAAGCTTATGACAAAGCTTTACCGCTTTACAACACTCGAAGATTCCTATTCCTGCAACTTCAATGTGCTTATTGCAGGTGTTCCGAGGGTTCTTGGTGTAAAGGCATTGCTTGAAGAATGGATTGCTTTCAGAATTGAGTGCGTCAGAAGAAGAACATATTTTGACCGCAACAAAAAAGCTGACAAGCTTCATCTTTTAAGAGGTCTTGAAAAAATTCTTCTCGATATTGACAAGGCAGTAAAGATTGTCCGTGAAACCGATGAAGAATCCGAGGTTGTGCCAAACCTTATGATTGGATTCGGAATTGACGAAATACAGGCTGAATATGTTGCCGAAATAAAACTTCGTCATCTTAACCGTGAATACATTTTAAAGCGTACAAAAGACCTTGAAGACCTTGAAAAAGAGATTGCCGAGCTTGACGAAATTTTAAAAAGCAAGGCAAGAATCAAGACAATCATTGTCAAAGAACTCAAATCAATTGCCGAGAAATACGGTCAGCCGAGAAAGAGCATCATAATCTATGACGATGTTGCAAGATATGAGGAAGAGACAGTCGAGATTCCCGATTATCCTGTTAATCTTTTCTTTACAAAAGAGGGATATTTCAAGAAGATTACTCCGCAGTCGCTCAGAATGAGCGGTGAACAAAAGCTCAAAGACGGTGACGAAATTATTCAGGAGCTTGAGTTCACAAACAACTGCGACCTTTTGTTCTTTACAGACAAGTGTCAGGTGTATAAGGCAAAGGCTGATGATTTTGCACAGACAAAGGCAAGCGTACTCGGTGACTATGTTGCCGCAAAGCTTGGCTTTGATGAAGGCGAAAATGCTGTGAAAATGGTTGTTACAAAAGATTACAAGGGTATGCTGCTCTTTGCTTTTGAAAACGGCAAGGCGGCAAAAGTTCCGCTTGAATCCTACGCAACAAAGACTAACCGTAAAAAGCTCACGGGCGCATATTCCGACAAATCTCCGCTTGTCGGACTTCTCTATATTCCTGAGGACGAAGAGGTTCTCTTCAAGGCGTCATCGGGAAATATGCTCCTTGTTCACACGGGTGCACTCGCTCTCAAAACAACCCGTTCAACACAGGGTGTTGCCGTTCTCAAGCCCAAAAAAGGTCACAGACTTTTCAGCATAGAACGCTATAAAGACGGTACTTTTACAAATCCAAAGCGTTACAGAACAAGTTCACTTCCTGCAAGAGGTGCGTTGCCCGTGAACGATGATTCAAAAGACGAACAGCTTTCGCTGATTTGATTTTGAAAAAATTAATAAAAATCTTGTAATATCTCTTGAAAAAGCTGTGTTTATGTGGTATTATAAAACAGTTATTAAAGCAGAATTTGTTTTATTCGTATTTATTAAATGAAAGGAAGATAAAAATGAGCATTTGGGGCATTGTTTTAGGCGTATTGCTCGCAATCGTATCTGTTGCCATTATCGTTGTAATTATCCTTCAGGAGGGTAATCAGCAGGGTATCGGTGCTGTAACAGGTGTTGCCGATTCTTATTTCTCAAAGAATAAGGCTCGTTCGATTGATGCTTTCCTCTCACGCTGGACAAAAGTTTTTGCTGCAATATTCGTAATTTTTGTAATTGCACTTAATGTGCTTTCAAAGTTCGGTGTACTGTAAGCATATTAACTTAATAATCAGCATAAAATTAACCGTCAGGGCAATCCTCTGGCGGTTTTACTTTTTATATGGAGTTGTTAAAAATGCCTTGGTGGGGAATATGTCTGATTATTTTTGTAACATTTATAACTTTCGCAATCTTGCACTTTCTCGGCAAAAACAAGCACCCGTTCAAACGCTCTCTGCTTTCAATGACTTTGGGAGCGGCAACATTGTTTGCGGTCAATCTGACGGGAGCTTTTACGGGCGTAACTTTGCCCATAAGCCTTTTATCACTTTTGGTATCAATAATAGGAGGAATACCCGGAGTAACGCTTATGCTCGGTCTTAGTCTTTTTTTCTGAATAATCACAGAAGGGGCGGTCATATCGACAGCCCCTTAATTGTTTGTATGAAATTTTATACAATGCCGTAAAGTTCCTCAAGAGCCTCACCGACGGTTTCTTTGTCTTTGGTCAGGAGTGCAAGCATAATTTTGTACGCTTTTTTCGGATTGTCAAGAAAATTTTTTTTGAGAATAAGAGCCTGTTCCATTTCGGGAGCATAAACATCAAGCTTCATCAAATCCATATCACCGCCGGATACAGAACATTTAACAGTAAATCCGTTTGAACTTTTTACAATATCAACCTTGTTTTCAATCTCATTTTTCTTTACGGCAAGGAGCTTAACCGCACAAGCGTATGCCTTTTCTTTGATAGAGTACGCAAGAATGCTGTCAAGCTGTTTTGCAATTTCAACACCGTTTTCCGTGAGCGCATATGTTTTGTGTTCATCATCGGCAGGCACAAGGTTACCGTTTGTAACAAGGTCGTCAAAGGCGGAACTTGTTTCAAAATAATTGGCAAGCCCCTGCTTTAGAATTGCCTGTATGACAATTCCTTTGTCTATATTTTCTTTTACAGAATTATACAAATAACATATCAAGGTTTTAATTTCGTTTTTGCTTCTCATTCCACCGGGATTAATACCCTCGTCAAATGTATCGAAAGCCATAAAATCACCTGCTTTTGCTGATAGATTCGTAGTGACAGCTTAATTTGTGCAAAAATAACTTAAATTATATCTGTCTATTGTTATTATAGCACATTATCTTCACAAAAGCAAAGAGGTTGTGCGTATTTATTTTATTCATTATTAAGCAAATTTGCAAGAGTTACACTGTCAAGGTAATTATTGATTAAATTGTCAAGCTGTTGCCAGATAGGATGTGAGGGACACGATTCCATATGATTGCAATGTTCGTGAGTTTTTGAAGTGCATGGGACAGACGCAAGGTCGCCCTCCGTAAGCCTGAGAATTTCACCGAGTGAATAATCTTTTGGTTCTTTGGTCAGCTTATAGCCGCCGCCCTTTCCTTTTACGCCCTCAAGCAGATTGTGGTCAACAAGGGTTTTGAGTATGCCTTCCATATATTTTTTGGAAATATTCTGTCTTTCTGCAATTTCTTTGAGCGGAATATATCTGTTCTGCCCGTTTTTTGCCAGATCGACAAGCACATACAGCGTGTAACGACCTTTACTTGAAATCAGCATAAAATTATCCCCTTTTGGCAAGGCTTGCATATTTTGTAAGCCTGTTTTGCTTATATACCTTGATTATATACAAAAAACGATAAAAATGCAATACCAACCCATTGACAAAATGGGTTGAAAAGGTTATATTTTAATTATCCACTCCTTTGGTGGGTTGATAATATAACAAGGTGGGATTATGAAATGGCAGACAAATTACTTGATGTAAACGGTTTGACTGTAAGTGTAGAGGAAAAGGAAATTCTGCACGATATAAATCTTAGTATAAACAAAGGTGAAACGCATGTGCTTATGGGACCAAACGGTGCAGGCAAGTCAACGCTTGGATTTGCACTTATGGGCAGTCCTAAATATACGCTTAATTCCGGCGAAATACTTTTTAACGGAAAAAACATTAACGATGAAACACCCGATAAAAGGTCAAAGGACGGAATTTTTCTTTCATTCCAAAGTCCTCTTGAAGTTCCGGGGCTTTCACTTTCATCATTTATTCGTAACGCTCTTGAAAAGAACCGTGGCAAAAGAATCCGCCTTTGGGACTTTAAAAAAGAGCTCAGACAGGCTATGGAGCTTTTGCAGATGGATCCGTCATATTCCGAGCGTGATCTAAATGTAGGTTTTTCGGGCGGTGAAAAGAAAAAAGCAGAAATTTTGCAGATGCTTTTACTCAATCCAAAGCTTGCAATTCTTGACGAAACAGACTCGGGTCTTGATGTTGATGCGGTTCGCACAGTTTCAAAGGGCGTTGAACATTATCAGAAAAACCGTGACGGTGCATTGCTCATTATCACACACAGCACAGGTATTCTCGAATCTCTCAAAGTTGATTATACCCATATTATGGTAAACGGCCATATAGTTAAAACAGGCGACGCATCGTTGATTGATGAAATCAATGAACACGGTTTTGAAAAGTATCTTGAACTTTATGCAGAAAAGTTCTGACGGAGGGATTAAGATGAAAGAAAGAACATATGTCGATGATGTTGACAGAAGTGTCTACGATATCAAAGACAAAGAAAATGATGCCTACCGTATCAAATCAGGTCTTGATGCCTCAATTGTAGAAAAAATTTCAAAGGAAAAGAACGATCCCGTGTGGATGCAGAATTTCCGTTTGCAGTCACTTCAAATTTATAATGAACTCAAAGTTCCAAACTGGGGACCGCCCATTGACGGACTTAATATGGACAATATTGCAACCTATGTCCGTCCGAACACAAGGATGACCGCAAAATGGTCGGAAGTTCCCGAAGATATCAAGAATACATTTGAAAGGCTCGGTATTCCTCAGGCAGAGAGAAAGTCCCTTGCAGGTGTCGGAGCACAGTATGATTCCGAGCTTGTGTACCACAATGTTCGTGAAGAGGTTGCCGCACAGGGCGTAGTATATACCGATATGGAGAGTGCGTTAAAGGGCGAATATGCCGACATGGTAAAAAAATATTTTATGAAACTTGTCCGTCCGAATGACCACAAATTTGCCGCACTTCACGGTGCAGTATGGTCAGGAGGTTCGTTTGTGTATGTTCCGCCGGGAGTATCGGTAGAAATTCCGTTGCAGTCATATTTCAGACTTAATGCACCCGGTGCAGGTCAGTTTGAACACACGCTCATTATCGTTGACGAGGGTGCAGACCTGCATTTTATAGAGGGTTGTTCTGCTCCGAAATATAACATAGCAAATCTTCACGCAGGATGCGTTGAGCTTTTTGTAAAGAAAAATGCAAGGCTCAGATATTCAACAATCGAAAACTGGTCAAAAAATATGTACAACCTTAACACCAAAAGAGCGCTTGTTGAAGATGGCGGTACTATGGAATGGGTATCGGGTTCATTCGGCTCTCATGTGTCGTATCTTTATCCGATGACAATTTTAAAAGGCGACCGTTCAAGAATGGAGTTTACGGGCATTACATTTGCAGGCAAGGGACAGAACCTTGATACAGGCGCAAAAGTAGTTCATATCGGCAAAGAAACATCTTCGTTTATGAACACAAGGTCAATTTCAAAAGACGGCGGAATCAGCACATTCAGAAGCTCCGTTGTTGTAAACAAATCTGCCGAAAATGCAAAATCTGCCGTTTCATGTCAATCACTTATGCTTGATTCAAAGTCACGCTCAGATACTATTCCTGTAATGGATATCAGAACTCCGCACGCAGATATCGGTCACGAGGCGAAAATAGGCAGAATCAGCGATGAGGCGGTATTCTACCTTATGTCAAGAGGTCTTAGTGAAGAGGATGCAAGGGCGATGATAGTCAGCGGTTTTGCAGACAATGTGTCAAAGGAACTTCCGCTTGAATATGCGGTTGAAATGAACAATCTCATTCAGCTTGAGATGAAGGGCAGTATCGGATAAGGAGGACATTATGGTTGATAATAAAGACTTAACAGTGAACTTTCTTCCGTCACCCACTTGGAACCGATTAGGAGTGAATCGGGCAAAAATCCGAAATATTCCCGTTGACGGTTGGAACAGTATTCCTGTTCAAATAGAAATAATCGAGAAATATATAAACAATTCCGATTCGGAAATTTGGGATTCATTTGCAAATATTCAGACAGGTATGGGCGAGGAGATTGACGAAATCTCAAAAATATCACCGCCTGAAAAAATCAGAATATCGGCTGATAAAACAAAAAGCGAAAAGCTGTTTTTTAATTGCAAAAACGGTGAAAACGCTTTTGCAGATGTAGAACTTTACGCTCCCGAAAACACAGAACTTACCGTGTTTATGACAATGCAGTCAGCGTGGAACGCAAACGGTATTTGTGCCGTAAGAACTAAATTTAAAGCTGAAAAAGGCGCAAAAATCAGACTCGTACAGCTTAATCTCCTTTCGCAAAATTTCCGCTTTATAAACGATGTCGGTGCAGAATGTGAAGATAATGCAACCGCAGAGATATTACAGCTTTTCATCGGCGGAAATGAAACCTATACAGGCACAAAGACAACGCTTTTGGGTAGGCAGAGCAATCTTGACCTCAATGTCGGCTACTATTGCAAGGACGAGCAGCTGCTTGATATGAACTATGTTGCCGAGCATATCGGCAAAAAGACCGTCAGCTCAATGAATGCCGGCGGTGTTTTGAGGGATAAAGCACATAAATTATTCCGTGGTACAATTGATTTCCCACTCGGCTCATCGGGTGCAAAAGGTTACGAGAACGAAGATGTTCTAATTTTAGGCGAAGATGTAATCAATCAGACCGTACCGCTCATTCTTTGTGCGGAAGAGGATGTTGAGGGCAACCACGGTGCGTCAATCGGCAGACCGTCCGATGATGTGCTTTTCTATCTTGCAAGCAGAGGCCTTGACGAAGAAGAGGCTTGTAACCTTATGGCTCGTGCAAAACTTGACGCTTTATGCTCAAAAATCGGTGATGAGGAGCTTGAAACGCTTGCAAAATCCTGTCTGGAGGAGGTTACAGGCTATGCAAATGAAAAACTTTAAGGAAGATTTTCCGCTTTTGCGAGAAAATCCTGTAGTCTATCTCGACAGTGCCGCAACTGCTCAAAGACCTGAATCAGTTATAAATTCGGAAATGGAGTTCTACAAAAAATTCAATGCAAATCCTCTGCGTGGACTTTATGATTTGGGTTTCAAAGCAACCGAGTGTTATGAGCAATCCCGTGAAACAGTCAGAAAGTTCATTAATGCAAGGTCGGAGCGTGAAATAATATTTACACGCAATGCAACCGAGAGCCTCAATCTTGTTGCCTACAGCTACGGAATGAATTTTCTAAAAAAAGGTGACGAAATTCTTGTCACTGTAATGGAACACCACAGCAACCAGTTGCCATGGAGAGTTGTTGCAGAAAAAACGGGCGCAGCGGTAAAGTACATTGAATGCAACCCTGACGGCACAATTACCGAAGAACAGCTGAAACAGGCTTTTTCGGAGCATACAAGGCTTGTGGCAGTAACTCACATATCAAATGTACTCGGTTGCAAAACTCCCATAAAGCGTATCACAGAGCTTGCAAAGGAATGCGGTGCAGTTGTTGTGCTTGATGCATCACAGAGCGTTCCGCACATTCCCGTTGATGTTCAGTCGCTTGATGTAGATTTTCTTGCATTTTCCGGTCACAAACTTATGGCACCCTTCGGAATCGGTGTATTATACGGCAGAGAAAGCCTTCTTGAAAAAATGCCGCCGTTTTTAACGGGCGGTGAGATGATTGATTCCGTTACAAGGGACAAGGTTATCTATTCCGATTTACCGCATAAATTTGAGGCAGGAACGGTAAATGCGGCTGGCGCATGGGGGTTGAAAACCGCAATTGAATATATTCAAAATATTGGTTTTGATACAATCGGCGCTATTGAAGAAGAGCTTACCAAAAGAGCCTTTGACGGACTTATGAAAATTCCTCACATCAATATTCAGGGAAGCAACAATCCGAAAGAGCATTGCGGAATTATCAGCTTTACAATTGACGGAGTTCATCCGCATGATGTCAGCAGTATTCTCGACGCTGACGGTATTGCAGTCCGTGCAGGACACCATTGCGCACAGCCTTTGATGGAATTTTTAGGCATTCCGTCAACAACAAGGGCAAGCATTTATTTCTACAATACGAAAGATGACATTGATGCGTTTTTGAACAGTGTGTCATCTGTCAGAAGGAGAATGGGATATGGAAAATAATAGAAGCTTTTACAATGAAATTCTGACCGATCACAATCTTCATCCAATGCACAAACATCCGCTTGATACGGCAACGGCAAGCCTTGAGGGCGTAAACCCAAGCTGTGGTGACGACATTGTGCTTAATCTTAATATCAAAGACGGTGTGATTACAGACGGTTCGTTTACAGGTGACGGTTGTGCAATTTCCCAGGCGTCAGCCGATATTATGCTTGATTTGATTATCGGCAAAACAGTTGATGAAGCCGAACATCTGAAAGATATTTTCCTTAAAATGATTCAAGGTAAAGCAACTGACGAAGAAATTGAAGAGCTTGAGGAGGGCGGAGCATTGTCTGACATTTCTCATATGCCTGCCCGTGTAAAATGTGCAGTTCTCGGTTGGCACACATTTGAAAACATTGTAAAAGAATAATTTACTGAATTTAATATTTTATAAAACACATTCGGGGAACAGATAAAATAATTTCTGTTCCCCGATTTTTATTTAAAAAATCGGGATTAATGTATTAAAACAACTAATACAAATCTTGACAAATATTGTTTTAAAATAGTATAATAAAAG
>ERZ791812.563-NODE-563-length-19205-cov-12.949295_pt1 | contig 19205 bp, 17 predicted proteins | sample MGYA00510303_ERZ791812 | MGnify/ENA primary metagenome ERZ791812 (study PRJEB30046, sample SAMN00791985) | human gut metagenome | study: EMG produced TPA metagenomics assembly of the A metagenome-wide association study of gut microbiota in type 2... | reverse complement strand
GACTGGAGCGTGCGCCGCGCCTTTACCGCACAGATCATCATCAACCATGTGCAGGCACGCGATGGCGAGAAGATCGACAATATGCAGCAGGCGCTGGACCGCGCTGTGGCAAACGGCGTGAAGAACCTGATCGTGCAGCCCACCCATCTGATGCACGGTGCCGAGTATGACGAGATGAACGAGATGCTGGACCAGTACCGCGACAAGTTTGAGAGCGTTGCTGTGGCCGAGCCCCTGCTGGGCGAGGTGGGCGCAGATGCTTCCGTCATCAATGCAGATAAGGAAGCTGTTGCCAAGGCTGTTACCGCTGCCGCTGTGAAGGAAGCCGGTTACGACAGCACCGCTGCTGCCGCCGCCGATAAGACCGCTTTCGTCTTTATGGGTCACGGCACCTCTCACACCGCCAAGGTGAGTTACAGCCAGATGCAGACCACCATGCAGACGCTGGGCTACGACAACGTGTTCATCGGCACGGTGGAGGGCGAGCCTGAGGACACCTCCTGCGAGGCCGTCATCGAGGCTGTAAAGGCTGCCGGTTACACCAAAGTCATCCTGCGCCCGCTGATGGTGGTGGCAGGCGACCACGCCAACAACGATATGGCCGGTGAGGATGCCGACAGCTGGCTGAGCCAGTTTACCGCCGCAGGCTGCTTTGAAAATGTGGAGTGCCAGATCTCCGGTCTGGGCCGCATTGCGGATGTTCAGCAGCTGTACATTGCACATACCAAGGCCGCTATGGATCTTCTGAACGGCTAATGGATTCAGAAGCCCTCTCCGGCGCTGCCAAGCATACGGAGAGGGCTTCTTTTATGGGCGTATTCCCCGCACGAGGAGAACGTGCCCCCTACCCCGGCAGCTTAGACGCCGGGCAAAAATTTAGGATACTGAGGTATTTATTTATGCGCTGCAAACAGTTTATCATCGTTTCTCTGGCCGGTGTGGTGCTGGCTGCTTCTCTGGCAGGCTGCGGCGGGGCTGCCCCCGCTTCTTCCGCTGCCGCAAGCTCTGAAGCTGCTTCTTCCGTGGTGGTTTCCTCTGCCGCTGCTGAGACTGCCCTGCCGGACGGCGTATATACCGCTGATTTCGAGACCGACAGCAGTATGTTCCACCCCAATGAAGCCTGCAACGGCAAAGGCACCCTGACCGTGGAAAACGGCGTGATGACCTTCCACGTCAGTCTGGCTTCCAAAAAGATCGTGAACCTCTACCCCGGCCTTGCCGCCGATGCCGAGGCCAACAAGACCGCATGGCTCATCCCCACCGTGGACACGGTTACCTACGCAGACGGCACCACCGAGGAAGTGTATGGTTACGATATCCCGGTGGAAGCACTGGACACCGACTTCCAGCTGGCGTTGCTTGGCACTAAGGGCAAGTGGTACGACCACATCGTCAGCGTGCGCAACGCTGAACCCAAGACCGAGCAGGCCGCCGAGATCCCCGCAGACGGCACTTATACTGCTGCCGTAGTGCTGGAGGGCGGCTCCGGCCGCGCCACCGTGGAAAGCCCCGCTGCCCTGACCGTGGCTGAGGGCAAGATGACTGCTACCATCGTGTGGAGCAGCCCCAACTACGACTACATGATCGTGGATGGCGAGAAGTATCTGCCCACCAACACCGAGGGCAACTCCACCTTTGAAATTCCTGTGGCTGCACTGGGCACCCCGCTGACTGTTACCGCCGACACTGTTGCCATGAGCAAGCCCCACGAGATCGAATACACCCTGACCTTTACCTTGGAGTAACCTTCCATGAAGCTGACCCGCGCACAATTTTTAAAGGCTCTGCCCGCCGCCGCGCTGGTGCTTGCAGGCTGCACGGCCGCGCCCACCGCACCCGCCGATACGGACGAGCTGGTTTTTGACCACACCTACCCGCTGGACTACGCCACCCAGTTTACCGCCGACTGCTATGCAGACGGCTCTACCCTGCTGACCATCCCGGACGCACAGGCAAAGTTTCTTGTCCGGCCGGAGGGCGCTGCCACCCTGCACACCGTGCCCGAGGGCGTGACCGTTTTGCAGCAGCCGGTGCAGAACATTTATCTGGTGTCCACCTCTGCTATGGACTTGTTCCTTCATCTGGACGCGCTGGACAGCATTGCCCTTTCCGGCACCCGCGCCGAGGGCTGGTATCTGGACGAGGCAAAGCAGGCCATGCAGGCCGGGCGCATCGCCTACGCGGGCAAGTACAGCGCCCCGGACTACGAACGCATCCTGACCGCAGAATGCGGCCTTGCGGTGGAAAACACCATGATCTACCACACCCCGGAGGTAAAGGAGCAGCTGGAACGGTTCGGCATTCCGGTGCTGGTGGAGCGCTCCAGCTACGAGAGCAGCCCGCTGGCACGGATGGAATGGATCAAACTGTACGGTATCTTGCTGGGCAAAGAAGCCCTTGCCGAGGAGGTTTTTGCGCAGCAGGCGCAGCGCATTGCACCGCTGCTGGAGCAGCCCTCCACCGGCAAACGCTGCGCGTTTTTCTCCATTACTTCCAGCGGCCTTGCCACTGTGCGCAAAAGCGGAGACTATGTGGCGCAGATGATCGGCATGGCCGGGGGCGAATATGTTTTTGCAGACCTTGCCGACAGCGGCAACAGTCTTTCCACCATGAATATCCCACTGGAGGATCTTTACGCTGGGGTCAAGGATGCCGATGTGCTTATTTATAACGGCACCATCGAGGGCAGCATCTCCACAAAAGAAGAACTGCTTGCCCGCTGCGCGTTGCTGGCAGAATGCAAGGCGGTGCAAAGCGGGAACATCTGGTGCACGACGCCCAGCTTTTTCCAGCAGAGCATGGCACTGGCAGATTTTATGCTGGACCTCCACGCTGTTTTTACCGGGGAGACTGCCGACCCCGACACCCTGCATTTTTTGACCAAAATTACCTGAGGAGCCGCTTATGACCAGCCGCAAACGCCTTGTTTTTTCCTATTGCTGCCTTGCCCTGCTGCTGGCGATGCTGTTTGCCGTGAGCCTGTTCTGGGGCAGCGTTGCGCTTACCCCGCAGGCCGTGCTTGCAGCCCTGACCGGACGCGGACAGGACGCGCTGAGCGTAGGCATTATCACACAGCTGCGCCTGCCCCGCGCGGTGATGGCCGCGTTACTGGGCGCTGCGCTCTCGGCAGCAGGCTATCTGTTGCAGACCTTTTTTGCAAACCCCATTGCCGGCCCCTTTGTGATGGGCATTTCCAGCGGGGCTAAGCTGGCGGTGGCGCTGGTGATGGTGCTGTTTTTGAACTACGGCCTACTGACAAGCTCTGCCGTACTCATCCTTGCGGCCTTTGCGGGCGCTATGGCGGCCATGGCCTTTGTGCTGGCCGCTGCCCGCCGGGTGCAGCGCATGAGCATCCTTGTAATCTGCGGCGTGATGATCGGTTACATCTGCTCTGCCATCACCGAGTTTGTGGTGGCCTTTGCACAGGACAGCAGCATCGTCAACCTGCACAACTGGTCGCAGGGCAGCTTTTCCGGCATGACGTGGGGCAACGTGCGCACGGCAGCGCTGGTGGTGCTGCCCGCGCTGGCAGCGGCGTTCTGCCTTGCAAAGCCCATGGCCGCTTACCAGATGGGCGAAGCCTACGCCCGCAGTGTGGGCGTGGATGTGCGGCGGTTTTCCCGGCTGCTGGTGCTGCTTTCCAGCCTGCTGGCCGCCTGCGTTACCGCCTTTGCCGGGCCCATCTCCTTTGTGGGCATCGCGGTGCCGCACCTTGTCAAGCAGCTGCTGGGCAGTGCCCGCCCGCTGTATGTGCTGCCCGGGTGCTGCTTGGGCGGGGCGGCGTTCTGCCTGCTGTGTGATCTGATCGCCCGCAGCTTGTTTGCGCCCATGGAACTTTCCATCAGCGCGGTCACCGCTGTATTCGGCGCGCCGGTGGTCATTGGGCTGCTGCTGCGCCGCAACCGGGAGGATGTGCGATGAAGTACTCTGTTGAAACCAACGCCCTTGCCATCGGCTACGGCAAAGCTGCCCTTGCCCGGGATATCGCGCTGGGCGCTGCCAAGGGGCAGGTGCTGGCACTCATCGGCCCGAACGGCGCGGGCAAATCCACCCTGCTCAAAACATTGGCGGGGCAGCTTGCCCCTTTGGGCGGCGCGGTACTGCTGGACGGGCAGGAGCTGGCACGCATCCCCGGCAACGCCCGGGCGCAAAAGCTGGCGCTGATGTTGCCCCACACCCGCCGCACCGAGCTGACCACCTGCTTTGAGTTTGCGGCGGCAGGACGCATCCCCTACACCGGGCGGCTGGGCATCCTTTCCGCCGAGGACAAAAAGCAGATACAAAACGCGCTGGAGCTGGTGGGCGCGGCGCATCTGGCCAACCGGGACTTCAACTGCGTCAGTGACGGACAGCGGCAGCGCATTCTGCTGGCGCGGGCAGTCTGTCAGCAGCCGCAGGTGCTTCTGCTGGACGAGCCCACCTCTTTTCTGGATATCAAGGGCAAGATCGAGCTACTGACCATTTTGCAAAAGCTGGCGCATGAGCAGCAGCTTGCGGTCATCGTGACCCTGCACGAGCTGGACATGGCGCAGAAGATCGCGGACGCGGTGGTCTGCGTTTCGCCACAAGGCGTCTCTTCCCCCATGCCACCGGCACAGGCCTTTGCACGGGAAAATATCAAAGCACTCTACGGCCTGACCGAGGAACAGTACAGCGCTGTTTTTGGTCCACCAAAGCCGGAAAAGCCCCAATTTGAGCACTATGTGCGCAGCGGGCAGAAGCTGCTGCATTGCGGGTACACTACCGGCACCTGTGCGGCGCTGGCCGCTGCCGGGGCCGCCCGGCTGCTGCTGACCGGCACAGCACCGGAAACCGTCGCCCTGCGCACGCCGAAAGGCATTGTGGTAGAGGTTGCCCCCCTGTTCTGCCGCACCGTTGCCGAGGGTGCGGAATGCGCCATTGAAAAGGACGGCGGCGACGATGTGGACGTGACCACCGGTCTGCCGGTGACCGCCACGATGACGCTGCTGCCCGGCACGCCCGAGATATGTATTACCGGCGGCGCGGGAGTGGGCCGGGTGACGAAGCCCGGGCTAGACCAGCCGGTTGGGCAGGCCGCCATCAACCATGTGCCCCGGCAGATGATCACCGAGGCGCTGCGCCGGGAGGCGGAAGCCGTCTGTTACCCCGGCGGCTTTGCCGTGACTATCTCTATCCCCGGCGGCGAGGAGGTAGCCCGGCGCACCTTCAACCCGCATATCGGGGTGGAGGGCGGGCTGTCGGTGCTGGGCACCAGCGGCATTGTAGAACCCATGAGCCAGCAGGCCATTCTGGATACCATCCAACTGGAGATGAATCAGGCGGCGCTGCGGGCAAACGACCACCGGCAGCTCATCCTTGCCCCGGGCAATTACGGGCTGGACTATCTGCACGAAACGTATCCGCAGTTTGCTGATATCCCGGTGGTCAAGACGTCCAACTTTATCGGAGATACGCTGGATATGGCAGCGGCGGCGCACTTTGAACAGGTGCTGCTGGTGGGACACATCGGCAAGCTGTGCAAGCTGGCGGGCGGCATTATGAACACCCATTCCCACACGGCAGACTGCCGCACGGAACTGTTCTGCACCCATGCTGCCCTGTGCGGTGCTGACCGGAAGGTGTGCACTGCGCTGTACAATGCAGCCACCACGGATGCCTGTCTGGAGATTCTGGACACTGCCGGGCTGCGGAAACCGGTGCTGCAAAGCCTGCTTGCCGCCATCCAGCTGCATCTCGACCGCCGCGCGGGCGGGGCGTTCCGGGTGGGCGCCGTGCTGTTTTCAAACCAGCATGGCCCGCTGGGACAGACCGAAACTGCCGCCCGTCTGCTGAACGAATGGAAGGAGTAACGCACATGGTACATTTTGTAGGTGCCGGGCCCGGCGCACCGGATCTGATCACCCAGCGCGGCGCAGCATTTTTACAGGCCGCAGACTGCATTATTTACGCAGGCAGTCTGGTCAACCCGGCACTGCTGGGGCTGGCAAAGCCGGGCTGTGCCATCTATAACAGCGCCGAAATGACGCTGGAGCAGGTGCTGGACGTGATGCGCCGGATGGAAGCTGCCGGTAAAAGCACTGTGCGGTTACACACTGGCGACCCCTGCCTGTACGGTGCCATCCGGGAGCAGATGGATGCACTGGACGCAGACGGCATTTGTTACGATGATACCCCCGGTGTTTCCAGCTTTTGCGGCGCTGCCGCTGCGCTGAACGCCGAGTATACCCTGCCCATGGTCAGCCAGACGGTCATCATCACCCGCATGGAGGGGCGCACCCCCGTACCGGAGCGGGAAAGGCTGGCAAGCCTTGCCGCCCACGGCGCGACCATGGTGATCTTCCTGTCCATCGGGCTGATTGACAAGGTGCAGACGGCGCTTTTGCAGGGTGCGTATACGCCGGACACCCCCGCCGCCGTGGTGTACAAGGCCAGCTGGCCGGAAGAAAAAATCGTGCGGTGCACAGTTGGTTCTTTGGCTGAGAGCACCCGTGCAGCGGGCATTACCAAGACGGCACTTATCGTAGTGGGAGATTTTCTCGGCACGCAGTACGAGCGCAGCAAGCTGTACGACCCCGCCTTTACCACCGAGTTCCGCAAAGGAGAACCGGTATGACCCGCGCTTACCTTGCCTTTACGGAAACTGGCCTTGCGCTAGCAAAGCGTCTGGCCGTCGCCTTGCCCGGCAGTGTTGCCCGGTGCGGGCGGGATGGTGTTTCTCTTGCAGAATGGACAAGCGCGCAGTTTGTGCAGTCGGATGCGCTGATATTTGTAGGCGCAGCGGGCATTGCGGTGCGGGCCATCGCGCCCCACTGCAAGAGCAAGACTACCGACCCGGCTGTGGTAGTGGTGGACGAATGCGGGCGGTTTGCCGTGCCCATTCTGTCCGGACATCTGGGCGGCGCGAACGATCTTGCGCGGGCCATTGCCGCTGTATGCGGAGCCGTGCCGGTGATCACCACCGCCACCGATGCCCACGGCATTTTTGCGGTGGACGAGTGGGCAAAGCACCAAAACTGCATGGTACTAGAGCCGGAACGCATCAAGCTGGTCAGCGGCAAATTACTGGCCGGGCAGCCGGTATATTACTGGGCAGATATTCCGGTAACAGACACCGTGCCCGCAGGGTTATTCCCCGCTGATACCCCGGGAAAAGCCGACTTTGCACTCACCCTTTGCCCCACCGGGCAGGCACTGCATCTTGTGCCGCGCATCGGAGTGCTGGGCATCGGCTGCAAGCGGGGCACAAGCGCTGAAACGCTGGAAGCTGCCTTTGCCGCCTTCTGCACCCGGTACGGCTTTGCTGCGCAGGCAGTTACCGCCGCCGCAAGCATCGACCTGAAGCAAAACGAGCCGGGCTTGCTGGCCTTTTGTCAGGCGCACGGCTGGCCGGTGCGGTTTTACTCTGCCGCACAGCTGCGCAGCTTGCCCGGGCAGTTCACTCCCTCCCCTTTTGTACAAAGTGTGACCGGAGTGGATAATGTCTGTGAGCGGGCGGCTGTGCTGGACGCAGACGGCAGCCTGTTTTACCCGAAATTTGCTTGCAGCGGCGTGACCCTTGCGCTGGCGTGCAGGCCCTTTGCCCCGGACTGGAGGTGGCAGAATGCTTGACGTGATGGAAATCGATATTGACCGTCCCGAGAAGATAGTCTATGTCGTGGGGCTTGGCCCCGGCGAGCCTTTTTATATGACCCAGCAGGCCGCGAATACGCTGGAAAGCGTTGACGCGATTTGTGGATATAAGGTCTATCTTGACCTCATCCGCGATGAATTCCCCTGCGAGGAATACTATGCCACCAGCATGACGCAGGAGCTTGACCGCTGCCGCTGGGCGCTGGAAAAAGCACGCACCAGCAAGCGGGTGGCTCTGGTCTGCTCCGGCGATGCCGGGGTGTATGGCATGGCAAGCCCCCTGCTGGAACTTGCCCCGGATTATCCGGACGTTGCCGTGGAGATCGTGCCCGGACTGACCGCTGCCCTCAGCGGCGGGGCAGTGCTGGGCGCACCGCTGGCGCACGATTTTTGCGTCATTTCCCTTTCCGACCGGCTGACCCCGTGGGAGGTCATCGAGAAGCGGCTGGCTTGCGCCGCTATGGGAGATTTCTGCGTTGCGTTGTACAATCCCTCCTCCAAGGGCAGGCCGGACTATCTGGCAAAGGCGGTGTGCATCCTGCTGGAAAACGGCAAAAGTGCCGATACCGTCTGCGGCATCGTGCGCAACATCGGCCGGGAGGGTCAGACCGCCCGAATCCTGACCCTTGCCCAGCTGAAAGACACTGCGGTGGATATGTTTACCACCGTGTACATCGGCAACGCCGCCACAAAGCAGCTGGGCGGCAGAATGGTCACCCCACGGGGGTACCGCAGATGAAGGCAGTGGTTTTTAGCGGCACTACCGAGGGACGGGTGTTTTCCCGGCAGCTGGCGGCGCTGGGCGCGGCTGTGCTGGTCAGTGTTGCCACCCCGCTGGGTGCAGAGGAACAGGGCAAAGCAGACGGCATCTCCGTGCACTGCGGTCGGCTGACTATCGAGGAAATGGCCGCTCTTTTACAGGGCGCTGCTCTGTGCGTGGACGCCACCCACCCCTACGCGGTGGATGCCACCAAAAACATCCGGGCTGCGTGTGCCGTGGTCGGGGTGGAGTACCACCGGCTGCTGCGGGAAGAAAGTCCCTTGCCTGCCGGGAGCATGGTATTTGCCACCGCCGCCCATGCCGCTGCATTTCTGGCCGGGTGCAGCGGCAATGTGCTGCTGGCTACCGGCGCAAAAGAGCTTGCCGCTTTTGCGGCGCTCGGGCCGGAGCGGCTGTTCCCCCGGGTGCTGCCCACGCGGGAGGGCATTGCCGCCTGCGAGGCCGCCGGTATCCCGCATAAGAACATCATTGCCATGCAGGGGCCATTCAGCTATGCGCTGAACTGCGCTCTGATAAAACAATTCTCCATCCGGTATCTGGTCACCAAGGACGGCGGTGCTGTGGGCGGCTTTGCCGAAAAAGCACAGGCCGCACAGGATACCGGTGCACAGCTGATCGTGGTGCATCGCCCGGCTGAAAACGGACAAACTGCCGCACAAATTCTGGCACGCTGCAAGGAGGTTCTGGTATGATCTCTCTGATCGGAATGGGCTCCGGCTGCCCGGAAAGCCTGACTGCGCAAGGACTGGCTGCACTGCAAGGAGCAGGGCTCATCCTTGGGGCAAAGCGCCTGTTGGAGCATTTACCGGCGGGGTGCACTGACAACTGCAAAGCCGTGTATAAACCGGAGGAAATCCTTGCGTGTCTTGCCGCACAGCCGGATACGGACACCGCTGTTTTGTACAGCGGCGACACCGGGTTTTACTCCGGTGCGGCAAAGCTGCTGCCCCTGCTGCGGGCTATGGGTTACTCTGTCCGGGTGCTGCCCGGGCTTTCCAGCGTGCAGCTTTTAGCCGCAGCAGTGGGGCGCCCTTGGCAGGACTGGAAACTGGTATCGGCCCATGGTCGTGCCTGCGACCCTATAGCCGAGATTTTAGCGCATCCACAGGTGTTTTTCCTCACCGGCGGCGGGGACACCCCTGCCACCCTTTGCGCCAAACTGACCGCCGCCGGGCTGGGCGCTGCTCACGCCCTTGTGGGCGAAAACCTTGGCACCCCTGCAGAAGCCATCCGCTTTGGCCTTGCCCGGGAACTGGCAGAGCAAAGCTTTGCACCGCTGAGCGTATTGCTCATCGAACGGGAGGCTTTGCCGTCCCGCCGCACCCCCGGCCTGCCGGACGATGCTTTTATCCGGGGCGCTGTGCCCATGACAAAGCAGGAGGTGCGCGCCGCCGCGCTGGCAAAGCTGGCGGTCACCCCCACGGATACCCTGTGGGACGTGGGCGCGGGCACCGGTAGCGTGAGCGTGGAGCTGGCACTTGCCGCCCCTGCCGGGCAGGTATACGCCGTGGAGTGTGACCCGGAGGCCTGTGCACTGATCCAGCAAAACCGGGAGAAATTTTCCGCTTACAATCTAACCCTGATCGAAGGCAAAGCGCCTGAAGCTTTGGACATGCTGCCCGCCCCGGATGCTGTATTTATCGGCGGCACAAAGGGCAATATGGACGCTGTTATAGACGCCGTGCTGCACAAAAATCCAGTTGCCCGGCTGTGCGTTGCCGCCATTGCGCTGGAAACGCTCAGTGCTGCCGTAGCTGCCCTGACCGCCCACGGCCTTGCCGCCGAGGTGACACAGATCGCCGTCAACCGCACAAAAACGGCGGGCAGTCTGCATTTGCTGATGGCTAACAACCCGGTGTTTCTCATTATGGGGGCACGGACATGATGCAGTTTCTCATCGCCGCGCCGCGCTCCGGCAGCGGCAAGACCACCGTTACCTGTGCCGTGTTGACCGCCTTGCAGCGGCGCGGGACTGACCCTTGCGCCTTCAAATGCGGGCCGGACTACATCGACCCTATGTTTCACCGCAGCGCGCTTGGGGTTGAAAGCCACAATTTAGACCTCTACCTCTCTGCCCCGGATACGGTGCGCACGCTTTACGCCCGGTATGCCGCCGGGCACGGCGCTGCCGTATGCGAGGGTGCCATGGGCTTTTACGACGGGCAGGGACTGACAACCCGTGCAAGCGCTTGGGAGCTGGCCGATACGCTGGCGCTGCCGGTGCTGCTGGTAGTGCAGCCAAAAGGGGCAAGCATCACCCTTGCCGCCGAGCTGCGGGGGCTTTTGCAGTTCCGCACGCCCAGCCATATCGTGGGCATTCTGCTTAACGATTGCTCTGAAGCCTTGTACAAAACGCTGCGTCCAATGCTGGAAGCCGAGACCGGTCTGCCGGTGGTGGGGTATCTGCCCCATCTGCCGGGGTGCGTCATCGAAAGCCGCCACCTCGGGCTGAAAACCGCTGGAGAGATATCGGACTTACAGCAAAAGCTGGGCAAGCTTGCCGATGCCCTTGTGCTGGACTGGGCACAGCTGGCAGTGTTGACCGACCGCCCTGCCCCGGCTGCGCCGCCGCTTCCTACGCCGTGCGCACCCGCCGTGCGCATTGCCGTAGCGCGGGATGAAGCCTTCTGCTTTGCCTACGCTGAAACGTTGGACGCCTTGCGGGATGCGGGTGCAGAGCTTGCATTTTTCAGCCCGCTGCGGGATGCCGCCCTGCCGGAAAATATCGGCGGGTTGTACCTGCCCGGGGGTTACCCGGAGCTGTACGCCCGGCAGCTGAGTGAGAACATCGCCCTGCGTGCTGCTATCCGGGACGCAGGGCAAGAGGGGCTGCCCACCGCTGCCGAGTGCGGCGGCTTTCTGTACTTAGGGCAGACGCTGGAGGGCACAGACAGCAAGGTTTACCCCATGACGGGTGTGCTGCCGGGCAGCGGGCACAACACCGGGCGGCTGGTGCGCTTTGGCTATGCCGCCATGACGGCAAAGGCCGACAGTATGCTTTTCCACGCCGGAGAAACGCTGCCCGTCCATGAATTCCACCACTGGGATTCCTCCGAGAATGGCGCAGACTTTTCTGTGTGCAAAGCTAAAAAAAGGCAGTGGGAATGCGGCTTTGCAAGCGCAAATTTGTACGCCGGTTTCCCGCATCTTTACTGGGCTGGCACTGCCCTGCCCCGCCGCTTTGTGCAGGCGGCGCAGCACTTTTTGAAACACAAAGGATGACAAAAATGACCGAAGCTGAACTGATGCAGCTGCTTGCTGCTATCACCCCGCCGGACGAAACCGCCCGCGCCGCCGCCCATACCCACTGGGCCAGCCTTGCTAAACCCTTGGGCGGGCTGGGCGCACTGGAGACCCTGCTGGAAGATGCCGCTGCGCTGACCGGCACGGCGCAGTTTGATTTTTCCCGCCGGGCGGTGGCGGTGCTCTGTGCGGACAACGGCGTGGTGGCGCAGGGCATAAGCCAGACCGACCAGAGCGTGACCCGCGCCGTAGCCGAGAACCTTGCTGCGCGGCGCACCAGCGTATGCAGGATGGCACAGGCGGCGCACTGCGATGTGCTGCCGGTGGATTTGGGCATTGCCGGTGCGCCCGTACCCGGCGTGCGGGACTGCCGCATTGCCGCCGGGACTGCGGACTTTACCAAAGGCCCTGCCATGACCCACGCCGAGGCAGTGGAGGCCATTGGCCGGGGCATCGCCCTGACCCGGCAGCTTGCCGCCGAGGGCTACGGGCTGGTGGCTACCGGTGAGATGGGTATTGGCAACACCACCACCTCCAGCGCCGTAGCCGCTGTGCTGCTGGCACAGCCGGTGCAGACCATGACCGGGCGCGGTGCAGGGCTTTCCGACGCAGGGCTTGCTCGCAAGGTGGACACCATCCGGCGGGGCATTGCCTGCAATGTCCCCAACCCCGATGATGTATTGGACGTACTGAGCAAGCTGGGCGGCTTTGATATCGCCGGTCTGTGCGGGATGTTTCTGGGCGGGGCGCTGGCGGGTGTGCCCGTGCTGATGGATGGCTTCATCAGCGGAGTGGCGGCTTTGTGCGCCGTGCGGCTGTGCCCGGCAGCATCCAAGGCTGTGTTTGCCAGCCACTGCTCCACCGAGCCTGCCGCCCGGCTGGTGCTGGACGCGCTGGGCAAAACGCCCCTGCTTACCGCCGGGCTGCATCTGGGCGAGGGTACCGGCGCAGTGGCCAGTATCCCACTGTGGGACATGGCGCTGGCGGTATACGATGGGTGCTATTCCTTTGCGGAGGGCGGCATTGCGCCGTATACGCCCCAATGCTGACGCTGGTACTGGGCGGCGCAGCCAGCGGCAAAAGCGAATATGCCGAAGCTCTTGTGCTGCGCAGTGCTTTGCCGCGGTACTATCTGGCCACCATGCAGGTGTGGGATGCCGAGTGCGCCGCCCGAGTGGAAAAGCACCGCAAAATGCGCGCTGCGAAGCAGTTTGAGACCATCGAATGTCCGCTGCATTTAGAGACGGTGCGTCTATCCCACAGGGGCACGGCGCTGCTGGAAGACTTAGGCAATCTGACCGCCAACGAGCTGTACGACCCCGCCGGTGCAGGCGATGCCGCTGCCGAGCACATTTTGCAGGGGCTGGATAGCCTTGCCGCACAGTGTGAAAACTTGATCGTTGTCTCCAACGAGGTTTTCAGCGGCGGCGCGGACTATGCCGGGAACACGGACCGCTATCTGCTGGCGCTGGCACGGGTGAACAACGCCCTTGCCGCCCGGGCAGACGCCGTAGTGCGGGTGATGTGCGGCATCCCCGTCTATTATAAAGGAGTGGAAAAATGATCGTTTTGCAGACCATTGCGGTGGCCTTTGCCATGTTTTCGGCGGTGCCGGTGCCGCAGTTTGGGTGGAACGAAAAGAATATGCGGTATGCGCTGTGCGCCTTCCCGCTGGTAGGGCTTTTATGCGGGGTGCTGTGGTGCGTGTGCGGAGTGCTGCCTCTGCCCGCCCCGGCGCGGGCGGCAGGGTTCTGCCTTGTGCCGGTGTGGGTGACCGGCGGCATCCATCTGGACGGCTATGCCGACACCTGTGACGCCCTTGCCAGCTGCGGCGACCGGGAAAAGAAGCTGGAAATTTTAAAGGACCCGCACTGCGGTGCCTTTGCGGTCATCCGGCTGTGCAGCTATTTTGCGGCTTACCTCTGCCTCGTCGCCTGTGTGCAGTTCACGCCCCGGGTGGGCGCTCTGTGGACGCTGGCACTGGTTTTGGAGCGGGCGTTCTCCGGCCTTGCGGTGGCGGCCTTTCCCATGGCTAAAAACACCGGCCTTGCCCATACCTTTGCCTCCGCTGCCGACCGTACCGCTGTGCGCAATGTGCTGGCAGTGCTGGCGATACTGCTTTGCGGGGCGCTGCTGGCTTTAGGCGGTGGAGCACTGGCGGCAGTTGCAATTTTGCTGTTTTTGTGGTATCACCATGTAGCCGTACAGCAGCTGGGCGGCATTACCGGAGATTTGGCCGGGTGGTTTTTGCAAAAGACTGAGCTGTGGATGCTGGCGGCGCTGTGCGCCTGCCAATGGGGAGGGCTGTTATGATCTTTATCACCGGGCCGCTTTACAGCGGCAAGCGTACCTTTGCCCGCACCCTGCCCGGCCGCTGCATCGCGGATGCGCAGCAGCTTGCCGCCGGGTGCAAAGACAACGCTGAACTTGAGAAACTTGCGGACAAATTATCCGCTTATGATATCGTGCTGTCCACCGAGGTGGGCGGCGGTGTGGTGCCCATAGACCCGGCCGAGCGTGCCGCGCGGGAAAACGCCGGACGTCTGGCCTGTATGCTGGCGACACGCGCTAAGTGCGTGGTGCAGATGTTCTGCGGCATCCCCACCGTTTTGAAAGGAGAATTGCCGGAATGCTGATCTATTTATTACGTCACGGCCTGACTGAATACAACGCCGAAAAGCGCTATCAGGGGCAGCGGGATATCCCGCTTTCTGCCGCCGGGCGCGCTGTACTGTGCAGGGCAGATATTTTCCCTAAGACTGTGTATATCACTCCCCTTTGCCGCACCCGGCAGACCGCTGAGGTACTGTTCCCGGGCGCAAAGCTTATAGAAATAGACGGGCTGAAGGAGATGTGCTTTGGCAGCTTTGAGGGGAGAAACTATATTGAAATGGAGCACGACCCGGACTACCTTGCATGGGTGGCTGCCAACTGCGAAAGCCCCTGCCCGGACGGCGAGACCAAGGCCGCGTTTTGTGACCGCATCTGTGCGGCTTTTTCCGCACTGGTGGACAAAAGCCTTGCGGACGGCGAGGAGATGCTGGTCATTTTAGCCCACGGCGGCACCCAGATGGCTGCCATGGAGCGCTATGCCCTGCCCCACAAGGATTACTACGAATGGTGCGCCCCCAACGCCGGCGGCTTTGTGCTGGATGCCAAGGACTGGACTGCAAAGCGGGTGCTGTATCTGGTAAAGACCGTACAGTACACAAAGGAGGCGCAGGCATGATCGGCTACGCGGTACTGGGCGGCTTTGTGCTGGACGCGATTTTCGGCGACCCGGCGTGGCTGCCGCACCCCGTAGTGTATATGGGCAAAGCCATCTCTGCGCTGGAAAAAGGGCTGCGTGCCCGCCTGCCCAAAACGCCGGAAGGTGAGCTTTGGGGCGGACGCATTTTAGCCTTTTGTCTTCCGGTGGGCACCTTTGCGATCACAAGCCTTGTCTGCATGGGAGCCGCTGCCCTGCACCCGCTGCTGGGACTGGCGGTGCAGATGTTCTGGTGCGGACAGGCACTGGCTGCAAAGGGGCTTATGCAGGAGAGCATGAACGTCTACCGGGAGCTGACAAAGCCCGACCTGCCTGCCGCCCGCATTGCCGTGAGCCGCATCGTGGGGCGGGACACGCAGGCGCTGACAGCCGAGGGCGTGACCAAGGCGGCTGTGGAAACGGTTGCCGAAAACGCCAGCGACGGGGTGATCGCGCCGCTGTTGTATATGCTGCTGGGCGGCGCTCCGCTGGCGCTCACCTACAAAGCCATCAACACCATGGACAGCATGGTGGGCTACAAAAACACGCAGTATCTCTATTTTGGCCGTGCAGCGGCAAAGCTGGATGATATTGCGAACTACCTGCCCAGCCGCATTGCCGCCCTGCTGTGGGTAGCCGCTGCTGCCCTGACCGGAAACGATGCCCGCAGTGCGTGGCGCATCTGGCGGCGGGACAGGCGCAACCACGCCAGCCCCAACAGTGCCCAGACCGAAAGTGCCTGCGCCGGTGCACTGAACGTGCAGCTGGCGGGGCCTGCCTATTATTTTGGTGAATACTACAAAAAGCCCACCATCGGCGATGCCGTGCGTCCCATTGAGCCGGAGGATATCCGCCGCGCGGACCGCATGATGTACGCCGAAAGCCTGCTGGCGCTGGCGCTTGGGCTGGTGATACGAGGTATTTTATGATGCAGCTTGTACATGGCGGCGACTGGGCCGGTTACCGGGCGCAGTACGGACAGGACGCGCTGGACTTTTCGGCCAATGTCAGCCCGCTGGGACTGCCGGAGGGGGTTGCAAAGGCCATCACCGCCGCACTTGCCACCGCAGACCGCTACCCTGACCCCCTCTGCCGCGCTTTGCGGGCAAAGCTGGCAGTGCACGAAACCGTGCCCGCAGCGCATATCCTGTGCGGCAACGGTGCAGCAGACCTTATCTTCCGGCTGGTGTGGGCGGCAAAGCCCCGCACCGCCCTGCTGCCCGCCCCTACCTTTGCGGAGTATGCCGCCGCGCTGGAAACGGCAGGCTGCACCGTCCGGCGACATTTTCTGCGGGAAAGCGAAGATTTTGCAGTGACGGAAGCGTTTATCTCCGCTGTGGACGAGGACACCGACATGGTATTCCTCTGTCAGCCCAATAACCCCACCGGGCAGCTGACTGCGCTGCCGCTGGTAGAGGCGCTGCTGCGCCGGTGCGAACGCTGCGATGCGCTGCTGGTGGTGGACGAGTGCTTTCTGGACTTTTTACCGGAAAGCGAAGCGCTGTCTGCCAAAAAGCTGCTGGCAAGCCCCAACCTCATCATCCTGAAAGCCTTTACAAAGCTGTACGGCATGGCCGGGGTGCGGCTGGGCTACTGCCTGGGCAGCAACATTGCCCTACTGGATAAGATGCAGTCTGCCGGGCAGCCGTGGGCAGTTTCCAGCCTTGCACAGGCGGCGGGGCTGGCGGCGCTGGACGAGACCGCCTATGTAGCCCGGGTGCAAGAATTGATTGCAGAGCAGCGTCCTATTTTGCGGGATGGTTTGCGTGCACTGGGGCTGCGGGTGCTGGATGGCAGCGCAAATTATCTGCTGTTCCAAGCGCCGGAAACACTGGGCGATGCCCTGCGGCAGCGCGGCATCGTGCTGCGCAGCTGCGGCAACTATCCCGGACTGGACGGCAGCTGGTACCGCACCGCCGTGCGCACCGCGCCGGAAAACCAGCAGCTTTTAAAAGTCTTACAGGAGGTGCTTGCATGAGCCGGGCAAAATGCATCATGGTACAGGGCACGATGAGCGGGGCGGGCAAAAGCCTGCTGTGCACCGCGCTGTGCCGTATTTTTGCACAGGACGGCTACCGGGTAGCCCCCTTTAAAAGCCAGAACATGGCGCTGAACAGCTTTGTCACCCGGGATGGGCTGGAAATGGGGCGTGCACAGGTGGTGCAGGCACAGGCCGCCGGCATGGAGCCGGATGTGCGCATGAACCCTATTCTGCTCAAACCCAGCAGCGATGTGGGCAGTCAGGTCATCGTGAACGGCGAGGTGCGCGGACAGATGCCCGCAGCCGCCTACTTCAAACTGAAAAAGAGCCTGATCCCGGACATTTTAGCCGCCTACGACAGTCTGGCCGAAGAGGTAGACATCATCGTCATCGAGGGTGCAGGCAGCCCGGCAGAGATCAACTTAAAAGCGGACGATATCGTCAACATGGGGCTGGCAAAGCTGGTGGATGCACCGGTACTGCTGGCGGGAGATATCGACCGGGGCGGCGTGTTTGCGCAGCTGTACGGCACGGTGGAACTGCTGGAGCCCGCCGAGCGGGCACGCATCAAGGGGCTGGTCATCAACAAGTTCCGGGGCGATGCCGCCATCCTGAAACCCGGCCTTACCATGCTGGAGGAAAAGACCCATCTGCCGGTGCTGGGCGTTGTGCCCTACCTGCGGGTAGATATCGAGGATGAGGACTCCCTCTCCTCCCGACTGGAAAGCAGCACCGCCGTCAAGCCGCTGGATGCTGCCATTCTGCGGCTGCCGCATATCTCCAATTTTACGGATTTTATGCCGCTGGAGCAGCACCCGCTGCTGAGCGTGCGGTATGTGCAAAGCCCCCGGCAGCTGGGCGCACCGGACGTGGTCATTCTGCCGGGCACAAAAAACACCATAGACGACCTGCTCTGGCTGCGGCAATGCGGGCTGGAAGCTGCGGTACAGAAGCTGGCAACCTCCGGCACGCCGGTGCTGGGCGTATGCGGCGGCTACCAGATGCTGGGCGAGACCCTTGCCGACCCCGAGGGCACTGAGAGCGGACGCAGCCAGACCGTGCGCGGGCTGGGGCTGCTGCCCATCCAGACTGTGTTTACGGACGCAAAGCACCGCACACAGGATACCGCCACCGTCACCGCGCCGCAGCTGGCGGGGGCAGCGCTGACCGGCTACCAGATCCATACCGGGCGCACTGCCATGCAGGGCGTGCCCTTTTGCCGTCTTGCGGACGGCAGCACCGAGGGCTGCGTAAAGGACAACGTGGCGGGCACTTATCTGCACGGGTTATTCGACACCGGGGAACTAACCGAAAAGCTGGTGCAGCTGCTGTGCAGCCGCAAGGGCATCTCCCCTGCCAGTGCGCCGCTGCTCTCCATGCAGGAGTACCGGCAGCAGCAGTTTGACCTGCTGGCCGACGGCGTGCGCCGAGCACTGGACATGAACGCCCTGTACGCCGCCATGGGACTGGAAAGGAGGAGCACCGTATGACCCCACAGCATCATCTGCCCGCCGACATTGAGCGGACGAGCCTTTCTATCATCACCGCAGAGCTGGACGCAATGGGCCTGACCCCGCCGCCAGAGACTGCCGCCGTGGTCAAGCGGGTCATCCATACCACTGCGGATTTCGACTACGCCCGCAATCTGCGGTTTACCCCCGGCGCGGTGGCGTCGGGCGTGGCAGCGCTGCAAGCCGCTGCGCCCATCGTTACCGACACCAACATGGCGCTTTCCGGCATTACAAAGCCGGGGCTTGCGCGGCTGGGCGGCACCGCGCTGTGCTACATGGCCGACCCGGAGGTGGCCGCGCTGGCAAAGGCCAACGGCACTACCCGGGCGGTGGCGTCCATGCAAAGAGCCGCTGCCGAGCACCCCGGTGCCATCCTTGCGGTGGGCAACGCACCCACGGCGCTGCTGACCATTGCCGACCTGATTGAAACCGCCGGGCTGCGCCCTGCGCTGGTCATCGGGGTGCCGGTGGGCTTTGTGAACGTGGTGGAGAGCAAGGAGCGGCTGTTTGAGGTGTGCACCGCCCACGGCGTGCCCGCCATCGTTGCCATGGGGCGTAAGGGCGGCAGCAACGTTGCCGCTGCCATCTGCAACGCGCTGGTGTATTCCGCCGCCGGGATGCTGGACCCCACCGACCGGGGATGGAAATAATATTTTTATTGTTCGCGTTCAAAGTGCTCTGCAGAACGCTTCAAACGTTTTTTCAGCCAATTCTCCCCTAGAGGGGTATTCTTTCATTGACTGGTATGGTATACTCGGCTTAGTTCAACAAATCGAAATTTATATATAAAGGAGAATATTGATGAAACTGTTTTTATGTTCGCACTTTTCA
>ERZ791812.560-NODE-560-length-19292-cov-8.017258_pt1 | contig 19292 bp, 19 predicted proteins | sample MGYA00510303_ERZ791812 | MGnify/ENA primary metagenome ERZ791812 (study PRJEB30046, sample SAMN00791985) | human gut metagenome | study: EMG produced TPA metagenomics assembly of the A metagenome-wide association study of gut microbiota in type 2... | reverse complement strand
AAAGAATTGCAAATGAGGACGAACTGCTTGTCTTTTACAATACACATGAAGCTATCATTGATCAGGAAACATATGATAAAGCGCAGAGAATGAGAAAAAGGGTATCTCCAAGGCGAAACAGTGAAAAGCCTGTGCACAGGCTGTCAGGACTTCTTTATTGTGCGGATTGTGGAAGCAGACTGGCATATATCAATTCAAAGCCAAAAGATGGGAAAATATATGACAGCAATCAGGCATTCCGGTGTAGCCGGTACCACAATAAATATCATTCATGTACTGGTCACTATATCAAGGCAAGCACAATAGAAATGCTGATTTATCAGGCAACTAAGAGAGTGTCACAGTATGTCCTTAAAGATGAAAAAGAGTTTGTAGAACAGCCGAAAGCACAGTATGAATTGCAGTGTGAAAAGGATAATACAGATGATAAAAAAGAGTTGTTAGAAGCAAAACGTCGTATGATGGATTTGGATGATCTGATAAAAGGTCTGTATGAGAATTTCACACTGGGGCGATTGCCGGAGAGACAGTTTAACCGCCTTATGACAGAATATGACACCGAACAAAGCAAACTAGAGCAGAGAATGTCAGAACTTGAAACTGCTACAAAACGTATATCCACTAAGGCAGTGCAGATTGATAAATTTGTGCGACTGGTTAAGAAATACCGGGATTTTGAGGAACTGACAACACCTATGCTTAATGATTTCATTGAAAAGGTTGTAATTCATGAAGCAGAGGGTGGCAGAACAAAAGACCGTACTCAGCAAGTGGATATTTATTTCAATTTCATTGGAAATTTTGTTCTTCCACTCAGTGAGGATGAAGTGGAAGCCTTGCAGTCAGAGGAAGCACGCAGAGCGGAAGAGATTGCTGAAAGAAAGAGAAAATCTTCTAAGAAATCTACGCAGAAAAGAAATCAGAAGCGTGCAGAAATCAAGGCAAAAGCAGAAGCTGGAGGAGATACAGAAAAGCCTATGTCACTAAAGGCAAAGGGAAAAGAAGAAACCTTATAAGATAATTTGAAATTTTTTATTTTTATTCCCAACTTTATTCCCAACATGATATAATGAATTTGGTTGGGAATAAAAGTTGGGTAAAGGAGCATACTAATGGATATTAAACAAATTGTTTTAGATTTATGTGCCTTAAGTGATGAACAGGAATGGTTTGAATTTAAGGAAAACTGGTTTCAGCCTGAGGCATTAGGCGAATATGTATCTGCCCTGTCAAATGCGGCGGCTTTTCATTATAAAAAATATGCGTATTTCATTTGGGGTGTAAATGATACAACCCATGAAATTGTAGGAACAACATTTAACCAGTATTGTGAATATAACAAGGAACCGTATCAGAATTATCTTGCGAGAAATCTGTCACCAAGCATAAATTTTAGTTTTGAAGAAACAGAAATTTATGGAAAGAGAGTCGTTGGTTTGGTAATTCCTGCGGCAACCGAGATTCCTACGGCATTTAAAGAAAAGAGGTTTTTAAGGATAGGATCATCAAAATGTAATATGAAAGATTACCCTAAGAGAGAAATTGAACTTTTCAAAATATTGGATGGAAGAACCGAAACGATAGAAACAGTACCGGCAAAATACCAGGAACTTACATTTCAAAAACTCTTTGGATATTACGGTTCCAAAGGTATTGTTCTAAATCAAAAGACGTTTATTAAGAATCTGGGGCTAAAAACAGAAGAAGGCGAGTTTAATATATTAGCGCAGCTTCTGTCGGATAATTCTCATTTTCCGCTTCGTGTATCTATTTTTGATGGAGAAACAAAAGGCTCTAATCTTTTCTCTGTACGTGAATTTGGAAATGACTGTTTATTATACAGTTTGGATGAGTTGTTGCGTTATGGAGATGTATTGAACCTGATTCAGGCGGATGAGACAGACAGGGTCGTTGAACGAAAGGAGGTTCCGTTATTTGATAACAAGGCATTTCGTGAGGCTGTCATTAATGCCGTCCTGCACAATAAATGGGTGGAAGGAAATGAACCTATGATTTCGGTATTTTCCGACAGAATAGAGATACTATCAAGGGGAACACTTGCTCCGGCACAGACCATGGAGGGATTTTTCTTAGGAGAATCAATCCCTGTAAATGAAAAATTATCCGAGATATTTCTTCAACTGCATATAAGTGAGAAATCTGGTCGAGGAGTCCCTAAAATTACGGAAATGTATGGAAAAGATGCATTTTCATTTAGGGAGAATTCCATTGTTGTTACTATCCCATTTGAGAGAATAAATAAGGTTGGGAAAAAGGTTGGGGATAAGAAACCTTTAAATTCCAGAAGACAAAAAATTATTTCAGAAATGAGGGACAACCCGAACATTACAACTGCAGAACTTCATAATATATTAGGGGTGAGTGAAACAGCAGTAGAAAACAATATATCATTTTTAAGAGAAAATGGGTATATAGAGCGAGCTGGTTCAAAAAAGGCAGGATACTGGAAAGTATTGTAAGTGTTGTAAAACTATAAAACGAAGATAAGGTGTAATCAGATAACAAAAGAAAGGATAGTTGAGGAATATGTATCTTTCATTGTTGCAAATAAAGAATTTTAGATGTTTTGATGGAAATGAGCATAGTATTACTTTCAAAAAAGGTTTAAATGTTCTTGTTGGAGAAAATGATTCTGGAAAATCAGCAATCATGGATGCAATAAAACTAGTTCTTGGAACTACAGATATGAAATGGTATAGAGTGGAGCAGGAAGATTTTTACAAAGAAGATGCAACATTAGAAATTAAAATTACATGTAAATTTGAGGAATTGAATGAAGATGAACGAGGGGCTTTTTTGGAATGCCTCTCATATGAAGATGAAAATAAAAAGATTCCATGTTTATATCTACATTGGACGTGCAGATATTTATCATCATTCAATCCGCCTCGCCCAGTGGTAAATGTCTCAACAGGAATAGAAGGAAACGGACCATCACCATCTGCAGAAGCAAGAGAATTGTTAAGAGCTACATACTTGCGTGCCTTGAGAGATGCTTATAGTGAAATGCAGGCTGGAAGACATTCAAGACTATCACAAATTATGCAACATATTTCTGTTGTAGATCAAGGAGTTGATGAGTATGAGGAGGGAATTGATATTCATAATCTTTCCATAGCGGGAATAGCAGATCTTTCAAATACACTTTTAGCAAAACATCCAGCACTGGATTCAATCAACGAAGAAATGACGACAATACTGCAAGAAAAAATGCTTTTGAAAAAGGATAACATAAGAACAAGATTGGAAGTTACAGGGTCAAATTCTAATAAAATAAAAAAAGAGATGGCATTATTGGAAAAATTAGATCTTGCAGTAGATAAAGATGCCAGTGATATGTGCGGTAGAGTTGGACTTGGAACAAGTAATATTATGAGTATGGTATGTGAGTTACTATTACATAATGAGACAATAGGAGATAATAAATCCTGTTTTTTATTGATTGAGGAACCAGAAGCACATATACATGCACAAAGACAATTAAAATTAATTCAATCTTTAGAAGAAGAATCTGAGAAAGGGAATAGACAGACTATAATCACTACACATTCGCCATTATTGGCTTCTGTTGTAAAATTATCGAACATTGTGATTGTGAAATCGGGTAAAGTATATTCTCTTGAGAAAGAGCAGACAAAATTGGATGAAGATGATTATCTTTATTTGGAAAAATACCTTGATGCAACTAAAGCAAATCTGTTTTTTGCAAGAAGTGTAATAATTGTAGAAGGTCCTGGAGAGGCATTGCTGTTACCTACATTATCCAAATTATTGGGATGTAATTTTACAGATTATGGTACTTCGCTTGTTGATGTTAGAAGTACCGGATTGAGAAGATATGCAAGGATATTTCAAAGAAAAGATGAGAATAAACAGTTGGATGTAAATGTTGCATGTGTTACAGATAGAGATATTATGCCCAATTGTGCTCCAAGAATTTGTATAGATGAAAAATATACAGATGATAAGGATACATGGCCAGAGAAAAGTAAACGTGCATGGCGAGCAGAGGCTGATTATTCAGTATTAGGAGCAGAAAAACATGTTAATGAGATAAAAGAAAAAGCAGATGGACAGAAAGTAAAAACATTTGTAGCCAATCATTGGACTCTAGAATATGACTTAGCGTATATAGGACTACAGGATGAAGAAATGAAGGAAATATTAATTGATTCTGTAATAAATGTAAGCTATGAAAAAAAGAATAGACCAAGTAAGAAGGATAAATTAATTGAAAAGATAAATGTTTATAAAACTAAAGAAGAAAGAGCAGCTTGCTTTTATAGTTTTTTTACTTCAAAAAAAGCATCAAAAGCTGATTTCGCACAAGAATTAGCGATTAATCTTGAAAAGAAATATATAAACAGAGCTGAAGACTTGAAAAAGGTATTACCGGATTATTTGATAAGTGCAATTATATATGTTACTAAGGGGTGAATTGATTGGAAATTGAGAAATTAGCAAATATAGAGATTACTGACGAAGATATATTGTGGGTAGAAGAGATGATGGGCGGAAAAGTTCATTTTGATTCTGCTAGAGTTAATGCACTAAAAAATATGGATTCTGTTGATATACAGGCGTTTCCGGGAAGCGGTAAAACAACTATATTGGTTGCTAAGTTGGCAATTCTTGCAAAGAAATGGCCATATTCCAATGCTGGCATCTGTGTTTTATCGCATACAAATGTGGCAAGAGAAGAGATAGAAGAGCGATTAGGAAACACAGAGATTGGGCGAAAATTGTTATCATATCCGCATTTTATAGGTACAGTGCATTCTTTTTTTGATACATATGTTTCTTTACCATGGTTAAAGTCAAACGGATATGAAATCAATATTATAGATACGGAGCTTGTCCACTCACTTAGATGGAATAAACTACCAAGAAATAAACGTTACTATTTAGAAAGACAATATAAAAGTGAAACGATTTGCGAATATCGAGATAATATAGGGAATATCGAGCGAGTTAAAAATGAAGAAACAAATGAACTTTTGTTATCAGTTATTGAGAAAACTCAAAAAGATGGATATTTTACATTTGGGGAAATGCTTTTATATGCTCAAAAAGTTTTGAAAGAGTGGGATGAGATACCTAAAGCTATACAGAGAAGGTTTCCTATATTGTTTATAGATGAAGCTCAGGATACAGATACGTTTCAATGGGATTTGCTCAAAAAGGTTTTTAATAGTGATGGAGAGTTGAGCATAAGGCAGGGATTTGGTGATAGTAATCAAGCAATATATGGGAATTTATATGCTGATAATACAACGGGAAATTTTCCAAGGAAAAATGCACTTGTTTTAAGTGAAAGCAGAAGATTTGATTCATCCATATCAAGTTTAGCCAATACTGTTGCTCTTTCAAAAGCTCAAATGGATGGTACAGACAATGAATTTACGCAAAAGGGAATCAAACATACAATCTTTTTATTTGAAAAGGAGAATGCAGCTCAGGTAATAGATGAATTTGGACAACTTATATTGGATACGTTTAGTGATGAGGAACTGAAAACTTATGAAAAAGAAGGCGTTCATGTAATTGGGATGATTCATGATAAAAAAGAAGAGACAAAAGATAATCAATTTCCCAAAGGAATATATGATTATTGGAATGCTTATGAAGCTAGAAAAGCAAACAAGAGAACCACTCCTAAAAATTTGATTGATTATTTTAGGAAAGGAATTTCAGAATTTCAGAATAATGGAGAAAAATCAGAGCAGATTGAATGGATTTGTAAAGGTCTTAGACGATTAGTTAACGAAGCTAAGGAATGTAATTATATACCTGCTACGGGAAATGCAATCAATGCTATTATGAAACTATTATCAGATGAACAAAAAAAGGATTTCAGAAAGTTACTTATGTTACTTGCTGATTTTGGTAATCTAATTTCTAAAGAAGATTGGAAGTCTATGGTTATTATTATGAAAAAAATATTGTCTCTATTTGAAACTGAACCCAATGAGGATGTAAAAAAATTTGGAAAATGGGTGGAAGATCAAGAAAAGAGCAATGAAAATAGTGATGATAAAAAACTATTGCCAAATTATTATGTGTACTGTGACGAAGAGACAAAACGCGAGGTTGATATGGAATTTGGCAGTATCCATTCTGTTAAAGGAAGAACACATTTAGCTACTTTGGTGTTAGAGACTTTTATGAAATCACATAATATGAAATCAATACTTGATTATCTGTGTGGAGAACCACCCAAAAGGATGAAGAGTTCTTCAGAGAAAAGATTAAAATGCCAGTATGTTGCAATGACAAGAGCAAGAGCGTTGATTTGCCTTGCTATTCCTATTGATTTTGTAGATGAAAAAATGCAGATGAAGTTACAACAGAAGGGATGGAATCTGAAAATTGTGTAGTCTTGTTTCATTAAAGTAAAGAAAGGGGTTATGAAAAAGTGAATTTATATATTTTGCCTGTACAACGAGTACTGTTAGAGTGCGTATTAAAACTTGGAGATATGATTTTTTCCCCAGGAGATGTATCAAATGAGGCTATTGAATATAGTAATCTTTTAGATGATGAAAAGGAAAAATTAAGATTAATTGTAGAACACAATCGAAGTTTCTTTACAGAACAACTAACAGGATTACCTTTTCTTTTATTATCATCTAAATATGATATTAGTGAGATAAATAATGATATTACTATTTTTGAGAAAATTCTAAATGATGCAAATAGACGGTTTGATTACATTAGAATATTAGAATGCCCATTTAATAGACCGGAATATACTATAGGAATCCCTGGGCTTATAGATGGTAAAAGAATGCTATTTTCAATCAATGACGATTATTCAATCGGGGCATATATAAATGGAGAAGAAGAGTTCTATTTAATGCAAAAAGGAATTGGACTTGATCTGGGTGTGACAGAGAATAATGATACAAGATTATATAGAGTGATTTATTCACACAGAAATGACGAAGTATATAACTTATATAGGCGATATATAGCCGAGGCATGCGAGGCATTGCAGATTATTGATGAGACAAGATGTTTTATTTTTTTGTTTTCAAAAATAGATGGAATGGGACTTTGTGATACATACAGTTTTACTGATAACAAGAAAAGAATTTTATCAATTGTTGCTGAAAATCAATCAAATTTTGATGTTATTAGTTCGCAGTTATATTTTTACTCGAAAGAAATAAGAACTGAGGTTGTTCATAAGGGGAAAAGAATAGATGAATTAGTATCGATTAGAAAAGCACATGAGATAAATCAGGAGCTATTTAATATAATAATACGGTTTTGTACAAAAGTAATTGATAGTGAAATAACTAGTATTGAATCGCTAAAAGAATATATTTTAAATGAAGTAAGCAAGTATTCATACAAAATGCCACAAGAGCAATCACTTGCGGGATTACCAGTCGTTTATTCTCAAAGGACAACATATGTTGCAACGTTGGAAGGATTACAGATTAGCTATCCAGAGAAAAGGGGAAACTATTTACTTCTTCCAAGTTTGAATCAGTTCGAATATGATAGATACTATAAAAATTATGTATCAAAAGATTTGGGGGAAGATTATGAATCTATTTTTAATGATTTTTCAATAGAAGACTTTGAATATATTATAGAAATATTATATCGCTGTGAAAGAGCTGATGATGGATATCCGCGTGTTATAGGTTTAAATCTGCCTAAAATCAGTGATGAATACATGCGTTCACTAATAATAAGGGAGCAATTTGTGGATTATATTTGCAATGAGCTCAATGAATGTTTGTATTATGATATGCTATCAGGGGGTGATATTCTAAACGGAGAAGTATTACCTCCCAGAGTTGGGTTAAGAACAGGTATTAGGGCAATTTATGAGTTTGTAGAAGATAAGGAAGAATTGTTCTTACAATTTGTACCAGGAAGGGTATTCAGTGAGTATCAGATTCCTAGCGAGGCATATAATTGTATTAAACTTTATAAAGATGATATATATGAAATATTGTTTGGTAATGCAAATTATATTGATAATTTGTGTAAGCGTTCGTTGGTGAATATTTGTGAGTCAGAATATGTCAGAGATTGGACACAACGAATTAGTTACTTATTTGACACTTTTGATGGAATCGATCCACGAAATTATAATAAAGAAAAGGTAATAAAGTTAGTTTTTACAATATTAGCTATTGATAAGGCGGATTATTTACGGAACAAACAAAAGTATGAGCAACTGAAAAACAAATATAGAAATCCGATACTTCATGGAGGAAAATCTATATTTGAAATTGAACCAGATATTAATGAAATAAAAAAGGTGGATACATATTTGCGAAAGACTATAATGGATTATTGTTTAAAGATCCATTCATTAAGTATTTCAACATGGGAAGAATTAGATAATGCATATAGAGTGCAGCAAAATTTCCTAAAATTATAACATTTGATAGTTTATATAATCTATCAAAGACAAATATATTCATAATAATTATCAATAATAGAAAAGAAATGAAAAAGTGTGCCAAGTAAGGAAATAAATGTCATAGGGAAAAAGTACTGATGAGTACGAATCGGGTTTATACCTAGATTTGTACTCATTTTACTTACCAAGATATGGTAAAATATGCGATTTTATGCTAGGATAGGTACACTAGGTTAGATGTCGTGAAAGTGTGATAAAACCTAGGAAAAATAAGGATATACAAGGAAAAACGAAGATATGCAAGATAAAATTAAAGTGCTCATGGTTTGCCACGGCAATATACTAACCTTGATTAAAAATACTTGAGTTTACAGTGTTTTGGGGATGTTACAGTAGATTTTACCAACGATTTACCAAAGCTATTTGAGTAGTGGATAAACTACTCAGGATATGTAAAGAGAAGTATTATAAAAGAGTCCTAGCAAAGAAAAATCCGCAATTTAGCGGATTTTTTTAATACGTTCATTAAATAAAAGCAATCTGTTAATCTTATCATCATAAAATTCTTTTTGCTGTTCAATCACAGCTTTATCATTATCCTCATAGGAAATTAAATCCATCTGTTGTTTACAATTTAGATAAGAACAAATAGCTTCATTTATTTGTGAATCTTCAAATGTCATGTGTATGCTGCTGGGGATGTAGTTGCCATCTTTATCCTTATCAGCAGATATTTTCAATGAAGATTGTTCATTAAGCTTCATAACCAAAGAAAGAACATCACTAACGGTATTAATATCGTAATCAAGAAATACAGTTACGCTAATGCCAAGAGCTTCAGCTATTTTTTGAAGTTGATCTGGTTTTGGATTGCGTTCACCGCTTTCATATTTCTTTATGGTAGATAAATAAATACCGGACTGTTTTGATAATTCGTCCTGTGTCATATCTTTTAATTTTCTATATTTTTGAATTTTACTTCCAATTGAATGTCTATTATCCATTAATAATCACCTCAAACAAATTGATATGAATATTTTAACACAGAGTTCACAAAAGTGGTACATTATTTTGAAAATATATTGACAACCACAAATGTGGACTATATAATAAAAATGCGAACAGACCACAAATGAGGACTAACATAAAAAGAATAGATATGTTGAAAATACTTCTTTTGGCGAAGTTCAAGGATTCAAAATTTTGCTATATCATAATCCTGCGAGTTGCAAAGCAGCTCATACAATTGAATAACAATTACAGATATAGTGATAATTCCGGTTCAGATACCTGATGGAAATCAAATATACTTGCGAAGAGTGCTGAAGGATTGAGAAATGAAAGTGGAGCGAGTAAGGGTAGTCAATACTGTTGCGGAAGGATAATAAACTATGAAGGTGTTCAAAGGGAACTTCCTGGCTCTCGAAAAGGCGGTAGAGAGGATAGCATTATTTAATTTAACTTAATGCGTCGTAAACGCAGATGCGGCTTATCTGTAATTCCTATGTGTGCAGGCAAATGGGAAAAAAGCACACCTACATGGCATTTGTATAAGTCACGCATCATCATTCAGAACTTTGCCCAGTTAAAGGCACTTTTCAAAGATACCTGGGAGACAATTCCCGGCAACTGCGATACTTTCATTTATCTTGGAGGCAATGAGCAGAGTACACACAAGTATGTCTCGGAGCTTTTGGGCAAAGGGACGATTGATAAGAAGTCAAGCGGGGAGACAAAGGGCAGACAGGGAAGCTCTTCAAGAAACTATGATGTATTAGGAAGAGAACTGTTTACACCGGATGAGGTCAGAAAGCTGGATAATAAGAAGTGTATTATCTTTATCCGTGGTTTTGATCCTATCATGGACAATAAGTTCATACCATTCAATCATCCGATGTTTAACCAGACAGCAGATGGCAAGGGAGAGCCTTATGTTCATCAGATAAGAGGAGCAGATAATCTTATCGGTCCGCCATTTGAGATTCTTTCAGACAAGGCAGTTAAGTATTATGAAAAGCTGAGGGATAAGGGCGAGAATGTGTATATAGATTCTCTTACCTATGAGCAGTTTATGATGCTTGGTGATGCGGAATTAAGCAGAAGATTCTCAATGCAGGATGAAGCAGAGCAGAAGGCAAAGATTGACAGGGAGCAAGCAAATGAGCTTGAGTATGTCGATGAATCGCAGAAGTCTGATGCTGCAGAAAGTGCCAATGCGTCTAATGGAAGTACTGGAGCTAAGCCTGTAAGGAATCCTGAGAGGGAAAAGCCTAAGTGGGAGGATACCATCACAAACAGAATGCTACACTGGTCATATACACCGGAGCAGAAGGAAGAGGTGAAGAAAGCACTTGCTGCAGGAGTTCCGAAGGCAACGATTCTTACTTACTTTTATGCGGAGGTAACTGTGGAGAAGATGAGTTCATATCGGAATAAGCATTAAATGATATCGCATAGGCACAGGAATTATGTTATACTGTGTCTATGTAAATGAAAATGATGTTAAATTCGTTGATATTTTAGGTAAGTAAAGCGTACAACTAAATTTAAAGAATAAGTAGAATGAACACATTAATTGTTGTATAACGTTTTTATGCAATTAAGGGTTACAATTTCGATAGGAGATATTTATGAAAAAAATTATTTTTACTGTTTTTTCAATACTAATTATATTGACTACTATATTTTTTATTGCTATTGGAACAGTTCGTGATTCACGATACTATATATTGATTTTAGTTTATATTATTGTGTACAAAATTATTTTGTCATTTACAAATAGAAGCAAAAAAAAGTAAACAATATTTTGCAACATGAGAATTAAATTTTTTTGTATAATAATTATTATGGTTTTGATACAGAGAAATATATGAATAACTCAATGAATATATTATGCCTGATGAGAGGTGAGAACAATTTGAAAGTTTACTATTTAGCGCTATCATTATTTTTAACGTTCTTCTTCGCACATCAGATAACGCATGTAATGTGCTTTGGCAGATATAGAGATAAAAAATGCAAAAAGATAAAATTTTATTTTATCTATGGATTTTGGGTGGTATTTTTTGGAATATTGTGTACAATGATGGGTTCGGCATCAGGGGTGGATCATACATTTGATTATGGAATGAACTCCTTAGAATTGTATTTGGGCAAAAAAAATTATTTTGAGGGTAATGTTATTTATGCGGAAGATGACTATAAGCATAATGGTGATTTTATACTAGAGTATTATGTAAAAAATACAGAAGACATAGAAATAATATCAAAACAAATTGTGGAAGAAAATGTATTTATATTTAGAGCTTACAATTTAAGTGATATAAATGTTGTATGGAAATCGGTTGATGATGAGCTTTATGTTTATGGAGGTGATGAACTTTATGCAACTATAGATGTGGAAAGAAAAGGCTTGCTTGTAAAATTAAGTTTTTATTGGAATCAAGAAAAACTGAATCAAAACATGGGAGGATAAAAGTATGGCAAAAACAAAGATTGTAAAATTTATGTGTTCAATTGTGCTTGCGGTCAGTCTGGTACTTTCTCAAAGTTATACCGCAATGGTTTGTTGCAAATAATGTCACGATCATGAAAGCATGGATTATATATCCTCATACGGAACAGAATTGACTATATCAGATTCAGGAGAAGCGAGCTATGCAGAGAAAAGTGTGGGATTAACGGATGGAACGGATGCAGGCCGTGAAGCCGTAAAATGGTATGGAGTCCGGAACGGACTGCATCTGCAAAAGACCAACAAGAACCTGAGATGGTATAGCGTCCACTGAGTAAATCAGTACCACGACAGGTGAATGCAGGTCAGTAACAATCAAACATAAAAACAAGAGCTGTAGCCGGCATCGTTTTTTCCGTGGGGCATGCCCCCGTTTAGGAGCTTGGCTGGCACTCAGTGAATGGTAGATGCTACGAAGGAAGTTGGGACATGATCCCCTTAGACACGGAAGGTTCATCATCATAGTTGAACAGAGGGAAAATAGCCTTTATAAAGCAAACTAAAAGGATGCTTTATTAGCTATACTTATTTATCAGCTATTCGGTACATGACTCTACGATATCCATCACTCTCGGCTTTTGTTTGAGGTAAAATAAAAATCGTCAAAGCCAGTAAAATCAATAGATTTAGGATTGACAGAATAGGAAATGAATGAAGAAAATAATAAGAATATTATTTGTATGCTTGTTTTTTATTGCATTAATTTTTATAGGCAAGAATGTATTAAAGGATGGCAAAGAACGGGAATATATAAAGTCTGACAAGTATTATGAGGAAAACATAGAAAATATAAATATAAATGAAGTTAACTTCAAATTTCTCCAAGTAAATGAAGTTGCTAATGTCAATGAAGCATTTTATAAGAAATATGATTCTTATGAAGAAGTAGTGGTGGAAGATAACAAGAATTATGATGTTTTTGAAAAATATACGAAGGTAGATGTTGCATTTGACCAAGGATATTCTGGAATGCGATGTTACTTAAATGAAGATGAAAGTTTCGGTGGAGCTTATTTCCGATATACATTTGAATATGAAACAAATGACGAAAATCTTGTGGATTCTTCTATTGAAGTATATATAACGGCTGAACCGTTAGAAAAGTTTGAAGGTTTATTACCAACTATTGAAGAGGCTGATGAAGGGAATGTATATAGTATATATGATAACATTCTCTATTATATGGAAAATGATGATAATATGAGCTTATTTAAAACTAATATATGTACAGTTGTTTTTGATGGTTCTAAGTACAGTTATTTTTGTGGTGTTATAGATGGCGAGAAAGAATCTTATATCAATAAATATTGTAATGTTTTATATAACTTTTTTCAACAAATGTATAAATGATAAAACTATAAAAATTATAGTAATTTATGAAATGAATCTACAAGACATATAGTATTTCATAAATTAAAGAAGGTTACCAATTTGTTGGTTGGTATGAGAATGATAAATTAATTTCGCAAGAAACACAATATCGTTTTTGTGTAGAAAAAGATACCCTTTTAGTTGCAAAATTTGAAAAAGATGGAGAATCAGCGAACCCAGAAAATCCAGCGAACCCAGAAAATCCTGATTCGGGAAAAGATAATAATACAGGTAATAATTCTGGTTCGGGAATAAATGAAAATGGAGGAGAAAAGATAGAATCTGTTTCAACAGGAGACGAATCTGCAGTTGGATTTTGTAGTCTAATGGCTGTAATCATGGTAAGTATAGTGATGTGTATGGCATTTACAAAAATAAGACGTAAAAAGCAGAGAAATTAAGGAGCCACATAAATGTTCAGAAAAACGTATAAAGTAGTAGTATTAGCAATTGTTCTTGGAGTTCTATTAAATGCTTGTAGTAAAAGACAAGCAGTAACCGAGGAATATAATACAATAAGTGATTTGGCATATTCTGAAAAATGTAAAATTGAACCAATCATATATATTGAAGAAAAAACAGGATTTGTTCCATATATTGTATTAACTAATGATTATAATGGTAAAACACTTTTGTTAAGAAAAGAAATTCTTCCAGAGAATAGAAGAGTTAGTGATTATTCGGCTTACTATGAAGAAAGTGAAATTGATAATTACTTAATGGGAGAGTTTTTTGATAATTTACCTATTCAAACTCGTTGCTTAATTCAAGATTCGGAAATAGAGATTTTAGATGAACGATGCTTGAATCAAATAGATGATAGCGTGATAACTATTGTAAGAAAAGTGTTTTTGTTGTCTTTTACTGAACTTGGATATAAAAAAAATGGGCATGTCGGAGTTGAAGGGGTGCCATTGTTGTATTTTAAAGATAATAAGAATCGTTTTGCTACTACGAATAATGGAAAGTTTACTGTAAGTTGGTGGTTAAGAAGTGCGGATTCTACATATGATTCTTGTGTATATGCAGTAGGACCGGAAGGTGAAATTGGAAGCACGAATGCATACGATATGAATGGTATCAGACCAGCATTTTGTGTTGACGGTAAGCAAGAAATATATAAAGAAGAAGGCAGATATATTTTAAAATAACATAACTTATTTATATTAAAGTGATTATGTTATTTTGAAAGAATTATTGAAATTCATTTGCCTGTGCTTATCTAAACGTTAATTGGCTACATTTTGGCTACAAGATTTTTATAAAGCACTAATTCCTCAGCAAAAATAAGCTACTTTAGACAACAGAACCGCACAAATTAGTTTCAAATAATCGAATATCACGAAACCAAAGTCCGTGATGGTGGACGTACAGTAGAATCTGGACGTGTTGCTACAGTTATCGAGTAATCATTGAACACTTAATGAGTGCGTAAGCGCGAAGTTAGTGAGAAAGTTGTTCTGTGAGCGTTGCGAGCAGAACAACCTTCTGATAACAAATTTTCCAAATATGTCTAAGCGGTCATTTTCACTAACCTTGATAGGTGCATACTTTTCATTGAGTGAGATAAGGAAAATTCCGTCTTTATCGTTTTGTAATTTCTTAATATAGGCTTCTCCGTTAAGAGCGAAGATGCCGATTTCTCCATTAGCAACAGATTCCTGTTGTAATACCCATGCAATCTGACCATCATGGAATTCAGGTTCCATACTGTCACCACTAATACGGACACCGAAAGTAGTATCTTCCGGCAGGATAGATTCATCTATGCGTACAGTCTCTTTCGGTCCGTCTACAAGGAAGTTACCGGTTCCGGCTGATACTGCATTTTCAAAAATATCAATGCTTCGGAATGGAATTATCTTAGCAGTCTGCTTTTCATATATTCCGGATGCGTGAAGCAGATTAATATAATCCATAGCTTTTTCTATGCCTTCATCAGTAAGCGATGAGAAAGGATCAGCAGGATTTACTCCAAAATATGCTTAATGGATGTGCTTTCTTTGCCACAAAGTCAAGTGATGAATCAAAATAAAACGCCCATGAGAATTTTTCTCATAGGCTGAACAAAGATAATGATAAATGATTTTTTACGAAAAAAGCGGCTATCTCAAAGGATAGCCGCTTCAACTGTAGACAAAAGTATTTCTATAACTTAATTTTTCAAAAACAGAAACCTAAAAAAAAGCAATATTATTAAAAAGGTAAAAACAAATTTTTCTGTTTTACTGTCTGTTTGTATAGGAAAGTATTTCTCTCTACATAAAGAGTAAATTATGCTACAAGCAAGTGAAATAGAAAAAAATATTTTAAAATTCATAGTATCTATGTGCTCAGGGAAAAACATCATAATAAACCAAAGAATCACGAGCAAAAGAACTATTATATAGTGGAAAATTTTTTGAATCTTATTATTATCCATATCAATCCCTCCATTATATACGTTCGAAAACTCGCCATATTTTAGGATATTCTGTAGTATTCTGTACAATGGTATAACGTACAGCTGAGATTGTTCCATTAATGATGTCCTTATAGGCTTCTTTCCACCACGCTTCTCGTTCCTGCTGAGCCCATTGAGCCAATGTCCTAAGTATATCTGCGGACAACATAAAAATATTATCCCTTTTTGACAATTTGATTAACTTTGCAATGCTAGCTCCAGTAACAGTCCACCCAAGACCTGTAAGCCATTTATCAAATGTTCCAGAGCCAGATGCAGCATCAACAGCTGCCTTAATATCTCTTTTGTACATATAACTTTGATATTCAATATGCCCAGGAGGTAATGCACGTGAATCAGCCGAAGTACCACCAAGGGCTTGCTGAATTTCATTTTCACGAAATTCAGGGTCTGACTCTAATCGCTTTTGATACGATTCTGCCTCAGATTCAGGAATTGATACAACGATAAAATGGTCATCTGTTGAATCAATAAGAATATCTTTCATATTTGGTGAATCCGTGGTTTGCTTTGTTTCCGCAGCATAAGCAACTGTTGGGCAAAGTAACGATAGACAAAGTATAAGGCTTATTAATTTGCTTATTTTTTTCATAGAACGACATTCTTTCTTTAAAAGTGAAATAGACGGATGTTTTACTTGTTTCAATAACCAAAGGAATCACCTCTTTCTTAAATAGGGTTTACATTAGTTTTGTGTCAACAGGCTAAAACTATGACTATAAAAGTCGCCAATAAGTAATATTAATTCATTAAAATGGTAACACAAATCTTTCTCTAAGTCAAATATTTATCACAAAAACATAGGTTATATTGTTTTAATATATGTAATAATATCGCTTTTTTTGTGCATATTGCACAAATCTCAGCGTTGTAAATTATCTCTTCATATCCGTATACAGAAGTATAGAAAAAGCCCCTCTCCATAGGAAAAGGGCTGCATTTCCATCTATTTGTTTATATCTGGTATTTCACCAACAAAGTTATAAACTATCTTAACTTCCTGTCTTGTCTGCGCTGTTCTTCCTGCATACGCTGTGTTTCCTGTCGCTGGCGTTCTTCCGCTAAAGCACGTTCCGACAACTGCCGCCCCTCTGCGGCGTGTTGTTCTGCCTGCTGACGGTCAAGCCTTGCGGTTTCCTCTTTCCGTTGCTCCTGCTCATTCATAGTTCCTATGTACTCCTTTCTATCTGTTTTTTTGTGCCTGTGCTTCCACCAAAGGATAAACGGAAGAAACAGCTTCCCAAAATGATATGGGTAACCCGTCTGTCTACCTAAGCGCAACAGACAAATTGACCTTTGCAAAAGAAATGGACGAATTATACGCCAAACAATCTTTATTGAGAAGTTCCCCAACTCCAACAAGAGAGATTGTTGACGCTTTATTATTGCAAGTTCCTAACGCAACTCCCGAAGAAAAAGCCGCTATCAATGCAGAACTTGAAACCTATGGTGTTTATGAATTTGAAGCACCTGTTATTGAAAGTGCTTCAACCTGCGCAACAGATTCGGGTGATGTTGCTTTAGACACTCCTACTATCTACTATGAAGCATGGAGTACCTATTGGTCTGTAACCTGTGGTGGACATTGGAAAAATAATGAATACGGTGACTCAGCAGGAAATGTCGGCGGTGCAGACGGTTTTGGTGTAGGATATACAAATTCCAGCAACAAATATTCTTCCAAAGTTATGAGTGCTTCTGCCTATATGACAGATGTCAATTCCAATTACCGTGCATCTACTTCCAACCGTTCCGATGGAGACGGAAGTAAAGGCTTTGGTTTTAGAATACAAGACCACTGGAAGTCTGGATATTACGTAGGTCATAAATGGTCTGGTCTTTGCACCTATGACCGTTGGTTTGGTAACTACAATGGTGTAGCAACCGCATACTATATTCATACATACGATTCTGCTTCATTAGAAAGCGTTAGCTTTGGTTTCGACGGAAAAACAGCAGGAATTAGTGCTACTATTACTAATTCCGTGAAATCTTTTACCGCTTTTAGTGCCGATAAATCTTTCGGTGTTTATCCGTAAAATTAAAGGCTACTACCAATTAGGTAGTAGCCTTTTTGTTTTATCCTCTTACATTATCTGCAAGATACGATAACCCACTCACAATTGAACTTGCAAAATCATTTAATGCACCTGAAATGATAACCGCCGCAATTATAATAGCTATTGCGACCAATGCAAACCCAATCAATGTTTGATAGTTCTTCATACTGTTTCCTCATTTATTCATGTTGCATAACTTATTTATGTTGTTGTATCATCATAACTTATATATGTCAATCCCCAACCGTTGGGAAATTAAGCGGCAAAAGGAAAAAGAAAAGAGGGCGGTTGTCCGTCCTCTAATCAATCATCATAATGCCCTTTGCATGAGAAAATCAAAACTTTATCATCTTCAACCGCATACACAAGTCTGTGTTCTCCGTCAATGCGTCTGCTCCAAAACCCCGTAAGATTTCCTTTCAAGGGTTCTGGTTTCCCTATGCCCTCAAACGGATTGCGGCTTATATCCTTTACAAGCTGATTTATCTTTTTCAGCATTTTCTTATCCTGCGTCTGCCAATAAAGATAATCTTCCCATGCGTCAAAATCCCATTGTATGATTTTTGTCTGCATAGGTTACTCCTCTATCAGCTCATGCTCTGCAAATTTTGTTTTCCCTGCCTTATAGTCCGCCATTTTCTGTTCCAAATAACGGATATTGCTTTCAGAATAGAATGGGTCTACCGCAACATCAAAGGGAATACGTTTTTCTCTGCCGACTTTCTTTGCAAATACAGTAAAAGCAGCACTCATGGAAAGACCTAATTCAGAACAAGCCTGTTCCATGCTCTTTTTCACATCTGCGTCCAGCTTAAAATTTACATTAACTGCCTGTGCCATATTCAACACTCCTTTCTTGCTTCTATTATATGCAATATTAAAGAAAAAAGCAAGAATTTTTCTTTAATATTTCTTTATTTATTGTTGATTGCATAATTTAATCACCGTGATTACATTCTACCCATGCGCCCCGTCCGTTGTACGGAAATTCTGCTGGATAAAATAATACTTTCTGCCCCCGTGTCTGTTCCTGCTATTATAACAGGCTCGCCCCTCATGGCTTGCGCTTTCTCCTTTGCCGCTTCATAATGCTTATAAACGGTTTTCTTATCTAACCCCGTTCCTCTGATAACATCACACTTTTTCGCTTCGGGGTTTTCTCTCATAAATTCTTCCACCTTTCTTTCTGCGCTGGGTCTGCCGTTGCCATCTCTCCAATCTCTATTTTGGCGTTTCATACGAATGTCACGAATTGCTCTTGCTTCTTCTAAATGGTCTTTTTGCTTCTGACCGTTCCGCTTGTTCGGTATCAATTCAATTTCCGTCTTTTTTGATATATATTCTATTTTGCGTCTATACGCCTGTGGTGTTAGAATATAAATAGTACAAAATAAGGCTCTTCAGGGGTAATGGTGGGTCCCATCTTCCACATGGAATACATCTTCCACCAGCATATTAAAGTACTTTGATATCCGC
>ERZ791812.541-NODE-541-length-19921-cov-133.931038_pt1 | contig 19921 bp, 20 predicted proteins | sample MGYA00510303_ERZ791812 | MGnify/ENA primary metagenome ERZ791812 (study PRJEB30046, sample SAMN00791985) | human gut metagenome | study: EMG produced TPA metagenomics assembly of the A metagenome-wide association study of gut microbiota in type 2... | reverse complement strand
TGTTGCTCAGGCACTTATAAATAATGTTAAACTATAGTGTTGCGGAATTAAGGATTAAAAACATTGACATGCCCTTCGGCATCCTGCCGAAAACTCTGGAGGGCAGGCACTATGAAGGCTGGTATGTTGGTGGAGGCCTTACCTACGGCTATCAGTGGTTACTCAATAAGCACCTCAATTTCGAAGGCTCTATCGGTTTGGGATATGCCTACAGTCCTTACAAGCTTTACGGACGATGCAAAAAATGTCTCGACAAAGACAACCGCAACTATGTGGGCCCTACAAAAGCCGCACTATCTCTCATATACGTGTTCTAAGAATATAACTTAACTGTAGTTTTAAACAGACAATATAAACACGTAATAACTAGACAGAATACAAAAAATTTTAGGGAAATCATAATATGGATAAAATGAAGCTTTATGCGGTCATTTCGCCCCTCTGCATACTCTTTTCTCAGGGCATCATGCCTGCTCAGGCTCAGCAGCTGGCAGGGGGTAAGATTCAGGTAGACAGCGTTTCAGCACGCAAGAACGGCAACCGGATGGACGTTGCCTTCCGTATGAATCTGAACGATTTGAAGATGAAATCAGAGCAGCAGATTGTTTTCACACCGGTAATGGAAGGAACTGATTCTATCGCTCTCAACCCTATCATCATCCAGGGTAGAAACCAGGCAGTAAGATACCGCCGACTTGCCGACAGCAAGAAGAATCCGCAGGCACAGGTTCTTACCCGCAAGAACAAGACCAGTCAGCAGGTTTACTTCGCCCAGTCTGTTCCTTATCAGAAATGGATGAAGAAGTTCAAACTCTCGGTGAAAGAAGATCTCTGCGGATGCGGCAACCTGATAGAACAGGACAATACGCCGATTGCGGATATCGACCGTACACCTAAGATTACGAAGGATTTCTTCGTGCAGCCGAAGGCGGAAGCCAAGAAGGTGAGAGCCGAAAAGGGTGAAGCTTACCTGAGCTTCAAGCTCAACAAGAGTAATATTCTTGCCGACTTCCGTGAGAATGCTACTGAGCTGAAGAAGATTACTTCCACCATCGACCTGGTGAAGAACGATAAGAACGTTGAAATCACAGATATTGATATCCACGGTTTTGCTTCGCCTGACGGTTCGTATGCCAACAACAAGCGCCTTGCCAACGAGCGTGCAGCTGCCCTCCGCAACTATGTGAGCAGCCTCTACACCTTAAACAGCAAGCTCTTTACCTATCAGGCTACACCGGAAGACTGGGAAGGATTCAAGAAGAAGATTCAGGCTAGCAATCTGGCTGATAAGGAAGCAATTCTCGAGATAGCTAACTCCTCGCTGGCTCCCGACGATAAGGACCTGAAGATCAGAAAGCTCCATCCGGCAAGTTACCGCTACATTCTGGATAATATCTATCCTCGTCTCCGTCATAGCGACTATACGGTAACCTATACCGTTCGTCCGTTCAGCATCGAAGAGGCAAAGGAGATATTGAAGACCAAGCCTCAGCAGCTTTCTCTGCAGGAGATGTTCCTGGTGGCACAGACTTACGAGCCGGGTTCGCCAGAGTTTAACGAGGTATTCGACATTGCTGTCCGTCTCTTCCCAGATGATGAGGCTGCGAATCTCAATGCCGCCTGCACCGATTTGCAGAAAGGTGATCTTACTTCTGCCGAAAAGCATCTTGCCAAGGCTGGCAACTCGAAAGAGGCAGAGCGTGTAAGAGATGTCTTCAAGCAGATAAAGGAATTGGAATAACAGAAAATTAGAGAATAACGATTATAAACAAGCTTAACTTTTAAGATTATGAAGATTAAACATTATTTTGGCTTGGCTGTCATCGCAGCTATGACAGCAAGCTGTTCAAGCAATGAGGATCTGGGAACCGCAGGTCCAGGTACAGGTACTAACGAAGCAGGTGTTGGTTATGCAACTTTCACCATCAACTTGCCTACAACAAGCGGAACACGTGCTGCAGGTGATCCTACATTCGACAAGGGTGATGCCAATGAGTACAAGGTAAATGATGCAACCTTACTCATCTTCAAGAAAGATGCTACTGGTTATCTATTCAAGGAATCTGTAGACCTCGGTAATATGGAGCCTTGGACATCAAGCAGCACAGATGGTATAACTACAACAGCCAAGTTGACAGCCAAGATTACTAAGGCTGAAGTAGGCTCTGATAAAGGTTATTATGCTCTTATTATTCTCAACAATAATTCTAAAACGGCTGCGAAAATTACAGAGCCTACTGACGGTCAAACATATGAAGTATGGAGTAAGGATGATAAAAAAGCAAATGCTACCAACTACTTGAAGCATGACAACGGTTTCTTTATGGCAAATGCACCTAAGTATGTTGCAGGCGCCCCTGAAACACTTGTTGAAATCAAGAATATTTATGCTTCTAAGCAGCAAGCTGAGAACTCTACAGCCACTACAGTATATGTAGAGCGTGGTCTTGCTAAGGTTTCTCTTGCTTCTACTTCTTCTGAGCACGTTGATATTAGTGGTGGCAACTATGATGGCGACCATGTTGACATTACAGGTTGGACTCTTGATGTTACAAACACCAAGACATACCCTGTTCACGTAACAGATGGATTGTGGGCAGATACATGGAAGGCAACAACTACTCCTGCTGCTACCAATGATGCAACAATGGAACGTTTCCATGATACAAAGCTTACAGAGTTCCCACGCGTATATTGGGGCTTGGATCCTAACTACAGCAAAGATTTCGCTACTGTAGAAGATTGCGAAGACGAGTTTAACCTGGTAGCAAACCAAACAGACCTATCAAAAGCGTTTAAGACTGGTGAAGACGCTAAGAAGCCTCAGTACTGCCTTGAGAATACTTTCGACATTGATCACATGGTGCAGGGTCAGACAACACGAGTTTTGTTCTCTGCTAAGTACACACCAGCAGGTCTTGGTGATGGCGAGACTTTCTACAAGATGGGTAACAGCTCTCAGTTGTGGAATGCTGATAATGTAGTGGCTCAGATTAAGGCTAAGGCTATGGAGGTATTTAATGAGACTGATCCTGACAAGGTGGAAGTAATACTTACAGGTACAGATTTAGCAAAGGCAGGTACCCATCTTATTACAAAAGCGAATGTAAAGCATGGAACAGCTGAGATTGAAGATGCTGATATTACTGCAATTAATACTAAACTTGGTTTCAAGGAAGCAAAAGGAACAGACCCTATGGTAGGTTTGTCAACATATGTAGATGGAGTTTCTTACTACATCGCACGTGTAAAGCACTTCGGCGATTACCTTACTAAGTGGGAAGCCGGTAATGATACATACAACAGTAACAATGCCAACTGGCTTGGTCGCTACGGTGTTCTCCGTAACAACTGGTACGAGCTTTCTGTAAATAACGTTAGTGGTCCTGGTTATCCTGACGTTCCAAAGGTTAATCCTAAAGATCCAGACGATGAGAACTGGCAGTACATCAACGTCAGCGTGAAGATCCTTTCTTGGGCTAAGCGTTCACAGAAGGTAGATTTGTAATCCATTTCACATTATTATATATAGCTCAGCCGCTCTAGCGCTAAGGAGCGGCTGGCTATATCGGAAGAATAAGAATCAATTTATACACTTTACTTTTTCATAAAACAGATAAGCATCATGGCAAACAAGAAGTTTAACAGTTGGATCAAGAATATATGCATGGGATGGGGATTCATCATGGCGGGCAGTTTGCTCAGCAGCTGCAACGACTTGATGCACGACGACCTGCCTCCTTGTGACATGGGTGTTGACTTGCAGTTCAAGTACGACTACAACGTGCAGCGTGCCGACATGTTCAAAGATCATGTGGGCGGACTCAGCGTATTCGTATACGACGAGCAGGGCAACTTCATTGCTCGCCATGATGCCTATAACGATGCGACATCACAGCCGCTCAAGGACCCTAACTATGCCATGCGAATCAATCTGGAACCGGGCAAATACCGATTTGCAACCTTCGCCTTCCAAAAGAAATACGAAGATGCACTCGCGCAGTCAGGTGCCAAATTCCAGATAGCTCTGCCACAGCAGGGTGACAACATCACAGCCCTCCATGCACGACTCGACCGCGAACAGGGCAAGGTGAACAACCAGAGCCAACCGCTCGATACACTCTGGCAAGGACTCAGCAACGAACTGGTTGAAGTAAAAGACCTGCAGGTTACACGCCATACCATCGGTCTGGTTCGTGATACCAAGCAGCTCACCATCAGCCTGCATCAGACCGACGAGCCTGCCAACATCAATGCCGATGACTTCAGTTATCAGATAACCAATGCCAACGGCGATATCAGTTACGACAACTCTCTCCTCCCCGACGAGGAGTTGACATATACCCCATACTATACCTGGACCACAGAGTTTAAGGATAAGGAAGGCAATGTAACGGAGCGCACCGCTCATGCCGCCCTCATGTTCTCCCGACTCATCTGGCATCCGGTAGAAGAAAACGACAAGAACGCCATCCTCACCATCACGAACAAGACTACTGGCGAAGAGGTGGCACGCATCAATCTTGCTGACTATCTGGCTCAATGCCGTGGTGCTTTCGAAGCCCAGCATTATTCAGAGCAGGAATTCCTGGACCGAGAGTACGACTACAAGCTCGACTTCTTCCTCCAGGGCAACAAGTGGAGATATGCGGAGATTAGAATCTCCATCCTGGATTGGGTCAAGCGCATCCAGCGTGTCGATTTATAACCGTTTCAGGTGTCAGAGCCCCTTCCGGGCATTTAGCTCATAAGAGTATTTGACTTTAAAAATTGGAAACAATGAAAATACGAGATTTCATTTTAAGTTTAGTTAGTTGGTTTATATTGTTGGTTACAGTAAGTTGCTCTGACGAACTTGGAGGCGAGCGCGCTCCCATTTCGTCAGAAAGCAACTTGCATGTACTCGTGCCAACCGTGCTCAGCAGCCGCGGTACCCGTGCCGACGATGCTTCCGGCCTTCCTACCTATAATGCTACGGTAGATGAATGCCAGATCAACGACCTGACCCTCTATGCTTTCCCTGTCCCTACAGGAAATGGAAATGATGGCAAGCTCCTGGTAGAGACGCTCCCTGCCCCACTGGCTACGATGATGGCAGAGCCGAATGTAGCTAACTATCAGCTCAATATCGAGCCGGGCACTTACCATATCTATGTGGTTGCCAACATGAGTGATGTGTTGAAAGACCAGAATAAGAATATTGATTCGGAAGAAAAACTCAAAAATATCGTGCTGAATTATTATCCTTCAGGTGCTCAGCCAGGTATGCCTGTCTGCACGAATATCCCGATGATTTATGAGCCAAAGGATGTAAACGGTTCTTTCATCAATACAAAAATAGAAAAAAGTGGTGATAAATATACAGAGGTAGCAGCTAACCTGAAGTTTACATGCGTAAAGGTAAAGCTGAATCTTATCTTCGATCCTACTGCTGAAGGTTCTGCATTCAATGGTAATAGCTATATCATCAAGGATATTCTGGCTCAAAAGCTTTCTCCTAGCACCACGCTGAGTTGGGATGGAGCATTTAGCAAGCCAGCCTCTAGTGTTAGTCAAGATTATGCCAATGGTTTTGAAAGTGAAGTTTATGCTACTTCTTCTGAGGCAAGCAATAAGGGTAGTTATTATAAGGCGGGAGACTGGACAGAGGATGCTGCCAATGCCAATGTGAATAATAAGGACATCATCACCCTTGTTCCTGGTGCTACTCCTACACCTGCTCCACAGAATGTCGCCGATAAGTGGCTTTTCCAAGGCACTTACTATCTGCCTGAGCGTTATATCGCCGATGCCTCTCAGCAGTCTACCCTCAAAGTTAATGGCTCTGTGAATGGTAACATTGAGAACAACTATAAGATTAAGCTGGGACATCGTCAGGACGAGAGTTCAACTTCCAAAGAAGTCCCAACTTTCCCTCGTGGCACCTATTATGAGATTATCGGCAAAATCAAGAGTCTGGGAAACATGACTCTCAACTGTAATGTGAGCGTAAAGGACTGGAAAACTGTACCGATAGATGCAGACTTCAGCCATACCACACTGTGGGTAAACAAGACAAGCGCTCAAATAACCTCCATAGAGGAAGACTCTATTTCCTACAAGTCAAATTGGGTGAATGTGGAGTTTGGTTGCGATGCGACTGTTGATGGTAAGCCCCTCGTCGTTGTAGATAAAAGAGATGAGGTCAATCATATTATCACCTTTAGGATTAATCCCGAGATTCCCATGAGTGCTTATGGAGATGGGGAAGGTAAATTTCCTCCGAAAGGAAAGACCAAGATATGGCTGAAGGCTAACAACCTGAAGAAATATCTGGATGTAGACTACAATGTAGAACCTCTGTTTGAGGTTGATCCATTGGAGGTAATCATCTATTATGAGGCAAAAGCAGAAACCAACACAAAGGTATTCACTTGGGTTACAAACTTGGGAGGTATCGTGCTTCCGGACAATCTGACTTCCATCATTGGTAGCTCAACTATCAAAATATCGAAGCCATCCGATGAAAACGCTCCCAAGGGAACATTCCAGGTGGAGGCTACAACCGACCCTGGAACAACTACAGTGCATACATTCCGAGTACACTCGAAAGACTTGTATAATAGCAACTATAAGTACAGAGATATTAAAGTAACAGTAAGACCTCCGGTTGACAATTACCGTATCTATTTCCGTGCCATTAATGACAGGTCGTCAAATAATGACAAGTTTAAAACTAACCAATTCCAAGGTATTTTGGATGAATACTATGGAACAGGTGATAACAATAACAACTGGAACGATTCTTGGAGTTGGGACAATAAGATGCAAACAAGTAGACATAATGTATATATTTATTCTCAAAAGGGTGAAACGACAGGAACAGCAATACCTAAAGAAAATGTGTGGTACTTTAATGGTAGATATAATAATCCAAGCGGTATGACTGGGGACACGAATAATCCAGGATGGTACTACCAGGACATGGATTTTAATGCTAAAGGATATAGATTGGATAAAGGCGACGGTCAAGAAACTACACCGATCAAGCCTGGCGAGACATTGATGATATTCTACAGCTTCATCAACGATGGTGCGGACCTTCACCGCTGCCCTCAGCACATGGCGCCTGGTATCCCCCTTTTTAACTATGAGGATAGAGAAGGTTGGATACTTTACGACCCGACAACAGACCCTTATTATCGTATTTTCGATGAGAAGCCGATAGTTAAGGATATCAATTATGTTGTCTATACCAAGACTAAAGTATTAGGCTGGGCGTTTAAGTTCGGTGTCGCAACAGACAATCCGACATCCTCAGGAAGTAATGACCAATATGTACATTGGGACAACACTTGGGATGGTCACAGCGCCAAGAGTTTTAAAAGCGAACAAGTAGGAGACTGGTGGAAGACAACGATAAGGTTAAAAGCGGTTGACGGCTATCATGAGAAGGGTATAGTCCTTCAGTTTGAAAAGGATGTCTATGATGAGAAATATACCCTTTTCAGAGGTAGAAGTTATGAGAAGTATAACGATACAGGATATTATGACAATAATAGCTGGCATCCAGGTATACCATCAGGTGTATAAACAAGTAAAGTAAGTAAGGAAATGAAAAAGATAATATCTCTTTTAGTGGCACTGCTGACATTGGCAGCATGTAGCGACACTTTGAACGAAGGTTCCAACCCAAGCAACAAGAATGGGGTGGAAGATGGGGGCATCACGCTCACCATCACACTTCCCGACTTTTCAAAAGAGGAGCTGACAAGGGCTGGCGATACGGGATTGAAGAGTCTGAACGTAGTGGCTTACGATGATAAAGGAGTGTTCCTGTCGAACCAAAGCGTTTCCGCTTACGAACTTGTGTCGGGCACCGACAACACTTACGAAGTGAAAGTGCCAGTCACGGACAAGGCTACAATGATTCATCTGGTTGCCAATGCCGGCGATTTGTCAGATACTCAATGTCAGAGTGGTTTGGACAAGGCTGCCATTTCGGAAACAATCAACACAGAGAATCCTGTCTGCTGGGGAAAGATCAGCGTGTCAGACTTGATGAAGGCAAATCCGGAAATCAGTCTGCTGCGCCAGTTTGCCAAGGTAAACGTCAAGTATGAGAAGACTACATCCAGTGATTTCAATGACGACAAGACGTTTGAGCTGGAGAGTTTCCAGTTGTATGATGCGGCTGACAAGGGAACCATTGCGCCGACAGAATGTAAATACGAGTCGGCAACGCCCAACGTGCCAGCTGATGCAGGCGAAGCTAATAGCGGATGGCAGACAGGCGAAACACCTTTCTATGAGACTGCCGCCGGTCAAGCCTATCTCATCGTGAAGGGTAAATATAATAGTGTGGAGTCTTACTATAAAGTATCCTTCCTTACCGACAACGACATGACAAAACCGATGGCACTGCTGCGCAACCATGCTTATACGGTGACTATCAAGCACGTCAATACCTACGGATGGCCCACAGTGGATGGGGCTATTGCAGACCCATATCCCGAGAACCGAATGAAGGTGGACGTGAAAGATGATAATCCTTTGGTTAACGATATGATAGCCTGCAAGGACTACCATCTGGGAGTAAGCGACCAAGTAAGCGGCGCATGGGATGATGAGAATATTATCGCCACTGTCGTTACAACTATCAAGAACAATGAGAAGCCGACTTTCTCTAAGTCCGGTGACTGGATAAAAGGTGTCACGGTCAGTGAGACTATCACCGTGCCGGATACTGACGGTCCAAACTCTACTACAGGTAAGAAATATAAGATTTCGATTGCGGTAGATAAAAATGAATACTCTGAGGTACCACGCACAGGAAAGGTAATCGTGAAGTCGGGCGACTTGACCCGCACCATAACCGTGACCCAGAAAGGTAAGGACTTCAAGCGTTTTGACAGAATCGTAAAGCTTGTGACATCAAGCAATGTGGGCACATCGGAAGAATATAATGACTATTTCAACAAATTCCTGCCAGGTACTCAAGGTATCAGCCCGAAGGATATGCAGAACGATATTGTCAGAAACGATGGTCTGCACTTCGGGGTGGGAACTAACGAGTTCAGCTATCTGATTCCAATGAAAAAAGGTGATGATGTGACTTATGGCGCAAACAGCAACTTGTTTAAGGTAACGGATAATGGAGACGGCAACTGGAAAGTGACGCTGAACAGCGGTGCTGACAACTATGACATCTGGATCGGCGACTTCACCATCACCTATCAGGAGAATGGACACAACATTGATATCACGTATCCCGTTTATCATTGTGGACTCTTCCACAAGATAGATGCCACCGACAACCAACAACCGCCTGTTGATCAATCTCATGTCAGCGGCCGTTTCTACTACGGTGTAGTGAAGGTGAAAGGAAATAGTAAAACATACGTCATGCTCGATCGCAACCTCGGAGCCTCCAGCGACAGATGCTATGCTCCGGGCACCAAGGCGTTGGAAGCTAACAAGGGTGCTATTGGCGGATACTTCCATATTGCTAAAGCGAAACAGGATCAGGCAAATGCAGGTAATCTTATCGGCAATCTGCCTCAAGGTTTCACTATTCCCGAGAATAGTGTGTTCCAAGACATCATAGACGGCGGTAATCTGAAAGAGGAGACCCGCTACACCTTGTCGGGCGAGGCGTACAACAGTGTTGAGATAACAACAGACAATTCGAAGCTGCCCGTAATCTATTTGCCAGCCACAGGATATGTGGAGGGTGAGGCTTTCAGAAATGTCACCCATGTCAGCCTATGGACCCGCACGCTACTCTCAGGAAATCAGGGTTTCGACACCACCAGTCCTGAGTATGGCTTCTGGTATCGCTATTTAGATGTGTATGGTAAGATTTGCACCATGTCGAATCTCCGCTTCGTCAGCGGTAATGCAGGTAAAAACACCGGGACTTACAGGGCCATGCCAATCCGCCTGGTACATGTCCTGTAATAAACATAAGATAAGTGATAAATACAATAATATCTTTTACTTATATATAAATATAGTTTAAAAACAGCAGTTTTACAAAGAAGAGGGTGTGTCATAAGCCACACCCTCTTTCTTGATTCTTAGCTTCACTCAAATCTGCACTAGTGTCCCGTTTAGTCTGGACGATTATTATATAAGTTATTAATATCCAATATTTTATGTTCTAGAAGTTGTGTATTCGATTTGATTTTGTACCTTTGCACTCATATGGTATCCTAGCCTATTTAACCCGATGATTTCTAAACGGGACAGCAGTGATCTGGTTTAAAAAACAATATGATTTTGCCCCAGTTCTTTATGACCTGATGCAGTCAGAAAAGATTAGACAGCATCTTCATCATGATTAAAGTTCTCATAGAACTTCATTCGCTTCTTTTCTAATTCCGCAATTTCTTGATACATGAACTTACATGTAAAATCATAAATCGGCATTGCAGCACTATGCTCGTCTGCTTTCTTAAATTTCAACTTTTGGCTATAATAGTTCACAAGATGCTCATCAGGGTCACAATCAGCAGCAAATAAGAAAAGATATTCACAACCAACAATCTTTCTCAACTCAAAAATCAAAGGAACGATAAAATGCCAAAAGACGATTGCTCCCAGACTTTGGTCAAGATTATATTTATCCCAAACTTCACGACAATCATCATTGGCACAGAAATGCACAATCTCCACACCAGCAAAGGTTTTGCCCACATTCTTGATGTTTTTGTCGAAAATAGAATTGATTTCCTGAGAATCTGTTGTAGTATGAAGGATACGAGCCACTTCATCTTTCTTCAATCCTTTTTTTGCCCTAACAGATTCCAAAATGGCTTTCAATCCATCCCTATCTTCTTCTGGCACGTTTCCCCCATTCAGCTTTTCAGACAAAGTAGAACAAAGTTCCTTGAGCCTAGTCAATTTTTCTCCTTCTATGAATTCATCAAACAACAATCCACACTTCAAAGAAAAGAAGAACAACACATTAGCATCGCTATCTTTCACCACATAATAGGCAACAACACCAGACTCATCTTCTTGATAGGCCTCATTCAGCAAAGCATCCGCAACATTGTTGTTTCGAGTGCTATAGAAAGAATCGATCAATCGCAAATTCTCTTCATTAGAAGCCAGCCGTTCACAACGAAGAGAATGTATCAAAGCCATTTGTTCCTCAGTTATTCTCATGGTTTATGCAGTATAAAGATTTAATTGACGCAAAACTGCTCGTCTTTCACGAACCCTGTTGGCATCAACCATAATGTCTTCTGTTTTCATCTCTACCTCACATGAATCCTGTTCATCATAGCCTTCTCTTGCGTGTTTCCAAGAAAACTCTCCATGCGTTAAAGTACTCAAACTCCAAGACTTCTGTGGAGCATAAGTTTTAAACACCATATCAAACACTGGCTCATATTGTACAACCTGCTCTTTATCCATCAATTCTGGGAGAGAATCATTTTTATAATGCTGGCGAATCTGAACCATGACAGGACCATATTTCCAAGCCTCAAATTGTGCCTCAAACATGGGTTCGCCCTTTTGAATCAAGCACTCACGCTGCGTGAAATAAAGTAGCTTATGCAACTTCATTTCATCAATACGAACGCCAAAATCATCCATATAGCGCTTGTATAAATAAGAGGCAACTTGTAATATTCCCATCATAGTCATTATTCATTTTATAGTTTATTGCCGCAAAGTTACGCTTTTTTATTGAAACCGCCAAAGAAAATCAAAAGAAATCTGCGAAAATCCGTGTAATCCGTGCCTTATCTATATCCTAAGAAACTTATGACACACCCTCACAAAACGGGTGAATGAGAGCAAGAATACTAATGAATGAGAGTAAGAAGAGGGGTAAAACGGAGATTTCAATAGGGTTAAAGAACATTTTATCCTATAATCAACCAAGACTTTTCCCGAGATTAACCCATTATTAATACAGCAAGAAGGAAGAAAGGAGATAAGAGGAAGCCTGAAAAGAAATAAAAGGAGGAGAGAAAAGAAATAAGAGAAGGGAGAAAAGAAATAAAAGGTATAAGGAAATGAGATAAGGGGCATAAATGAAGAAAAGATGTTTTTAATTTGGTGGTTTCACCATTTATTCGTATCTTTGCCAACAAAGAGAATATCACTTAAAAGAAAGGCGAGCAATTATGGCAAGAAAACTATATCCGATAGGATTACAAACTTTCGAACGAATCAGAGTGGAAGATAAGTTCTACATTGACAAGACGGAATATGTATATCGTATGGCACATACTGATGGTACTTATTTCTTCCTGAGCCGTCCACGCCGTTTCGGAAAGTCGCTGTTGCTGACTACCATGAAGAGCTATTTTGAAGGAAAGAAGGATCTTTTCAAAGGACTCGCCATCGAAAAGCTAGAAAAGGATTGGATAAGCTATCCGGTGCTGCATTTCGATATGAGCATGGGCAAACACATGGAGATAGCCCAACTGGAAAGATATTTCGACCAGCAACTTGCAGAACAAGAGCAGAAATGGGGCATTACGAATCCGGCTGTTGATGCCAACGTCCGCCTCATCTCACTTATCCAGACTGCCTATAGGGAAACGGGCAAGCAAGTGGTAATACTGATTGACGAATATGATGCCCCTTTGCTTGATGTGGTGCACGAGGATGAAAAACTGGAAGAACTTCGCAACGCCATGCGCAATTTCTACAGTCCGCTAAAAGGATGCGAGAAATTGCTCCGCTTCGTATTCCTCACAGGCATCACCAAATTCTCTCAGCTCAGCATCTTCAGCGAATTGAACAACATCACCAATATCAGTATGGACGAGCCGTATGCCGGCATTTGCGGAATTACGGAAGATGAACTGGTGAACGGAATGCGGGATGACATAGAGGCACTTGCTGAAAAATTAAACTTATCGTATGAGCAGACGTTAGCTAAGTTAAAGGATAATTATGACGGCTATCATTTTACATGGCCTTCTCCAGACGTTTATAATCCGTTCAGCTTATTAACCTGCTTTGCCAAGCAGAAGATTGATTCCTACTGGTTTGGATCTGGCACTCCTACTTATCTGATCAATATGATGCGCAATTTCAACTTTCTGCCAGCGAACCTGGGCGAGAGTATGGAAGCCGGAAAGGATGACTTTGATGCTGCCACGGAAACCATGACCACCATCATGCCGCTGCTCTATCAGAGTGGCTACATCACCATCAAGGATTATGATGAAGAAACGGAACTCTATACCCTAGCCATTCCCAACAAGGAAATAAGAGTTGGATTGTACAGAAGTTTGTTGCCTCATTATCTGACCTCAAAGACTGCGATGTGTAATACTACCATCGCCAAGATGTCGGTGCTTATTAAACAGCGCAAGATAGACGAAGCATTACAGTTGCTGAAATCGTTTTGGGAGACGGTGCCTTATTGCAACAACACCCATTACGAAGGGCATTACCAGCAAACGATGTATATCATCTTTGCCTTGCTCACGAATTTCAGGATTATAGTGGAGCAACATACGTCAAAGGGGAGAATTGATATAACCATGGAGACTGACGATACTATCTATGTTATGGAGCTGAAGTTTGGAAAGACTGTCCAGGAGGCTCTTGAGCAGATAGAAAGCAAGCATTATGCCGATGCCTTTGCCATGAGCGGCAAGGAATTTATCAAGGTAGGTATGAGCTTCAATATCAAAGAAGACAACACCATCGTGTTCGATTGGAAATCATCAGAAATTTAGATGACAAAAAAAGCGTGCAGGCGACTATGATATGGCTTGCACGCTTTTTCCTCGAAGATAGAGTTCTCACTTACATTAGGATTTATTATCTTATATATCCCAACAAATCAAGATACATCATTCTTGACTCTAAGCACTCATCTTCAGGAATATGATTTGCTTCTTTCTCCAAACTCTCAGTAGAGTACAAGAATTTGAAGCCATTTTTTTCATAAAAATGAAGCACATTTTCCTTATTATAAGCATCAACAACAATGAAACGGCAACCAGTCTTATTGTCTGGTAACAAAAACCAAGATATGATATAGTCTATCGCTTGTGATCCAATACCATCATGAGTACTTTGAAAATCCTTGGCTACTCCAAGTCTTCCAATCAATACTGCAGGATAACTCCTTGTTCTTTTAGAATTAGGAATTTTCCTCTGTATTCGATTTCTTGAAGCATTTGGAATTAAAGCTGCCTTGATACTGTCGTTAGCTAATGTAAAGGCACAGACTATTTCATCCTTACCACTTCTTTCAGTTGCAAAGAAATATGTCTTCCCTAATAATTGCCCATCATAGAGACAAGCCTCTCGATGAAAGAAGTCATCAAGGTCTTTATCGCCACAGCTAAAAGTATCAAGCTCCTCTTTTGTCGTAACTCGATAAAGAGAGCAATTACTTTGCAAAAGGACTCTTTCCTCCATGCGCTTTCAAATTAGCAGTTGAACGAATCAAAATCTTCTCAACGTCATCAAATGACATTCGCAATGCCTTTCTTTGTGGATTGCGTTCATTCTCCTCTGCCTCACGAACAAATCGTTCAGCGGTCTCACCTGTCAAAACAGGAATGCTTCTTATCTCTAATGCCATAATCTTCTCCTTTTAAACGTTTAATAATGTCGCAAAATTACACATATTCTTCGAAACCACCAAGAAAATCACAAGAAATCTGCAAATCATCAGCCAATAACCACGAAATCAATCGTAAACTATAAACTATTAACTGTAAACTATAAACTGCTATTCCCAGGCGGTCCCATCCCGCACAACATGGCGCAGACCAGAAGCAAGTTGTAATAAGGCGGTCCCATCCCGCACAATATCTGGCGAGGGCTTTGATGCCCCGCCAACCTTAGAGCGTAGCGGTTCTGAGCACCGAGTAGGGCGGTTTCCCTCTTCTTCCCTGAGGGGAGAAGACCGAGATGAGAGGTGGAGCCTTCCTTAAGGGTAAGGAAGGACGGGTAGGTTTTCGAAAAAACTACTTCTTTGCCAAAGAAGAGCCAGAGCAATTCGAAAGTGCATACGTTCCAATCACCCCATAAATTAAATTCATTTTTATTGTTCCTCATCTTCCCAGAACTCAGGAAGAAGAGTATAATACTTATCCTCAGGCGTAGAATCTATGTGCTTCAACACATAACAAAGCCAACGCTCAGGATTTTTATCTAGCACCTTACGCTGTAATGGTGATATACCAAAACCAGTACATAAACCTATATCCACTTATCCAAATAACATTTAAAATCCTCTATACCTATAACCTCCACTTTAGGAAAAGGAATATTTTCCAGGACCTTAAAGTGCTTGTCTTCTGTAACAATACACTTTGCATTTGCAGCAATGGCACAATCTACAAACTTATTGTCATCTTTATCTGCCTCAATTAAAGCAAAAGTATAATGAGGATCTTTGCGAATTACATTGGGTCTAGTCAATATAGCATAAACGATGGCCTCAGAAACTTGAGGAGATATATTACGAGATAAAACCTCTGAATACTCCTCTATTATTTCATTGGACACACAAAGGTTATAATCGCCACTAAGAAAAGCATTCCACACCTTACGATACGGACTTCTAGGGGCGATTGACATAATCAAACTATTTGTATCCAATACAATATTCATAACCTAAAGATTATAATATTGGTTTATTGTACGGAGTACGTTCATGGAGATGTCGGAAACTCTCGATACGTTCTTCATTCAGGGTTCCTTCATTCCACATCCTATCTAATTCAGCATCAGCCATCTGAACAAAATAATCGGAGATTACCTTATTCAAATCTCGCAAAGCCTCAGGAGTCTTGATAAATGACAGCATATCGAGGATTTGCAATTGAGCTTGATTCATTGTTGCTACCTGTGCCATAATAATTCATTTTATTAATATCTAACCGCAAAGTTACGCTTTTTCTTCGAAACCACCAAGAAAATCACAAGAAATCTGCAAGTTATCAGCCAATAACCACGAAATCAATCGTAAACTATAAACTATTAACTGTAAACTATAAACTATAAACTGCTATTCCCAGGCGGTCCCATCCCGCACAACATGGCGAAGACCGCTTTGGTCCGCCAACCTTAGAGCGTAGCGGTTCTGAGCGACGAGGAGGAGCGGTTTCCTCCCTCTTCCCTGAGGGTGAGAGGGTCGGGGTGAGAGGTGGAGCCCTCTTTAATGGTAAAGAGGGACGGGGTGATTTTAGAAAAAGCAGCACTAAGGGCGGTTTCCCTCTTCTTTCCTAAAAGAAGAAGACCGAGATGAAAGGTGGAGCCTTCCTTAACGGTAAGCCCCTTATATCCAAGGCAATACCTAAATTGACAGCTTACCCTCATTTCTCATATTTTATTCCTGGATATATCACCAATACAGCATACCAAGCATATTGCAAGCAGTTACACTTAAAACACCGTTTTATCTGCTAAAAATCCCATAATACTAACTTAAAATTTTGCTTTTGCCAGAATAGCCTTCATCTCAGCACGTTGCTTTGAGAAATCTATGCTACCACGCTTCTTCAATGTTTCTTCAGCTTTTTCTCTGAAAGCTAAAGCCTCATCACCTGTCAGCATTGGGATACCACTAATTGCTAATGCCATAATCCTATCTCCTATTTATTAGTTTATATTTCTGCCGCCAAAGTTACACTTTTTTCTCGAAACCACCAAGCAATTAACAAGAAATCTGCAAGTTATCAGCAAATAACCACGAAATCAACCGTAAACTATAAACTATTAACTGTAAACTATAAACTGCTATTCTATAATGAATTGTGCATGCAAAGTTAAGAAAAAGACAATATTCAAAGGCAAAAAAACAAGAAAAATCTCAGAAACTTATAATTTTTTATAAAAAGAACAATATATAATACCTTTTCTAGCGTAATCTAGATTTTTTTGTTAACTTTGCAGGAAAAGTACAATATAATACACTACTTGATATGAAAATTCAAGAAGTAATGAAATTGCAGCGTAAGAGTCTGATATCCATTAATATGAATAGGAGATTCCTAGATATAGGAGGCTAATAGAAATGAAAAAAGAATCAAAAGTAAACCAAGCAAAATATGTAGAACTCAATTTGTTTCCTGAGGAGAAAGAGGATCATCAGAAAGACTCTATCTCTTCAGAAAACATGGAAAGCGATACTTCTCCAGACAAAGAGTATGACTTGACTGATTTGTTTGAAAGACTTTCCAAATCAACATTTCGCAGCCGATTCCATCTCTCGAAGAAGGATAAGGAATATATTGCAGAAAAGGGTTTGGCTACCATCCGTAAGCATGCGGAGGATTTCGTTGCCAAACGCCTTGCTCCTGCCGTGATTCCCAATAACGGCAAGCAGACGCCTATGAGAGGGCATCCTGTATTCATTGCCCAGCATGCTACAGGCTGCTGTTGCCGTGGTTGTTTCTTCAAATGGCATCATATACCTGCCGGAAGACAGCTGACAGGAGAAGAACAGCAGTATGCAGTAGCAGTACTGATGGCATGGATTGAAAAACAGGTTTAAAAAGCATGAAGTTTTAGCAGCAAAGTTTAAATTAATTATCCATTGTTGTCACTTTTACAGAATCTTTAGTCAAAATTGGCAAAAACTGTTTACTCCAAATCTACAAACCGGGTTGGCACGTAACTTGCTCCTACATAGAGTGAAAGCCGAAGCCGAAAGGGCAAGGGGAACGACAAGAACCCTAAGTAATGACAGTTGAGGGTTTCTAGAAATCCTTGAGCCTCGTAAGCCGAAGCAATCGTTATTAAAAAGGATAAATTATAAACAATGAGAAATCCCGACTGAGCCGGAAGGCGAAGAGAGGACGAGAAAAATAGAATTAGGAGGTTTTACATGATGTTGTTAGCTCGTAGAAATAACAGTGTTTCAAATTGGTTGAACAGTTGGTTTAATGACAACTTCTTTGATACAGGCTTGATGCCACACATGAACGCAACAGCTCCTGCAGTCAACGTCAAGGAAAGTGCTACAGCTTATACGATGGAGGTTGCAGCTCCTGGTTTGAAGAAAGATATGGTCAAGATGAACATCGATAAGGATGGCTATCTGAATGTATCCATCGAGAACAAGGATGAGAAGAAGGAGGAGAAGAAGGAAGAGCATTACTTGCGTCGTGAGTTCTCTTACAGCAGCTACTCTCAGAGTTATGCTTTGCCAGAGGATGCTGATCAGGAGAAGATTTCCGCTGAGGTCAGTGACGGTGTCTTGAAGATTGAGATTCCTAAGATAGCCAAGGAGGAGAAGAAAGACGATGTTAAGCACATTGAGGTTAAGTAATCTTTCTTGAAGTGCTATGCAGCTTTCAAGATACATTCATTGCATCGAGAAAATAATTAAAACTGGGGGCTAGTCCTGATTATGGGGCTAGCCCTTTTTTTAACGAATAATTAGATGAATTAAAGCAACCTTGCTGTCAGTAATAATGTTAATACGAGCTTAGCTACTCTTAAACCTATTGCCCTTACGCATATATCATTCATTCAACTATTAATCTTTATTAAATTATTAATACTGTCGCACCATTTTACGCCATAATGATGTATATTTGCAGTCAGAATGATTATTAATTAAACATGTTAGGCTTATGGCACAGACAGCAATGACAGTCCGTATGGACAACCAGCAGAAAGCACAGTTTGATAAACTCTGCGAACAATTCGGTATGAGTGCGAATACCGCCATCAACATCTTTGTTAAGGCAGTAATTCGCAGTAAGAGCATTCCATTCTCCATTCAGGCAAAGAATGAAGAAGAAGATGAAGTGACTGCAAAAGCAAAGGCTGCGTTTCAATACATGTGTGACACAGCAAGAGAGAATAACATTGATATGTCACTTGATGAGATCAATGAAGAAATCAGAGAAGTCAGACGATTAAGAAAAGAACGCAATGGTATATGCAGTCATTGATACGTCCCGTTTTCCTTATGATGGCAACATGCCAGATGAGGACGACCGAGTCTTCTACGAAGTCTGCCTGAGCAAGGAAGACTCCTTCTTAGTAACAGGTAATCTCAAACACTTTCCAAAAGAACCGCAAGTGATTACAGCAGCAGAAATGATGGAAATCCTAGACAACGAACTATAAGATGTCTATATATTTATTTCACTTGCTTTCTTCGTCTTTCTGTCCCAAAAAATATGATTTTATGTCCAGAACTCTTCTTCGCCAGTGGGTTGCATCTTGCCCCCGCACTTTGGGCAAGTATGCATATCCCACCTGTGAATCCTGTCAGAACCACATCTTAGACATAGCCTTCCTACAAGAGAATTAAAACTAGGTGCAGCATCACCAATTACTCCACCTACCACAAGAGGTACTATGTTTCTGCAGTCAGGACAAGACATGGCTTCGATATGCTGTCCCATGAAGCCACGTCCCTCATATACTTCGGTCTCGTACCCACAATCCTGGCATCTGAATATCTTCTTTTGTGACATAAATAATCTCCTTTCTTACCATTTTAACACCCAACTTGCATCGGATATCTTGCCAATCTATACCATTATCGACATGATAGATACTGCAGAATAACCCACAATATAATGAAGCAAATAGGCTTGACACTTCATTATATTATAGGTTAAGCTTAAACCTTTCCTTAAACATAGCCATCTCTCTGGCTGGGATTTGAAGCAGAGTAGCTAAACTTTCCCATTGACTAACTGCTGCTTGAACCTCTTGGATGATGATTTCAGCTTCCTCCCTCTTAATCATGTAGCTTTCAGATGAATCAAGCAGAATATTGATGTCTGCCTTGTTTGAAGATTCATTGATCAGAAGACTCTGATATTCATTGTGGGTAGGATTCTAGAGCTCAATACCACACAATTTTACATGTCCTCCATCGACAAGCCCTGGTACACGATATCGAATTTCTTGAATTTTCCTGTTGCCTGGAAGAAATGCTCGGCTTTATCTTTTAAAATGCCGAGATTTATATCCTTAG
>ERZ791812.508-NODE-508-length-20598-cov-3.033491_pt1 | contig 20598 bp, 16 predicted proteins | sample MGYA00510303_ERZ791812 | MGnify/ENA primary metagenome ERZ791812 (study PRJEB30046, sample SAMN00791985) | human gut metagenome | study: EMG produced TPA metagenomics assembly of the A metagenome-wide association study of gut microbiota in type 2... | reverse complement strand
ACACACCCGCGGGAACAGGCTGAAAAGCCGGAGATTTCCGCGGGTATTTTTATAAATTTTTATAATCCTGATTTGTGGATTTTTATGTATGAAGCGGGATACAGTACGGCATAAAACATTAAAAACAAAATAGTGAAAAAACTTTTATAAAAGAATTTTGTAAAATGAATAGCAATTTCCGGGGAAATAGTGTATGATAAGGACAGTGCAGAAATGCAGAACATAAAATAAAGCATGTAATAATGAAAAGCAGTAAATCAAACAGTAAAAATGGAGGTTTCAATATGTGGCAGGCAGATTTAGGAAATGGAAAGTACCGCAACCCGATTCTATACGCAGATTATTCAGACCCGGATGCAATCCGTGTCGGCGAAGATTATTTTATGATTGCATCAAGCTTTTGCAATGCACCGGGGCTGCCGATTTTACATTCAAAAGATTTAGTCAACTGGAAAGTAGTCAATTATGCATTGGACGAGTTACCGGAATTCCGTTACCGCAATCCGATTCATGGCTGCGGGGTATGGGCACCGGCAATCCGGTATCATGAAGGAACCTATTATATATGTTTTCCGATGCCGGATGAGGGCATTTACATGACAACAACAAAAGACCCGTTTGGCAAATGGAGCAAGCCGGTGAATATCCGTCCGGGAGCAGGCTGGATTGATCCGTGTCCGTTCTGGGATGATGACGGAAAGGCGTATCTGGTAGCAGGTGTTGCAAAGAGCCGTATCGGATACAAGAGTGTACTGCATATGGTAGAAATGCAGCCGGACGGTATGGGATTAATCGGCGAAGAAGTCAAGATTTTTGACGGCAATGAAAATGATCAGGTAACAATTGAAGGTCCGAAAATGTACAAGCGCAACGGCTGGTATTATGTATTTGCTCCGGCAGGCGGTGTAAAGACCGGCTGGCAGACAGTACTCCGTTCTAAAAATCCTTTTGGACCGTATGAATATAAGGTCGTAATGCGTCAGGGTGATTCACCGGTCAACGGTCCTCATCAGGGTGCATGGGTGGACACGGTGACAGGTCAGGACTGGTTCTTACATTTTCAGGATGTCTACGCAGGCGGAAGAATTGTTCATTTACAGCCAATGCACTGGGAAAATGACTGGCCAATAATCGGTATCAATAAGCCGGGCAATGATTACGGCGAACCGGTTATGGAGTACACAAAGCCGGATATCGGAAAGAGTAATTCATATCCGGTTTGCGAGCCGGATACGAGTGATGACTTTACATCGGATAAACTCGGTATGCAGTGGCAGTGGAATGCCAATCCTCAGAAGGACTGGTATGAGCTTACCGGATCAAAGTTAAAGTTAAATGCACTGGATACTGTGCCGCTCCGCCCGGTTAGTGATTACCGCAATCTGCTGTTACAGAAATGGCCGGCACCGGAATTTACCTGTGTGACAAAAATGCAGCTTTCCGGCATGGAAAACGGCGATGTGGCAGGCGTTGTATCACTGGGAACGGAATACGGCGCGCTGGCGGTTGAAAAGCGGGATAACAAATATACGGTCAGACAGATTTTGGGAACACAGTATTTTGACTGTGATATGCCGTATACAACACAAAACAGCAATGATTTTGAACTGTCCGAAAGTGATTTTAAGGATACCGGGAAAACAGTGACATTCCGTTACACGGTAAAATGCACCGGTCATATTGACCACATGGAGTTAAGTCTTCCTGTAAAAGCAGCACCGGTCGAGGAATTAACACTGGAATTAAGTTTTGACGGCAAAAACTATGAAAAAGCCTTTTCATTTGCTTCCAAAGCAGGCAGATGGGTCGGTGTGAAAAACGGCATTTTCTGTGCCCATGACAACACCGTAAAAAATGACAAGACAGGATATGTACTTGTAGATTCTGTGGAATATATGCCAAAAGAAGATTAGTAGAACGATATTTTATAAAGCGGTCCTTTGCAAAAGAATGAGCCAAAGTCAGATGATAATGGAGCATTTCTTTTACAAAGGACTTTTTTATTCAATCAGTAGAAAATGTGGTCGCCAATCACCGTGCCGTAGGTGTCGATACCGCTGCGGTATACGTGGAAATACAGCGCATTAATCGTAACATTTCCGTTTAAAACCTCCTGCGCCGCCTGAACGCACGAAGCGGAAGCGCCGCGGGAGAGCACAATCGTAAAACGACCGCTGGCAACCGGTGTAAATTGTCCGGAAGCATAGATGACACCGGAAATGGAGTTGGCAAAACGTGGGCTGTTGACACGGTTTACAACAACACTTCCGACAGCTAACTTACCCTCGTAAGACTGGTTGCCCGCTTCACATTCGATAATTGCGGCAAGCATGGCAAGGTCAGAGGTGTCATATGAAATCGGTGTTTTATTAATATTAGAAGTAATGTCACCGCTGCCGGAATTATTATTCCCTGCGGCGGCAGCCGCGCGGCTTGCGGCCTCAGCTTCTGCGCGTTCCTGTGCCAGCTTTTCTTCTTCAAGCTTTTTTTCATAGGCAAGTGCGGCAGCTTCGGCCTCGGATACGTTGTTGGAAGACGTATCAAAATCCTGCTGGGTTTTTGCAAGCAGTGTCTTTAAATTTTCCTGTTCATTTAAAGCAGCTTCCCGTAAGGACGACAGTTCGGAAACCTCGGTATCCAGCTGTTCTTTTGCTGCCTGCTGGCGTTCATAATTGGCTTCCATCTCATCTAACATATCACGGTCATACTGTGATAACTGGTAAATGTATTCGCTTTTTAACAAAAGTTCACTCATACTTTGGGAAGTTAACAGCAGTTCAATCACATCCGAGCTGCTGCGTTCATACATATACCGGATACGCAGTTTCATGGAATCGTACTGTTCGTCCATTGTCTGGGACAGCGACAGCAGTTCTTCATTTAAGGCATCAACATCTGCCTGTTTGTCATCAATCTGTTCTTCTAAGGAAGATAAACGGCTTCCGGCGCTCTGGAGCTGACTGTCAATTTCGGATAAATCCGCAGACAGACTCTGCTGTTGTGCCTTTAAGCTTTCCAGTTCCCGGTTGGCATTGTCTAAATCGTCCTGCGTGGTTGCATAGGACAGATAAGGAATGGTCAATGCGGTACTGCAAAATACACAGCACAGACAAATCATGAATTGTTTTAACTTTTTCTTATTATTCAATGCAAATCTCCTGTTACAATCTAATCGTTATTCCAATCATTTATGCTGGTATCAGTATAAAATGCAGACCGCAAAAATGCAAGCGTCAAACCACTTTTATGCTTTATGGGGCGGGGTTCGATTTTTTTTCACCGGCGGACAGGCACATGTGGGTTTGGAACTTTTAAACATGGTATTATTTATATCACGATACATAATAAAATATTACAGTAAAATATCTCCTGTTTTAAGAGGAAATTCATAAAAAATAATAAAATTAAGCATTATTCAGGCAGAAGCATAGACATTTCAGCAGAAACGTGAAATAATGAAAAAGTAAGTTGTTAGAAAATCAAAATAAACCGAAAAAACGTAAAGAGAGGAAAAAAGATGCTTGAATTAAACAACATCGTAAAGGATTATATTTCCGGAGATACCAGGGTAACGGCATTGAAGGGAATTAATCTGCGTTTCCGCGACAGCGAATTTGTATCAATTCTGGGACAGTCCGGCTGCGGAAAAACAACTATGTTAAATATCATCGGGGGGCTTGACCAGTATACAAGCGGTGATTTAAAGATTAACGGACGTTCTACGAAGAAATTCAAGGACCGTGACTGGGATGCATACCGTAATAATTCGATTGGATTTGTCTTCCAGAGTTATAACCTGATACCGCACCAGACCGTGCTTGCCAATGTCGAACTGGCACTGACTTTATCCGGTGTATCCAAGTCAGAGCGCAGAAAGCGTGCAATAGAAGCACTGGAAAAAGTAGGCTTAAAGGAACAGATTCACAAGAAACCCAATCAGATGTCCGGTGGACAGATGCAGCGTGTTGCGATTGCAAGAGCATTGGTAAATGACCCGGATATTTTACTGGCAGACGAGCCGACAGGCGCACTGGATACAGAAACCAGCGTACAGATTATGGAGATTTTAAAAGAAATTGCCAAAGACCGTCTGATTATTATGGTTACGCATAATCCTGAACTGGCAGAGCAGTATTCAACAAGAATTATCCGCCTTTTAGACGGACAGATTACAGACGATACCGATGCTTACAGTGAAGAACAGATGAAAGCGGATATACAGGAAAAGGAGCAAAAGCTTTCAGATGCACAGACAGGAAAGAAGAAAAAGAAAGCAAAGACATCGATGTCCTTTTTTACAGCGCTTTCTCTTAGTATGAATAACCTGATGACCAAAAAGACCCGTACCCTGCTTACCGCATTTGCCGGAAGTATCGGTATTATCGGCATTGCGTTGATTCTTTCCATTTCAAATGGTATTCAGGACTATATTGACAGGGTACAACGCGATACACTGTCGAGTTATCCGGTCCAGTTACAGTCCCAGACCATGGATATCAGCAGCATGATTGAAATGATGGCTGGGTCTGATAAGGATTCTGTTGAACATGACAAGGATAAAGTGTACAGTAATATGATTATGTCGGAAATGATGAATACCATGATTTCCGATGTGAAAAATAATAATTTAAAATCCTTTAAAAAGTATATAGATGATAATAAAGATGAGATTTCAACATATGCAAGTGATATCCGGTACAGCTACAATGTTGATATCAATATTTACGATACAGACACAAGCGACGGTGTGACACAGCTAAATCCAAGCACTATTATGAATACGATTTACGGTACGAACACTTCACAGGGCAGCATGAGTGCGATGTATACCAATGCAGATGTATGGAACCAGCTGCCGGGCAATCAGGATTTACTGGATTCCCAGTATGATATGATAGCGGGAAGATGGCCGCAGCAGTACAACGAAGTGGTGTTAGTTGTTGATGAGAACAACGAAATTGATGATTATACCCTGTATTCACTGGGCTTTAAAGACCCTGACGAGGTAACGGCGATGTATAAGCGCATGATGACAGGCGAAACCTATGACACCGAGGAAACAGAGTATACTTATGATGAAATTTTAGATAAGAAATTCCAGATGATTCTGCCAACCGATTATTACCGGTACAACGCAGAAAAAGACATCTGGGAAGATATGCGTGAAGATGAAACGTATATGGAAAATGTAGTAGACAACGGCACACAGATTCAGGTGTGCGGTATTATCCGTCAGAAAGAAGATGCGGTCAACACGGCAATCCGGAGCGGTGTAGGTTATACAAAGGAACTGATGCAGTATCTGATGCAGGGTGTCAACGACAGTGAAGTGGCAAAAGCTCAGCTTGCCGATGAAACAACCGATATTTTTACGGGAATCCCGTTTGACAATGACAAGGATACACCGATTACAATGGATGATGTCAATGCATATGTTGCAACGCTTTCAGAGCAGGAACAGGCACAGATGCAGGCTTACATGAGCCAGATGACAGAAGAACAGATTTTGCAGCAGTTTTCGCAGTCTTTAAAGGCACAGACAACAGAAGCCACATTTGAGGGCAACAAAGAAAAGTTAGGCATTACAAACGAAGACAACCCGTCAGAAATTGATTTATATGCTGCAAGCTTTGAGGCCAAGGAAAAACTGGAAGATATTATCAGCGATTATAATAAGAAAGCAACTGATGAGGGCAGAGATGAAGATGTGATTAATTATACCGATTATGTTGGCATTATGATGTCTTCCGTCAGCACGATTATTACGGCGATTTCAGCGGTACTGATTGCGTTTGTTGCGATTTCACTCGTTGTTTCTTCTATTATGATAGGTATTATTACGTATATTTCCGTACTTGAAAGAACAAAGGAAATCGGTATTTTAAGAAGTATCGGTGCGTCAAAGAAAGATGTTTCCCGCGTATTTAACGCCGAAACACTGATTGAAGGCTTTGTATCCGGTGCACTGGGTATTGTGATTACACTGATTTTGTGCATTCCGGCGAACCGGATTATTGAAAATGTGACAACAATTGCAGGAGTTGCAAAACTTCCTGTTGCAGGTGCCGTAATCCTTGTTATAATAAGTATGGTGCTGACACTGATTGCCGGATTTGTTCCGGCGAAGATGGCAGCGAAAAAAGATCCGGTAGTAGCACTGCGTACAGAATAATAAAGCATTTGCGATACGCACGGAATTATTAGGAATAAAGGAAGCAGTCATGAGGAACGTTTACAAATTTTTAAGAGCCTCAATACTCATTTTAATACTGGTTGGCGGGATATATTTTATTGCGCAGGAATATTCAGCCGGTATTGAAAATGCAGTCAATACATCAGCAGGCGGTCAGAGTCTTACAAAGGAAACCATAACCAATCTCGGAGATGTCTTAGCGACGGTAGAAGCGGAGATCGCCGGCGGAGCCGGAAGTGAAAAAACGAATGATACGGTAAAGTCTGATTATCAGCCGGTACAGGGAACCGGACAGCTTGTGGAAGACAGCAAATCCCAGCAGACGGATACGACACCGGCGGCATCTTATGATTTTCCGGAAAATATGTATCCGTACAGAGCCATGCTTTCGGATACACAGAAGGAAGTTTATGACCAGGTGTACGGGGCAGCACTGGAATTAAAGGAAAGTGTGACACTGTGCCGTCAGCTTGACCAGAGCAGTATTAAAAATGTCATGAATGCGGTCTTTAACGATCACCCGGAGCTGTTCTGGCTGGATACCGGCTACAGCTACGGGTACACCAGCAAGGGAGCGGTCATTTCCGTGATGTTAAAATACAATGAAACGGCACAGACACTGCAGTCTGCCAGACAGAAGTTTTTAAATGCGGCGGCGAAGGTGATTAACGGCGCCAGTTCGCTTACGACCGACCTTGACAAGGAACAGTATGTTTATAAAGCCCTTCAGAATATGTGTGTCTATGATGAAAATTCAGACATGAACCAGAGTGCATACAGCGTATTCATTAACGGAAGCTCGGTGTGTGCCGGATATTCGAGGGCATTTCAGTATATTATGCAGCAGTTAAATATTCCGTGTTATTTCTGCACCGGATATGCTAACGGCGGTTATCACGCATGGAATATTGTCTATATTGACGGAAAGTATTATAATGTAGATTTGTCGTGGGACGACTCTCTTGGAGATGTATCCAATACATATTCCTTTGCGTACTTTAATCTTTCAGATAAAGCAATTTCTGTGGACCATACGCGCAGGGAACTATCGGTGAATCTGCCGGAGTGCAAATAAAATGTCTGTGGAACGGAGATTAGTGTAAAAAATCACACTGATGTGCTGATTTTTTACACAGCACTTTGTGCCGCAGGCGTCACAAAGTTGCTATTTATCGCAGAGCCAAATAAGATTTGGCTCGCGATTCCTCCGGCATTAAAATGCCTGCGGAATGGAGATTAAAATGAAATACTTAATTGATACACATACACATACGATTGCAAGCGGACACGCTTATAACACAATAGATGAAATGACAAGAAAGGCAGCACAAATCGGGCTGCCTGCTATTGCGTTTACGGAGCATACGCCGAAAATGCCGGGCAGCTGCGGCAAACTGTATTTCAGCAACTTTAAGGTCCTGCCGCGGGAAAAATTCGGCGTGCGCCGTCTGTTTGGCTGTGAAGCCAATATTATGGACTATGACGGAACACTGGATATGCCGGACACACTGCTTGAAAAAATGGACATCGTTATTGCAAGCTTTCATATTCCATGTATCTGCCCCGGTACAAAGGAGCAGAATACGCAGGCACTGGTGCAGGTTCTTGAAAATCCGCTGGTTGACATCATAGGGCACCCGGATGACAGCCGGTATCCGGTGGACTTTGAAACGGTGGTGCGTGCGGCAAAGCAAAACAACAAGTTTCTCGAATTAAACAATACATCATTAAAACCTGACGGACCGCGCAGCGGCGCACGGGAAAATGACCTCTGTATGTTAAAGCTGTGTATGGAACACGGTGTCATGATAACACTTGGCAGTGATGCCCATGTCGAAGAGGATATCTGCAATTTTTCGTATGCGGAAGAGCTGTTAAAAGAAGTGCATTTTCCGGATCAACTGATTGCAAATTTGGATTTGGACAGATTTACTGCTTTACTATAACGTGCTAATGTGTTAAAATATCGGTATTGTTTAGAACTTTTGAAAAAATGCTGATGCGAGTTTATCAGCACAGAAAAGGGGCAATTATGAATAGTAAATTAAAAACACCTGCGGTAGAGCAGTTATTTGATGCAATTTTAAGTCTTGAGAATAAAGAGGAGTGTGCTGCATTTTTTGAAGACCTCTGTACAATTAATGAATTGCTGTCACTTTCACAGCGTTTTGAGGTGGCAAAGATGCTGCGTGAAAAAAAGACTTATCTGGACATTGCGGAAAAGACAGGCGCTTCTACAGCAACCATCAGCCGCGTAAACCGCTCGCTAAATTACGGCAGCGACGGTTATGAAAAGGTATTTGAGCGGTTACAGATTCCGGAAGGCGGAGAAGCGTAAAACTTTGCTGAGGTTTTATAAGGCAGTATGTCAGAATTTAATAAGACTAAGGTATTGCAATGGCAGAACGAGGCTTTGACTGTAAAAGGTCAGAGCTTTTTCTATATTCTCATTTGCACATTCACAATTTATAAATCAACCAAATAGAATATAGCCAAGGAGAGATTCATAATGAGAAATATCAAATACCACCTTGCACTTACCGATAACGAATACAGCTTAATCATCAAGTCACTGAATGACCTGAGAAATGATCGTATCTCATAGGGCAGATATACCGATGCAGTTGATGATGTGCTTATGAAGTTTATCGGAGAAAAGAAAAAGAAATTCAAAATTATCTATCAGGAGGGTTGACTATGAATGTGCAATACGAACAGCAAGGAGATTATTTTATCTCTTGCGTAAGAACAAAGGAATAAAAAGAATTATATTTATGCGTGTGGGCAAATCGCCATCGGCATAATAGAATATGTTGTACAATGCTGAAAGCTCTCGAAAGGGGGCTTTTTGTTATACTTAAGAATGAGGTGAATGATTGGTAAGTAGATGTCGTGTACATATGCCAAAAGTGTTATACCGATGAAAGGTAATGAGATGGTAGAGGTTAGTAAAAAACACAGCGATTTGCTTTTAGGTGGTGTTATGAAAGTTAAGCTTGATATTTATTGTTTGAATGTTCTTATCAACAGATTGTACAGTCAAAGTAAAAGTTACGCTGAGCAAACAAATTATCAAAGTAACACTTTTCAGCTTCAGCTGGTAAACATATCTGACACGATAAAGCAAAACCGCAGAAAATCATGTTTAAACCTGAAGAAGCAAGCATTATCCGCTATTATCTTATACACCTTTTAAACAATCAAATACAAGCCGAAAAGCAAACGGCAGTTGAGGTTATCGGCGAGGTGCTGATGTTGTTTGCAAGGTAAAATGAGAAGGCACTGTCAATCGGCAGTGATTTTTGTTTCAAGAAGTCAAGGAGCAATAAGCTAGGGGTATCGTGGAATTGGGCATATCTTGAAAAAAATGATTGGTTTGTGATAAAATGATACAAGGATTGTGAGAGGAGAGAGATCAGATGGCTTTTGCAGAAATAATTGGGATAACAAGACAAAGAGCTTTTTTATAGCAAGAAGCATTTGCCAAAGAGATAAATTCATCAGTTGCTTCAATAAATTACTGGGAAAATGGTAGAGGTAAGCCGAATTTTATTGCTATGAAGCATATAAAAGAATTTTACGAAAAACACAATCTTCCATATGAAGAAATAGAAAAGGAACGGCTTTGCCGTTCGAGGGAGGAAAAATAATGGCTAAGAATATTAATCAGTCAGTAGAACCGAATATTGCAGACTTAGTGAATGGCTGGCTTAAATCTTATAAATTAGATTATAAACTTGAGCAAGAGTCGTTGAATACAGAAATAGACCAAGCCCTCAATGAGTATTTTTCAAAGAATGGCGGGAAGGGAGGAAACAGACCTGATGCGAAAATTTTGTTACGTGCAAATGATGGAAAGTATTATCCTATTTTGATTGAATATAAAGGTTATAAGGATAGGCTTGAAAAACTTGATGATGAGGGTAATGTCGCTAACAAAAATGCTAAGAATCAGCCGGATTTCACTGCTATCAATTCTTATGCGGTAAATGGTGCGGTTCATTATGCTAATGCTGTACTGCACTATACAAGTTATACAGATGTTATTGCTATTGGTGTTACAGGATACAAGGGCACTAACGGAAAGCTCAAACATCGTATTGGTGTGTATTATGTTTCTAAAAAAAATTTTGGTATTGGTCAAAAGGTTGATGAGTACACAGATCTTTCTTTTTTGAAAAAGGAACACTTCTCTGACTTTATTGAAAAGGTTAGTCAGTTGTCACTCCCACAAGAAGAAATTGAAAAATTAAAGGAACGTAGGGAGCGAGAAATAACAGCAAGCCTTGTTAAGTTAAATAATGATATTTTTAAGAGTGAAAAAGGATTAAGTGAAAATGACCGTGTTTATTTGGTCGTTGCATCTATTATGGCAACTCTTGGAGATGTTGAAAATAAGGTTTATCCGTTAACAAAGGCTGACTTAAAATCTTCTGACGAAGAAGGTGACAGAGATGGTGATATCATTATCCGAAAAATCAAGTCATTCCTTAATGCTAAGCGCCTTCCAAAAGATAAAACTGATTTGATAGTTCGTACTTTACAAAATACGCTGACTACAGAAAACATAAATAAGGTTGAAGATGGCGAAAGCCAGTTGAAGCGTGTGTTTGTTAAGATAGTTGATGACCTTGGTATTTATTATAAGATTGGATTGACTACTGATTTTACTGGCAAGTTGTTCAATGAAATGTATTCGTGGCTTGGTTTCACTCAGGACCAGCTAAATGATGTGGTTTTGACACCACCTTATGTTGCTTCCCTTTTGTGTCGTCTTGCACGAGTTAATAAGGATTCGTTTGTGTGGGACTTTGCAACAGGCTCAGCGGGGTTACTGGTTGCGGCTATGAATGAAATGCTTGCAGACGCTAAGGCAAAAATCAAATCTCCTGAAGAGTTGATGGTTAAGTCAGCAGAAATCAAAGCAAATCAGTTGCTTGGTTTGGAAATTCTGTCTAATGTTTATATGCTTGCTGTGCTTAATATGATTATGATGGGAGACGGAAGCTCAAATATTTTAAATAGAGATTCTTTGAAGTTTGATGGTTATTATGGTTTTGGTAAAACTGATGAAAAATTCCCAGCGGATGCCTTTGTCTTGAATCCACCATATTCGGCTGAAGGAAATGGCATGATTTTTGTGGAAAAAGCTTTATCTATGATGAACAATGGTTATGCCGCAATTATTATTCAAAATTCAGCAGGAAACGGAAAAGCAATTGAATACAATAAGAGTATTCTGACACACAGTACACTTCTTGCAAGCATAAAAATGCCGATTGACTTATTTATCGGCAAGTCAAGCGTTCAAACAAATATTTATGTATTTCGTGTTGGCGAAGCCCATCAAAAAGATGATATTGTTAAGTTTATTGATTTCTCGAATGATGGATACACTCGTTCTGATCGAAAAAAAGCAAGCTGTAATTTATTTGACACAGATCGAGCAAGCGAACGCTATCAGGAAATCGTTGATTTGGTGCGTTTTGGCAAGTCAAAATTAAATATATTTACGGAGAAAGAATATTACGAAGGTTATGTTGATCCTGAAAACGGTGCTGACTGGAATCAGAGTGCACCAATAGATACAAAGCCAACTTTAGAGGATTTCAAAAAGACAGTGAGTGATTATCTTGCTTGGGAGGTATCAAATCTTCTGAAAAATCAAAATACGGAGGATGATGGCCTGGGAAAATAAATGCCTCACTTAACGAAAAGTTGAGGACTGTTAAGTGGGGCGAATATAGATTAGAAGATTTATTTGAAATTCTTGGAACTAAATCTTTAGACAGTAATGCTGTTATGTTCGAAAAAGAAGGAATAAATTTCGTTGGAAGAACATTTGAAAACAATGGTATTCAAGGAAAAATAAAAAAAAGAAATTTTGAGCCGAATGAACCTTATACGATAACGGCTACTGTAATTGGAAATTATAAGTATGTAAAATATCAGAAAGAACCATATTATTGTTCACAAAATATTAATAAATTAATTCCAAAAGAAACAATAACAAAATGGAATGAAAGAATAGCTTATTATTTTATAACCAATATTCAAAAATTTGTTTCCTTATATGACAATCAGCAAGGTGGTTATAAGTTGGAGGATATAAAACATCATAAGATATACCTTCCATTAATAAATGGTAATATATATTTCGATTTTATGGAGTCGTTTATAGCAGAGTTGGAAGCGGAGCGTGTAGCGGAGCTATCCGCTTACTTGAAAGTAAGCGGATTTGACAATTATGAATTGTCAAATGAAGAGATGGAAGCACTTAATAGATTTGATGAGCTTAAAGATGATGATTGGGGAACATATGTTGTTGGCAATCTCTTTGAGAAAGTTAAAACAAATAAATTACCATATAAAGCAAAAGAGTTACCAAAACAGCCTATTGACGATTATGTGCTTCCTTGCCTGACTTCGAGTTTTCAAAATCAAGGACTAAATTATTATGCTCCTAAAACTGGTGCGACCGTTATAAGCAATGTAATTTCTCTGCCTTCTAATAGTGATGTATACAGAGCTTATTATCAGTCAAATGATTTTACTGTGCTTTCAGACTCTTATGCTATTCGTTGGAATTTATCAGAGATAAAATTAATGCCGAATCAATACCTTTTTATGGTTATGTGCATTAACAAGGTGACAGATTTGCCAATTTATTCTTATAAGAATAAATTAGGTGGCTGGAATGTGGTAAAGGACAAAGAAATAAGAGTACCAGTAAAGGATGGTAGAATTGATTTTGGACTTATGGAGAATTTTATTTCTGCAATGAAGAAGTTGGCAATTAAGGATGTTGTTCTTTATGCGGATAAAAAAATCTCTGCAACAAAATCCGTTGTTTAACAAGTTGCAAACAATTAAATAATTTTCGAGTAAGATAAAAGCATCGTATTTGATGTGCCCCAAAAAGTTAGACTTTTTTAGCGTAGCAGTTTCTATGGCTACTACACTATTTTTAGTTTGCGCGCCATGGGCACACTCCAATGGAACAGCAGCTTTTTGAAATAATGGAAAGAGTGAAACAGAAAAATGCGGAGAAAATCGCTTAAATAAAGGAAAAGGTGTAACCCCATTCGGGATTACACCATCATTTTTTAAATATTGTATTATTAGACCGTGGCATTATCACATTCCGTTTTTTGTATGTTCTGTAGAAATTCTGATTTATTTTTCATTTCTGCGGCTTTTCTGTTCTGCCTTTTCCGCCTTGCGCTCAGATTTCGTGTGCGGCACTTCCTGCTGGCTGCGCGAAGTAAAGTCGTCAATCAGACTTTCAATAATATTTTTCTTCATATAAACATCAAAACTCAGTAAAGATACCAAAGAAAAGAACTGTAAAAATTCGCGGCTGTCCGTATCTTCAACGGTAGAAAAGGCTTCCTCCGAAAGATGCGCTTTTTCAAGGACATCTTTTGAAATGCCGGAAATCTCTCCCTTGCACAGATTATAAATCTGCTTGTAGATGTCGTCTAAGCTGCCGGTTTCATTTCCTTCAAAAAACTGCTCGGTCAGCGGATTTAACAGGGTCTGTATATCACTGATAGAGAGCAGATTTTTAAAGTAATAAATAAATGTCAGGACATATAAATGCTCCTTGGAATATTTCTTTTTTACCGGCGGCGGTAAAAGATTATTCTTCGTGTAATTGTTAATCATCGTCTTTGTCAGAATCTTATCGTCCTCACGGCGTTTGCAGTCGCTTAAATGCTCGTCCATAAAAGTTGTGACCTGATCCATATAGAGGTCGATATTCGGCACCTCGCCCGGCTTGATATAATTTAACTTCGCCAGCCGCTTTAACAGCGTAGCAACAAATTGTGTATATTCAGTATTCATAACTTGTCATCTCCATTCACATAACAGTAACTATATGACATTATATAGTATTTAAAACTAGATAGCAAGGGGCGGATATAAAACACCTGTAATTGTTTGAAAAATTGTTATAAAATTAATGAAATTTATGCAATATTGCGTGACAAAATAGGGGAAATATAATATACTGTAATTCATGGGGCAGATAGATAAGTGCCCGGTAATAATTGTGTACCAATGGGTAGAATGGAGGATATTTACTATGGGAATTTTAACAAGATTTAAGGATATTATGTCTGCGAACATCAATGCTTTACTGGACAAATGCGAAGATCCGGAAAAGATGATTGACCAGTACATGCGCAACCTTGAAAGTGATCTGGGTAAGGTAAAGGCAGAAACAGCTTCTGTTATGGCAGAGGAAACAAGAGCCAAGAGAGAACTTGACGAATGTACAGAGCAGGTTAATAAAATGCAGTCATATGCTGAAAAGGCACTGACAGCAGGGAATGAAGCAGATGCACGTAAGTTTCTTGAAAAGAAGCAGCAGCTGGTATCTACACAGACAGCATTACAGCAGTCTTATGAGGCGGCAGCAGCCAATGCGGCAAAGATGCGCCAGATGCATGATAAGCTTGTAAAGGATATTGAATCCTTAGAATCAAGAAAGGCAGCAATCAAGGCAAAAGTTGCGACAGCTAAGGCACAGGAACGTTTAAACAGCATCGGTTCAAGTGTGACAGGTGCAAACAACAGTATGGCAGCTTTTAGCAAGATGGAAGCAAAAGCCAATAAGATGTTAGATGAAGCCAATGCAATGGCAGAGTTAAACCAGTCACAGGAAGATTCTGATATTGACAATCTTGCAGCAAAGTATGATTCAGCACCACAGGATGCAGCAGTAGATGATGAACTGGCAGCATTAAAGGCAAAGATGGGCTTATAATATAAATAACAGCAGAATGGAGAAAAGTCATGGGGTTATTTGGAAAACAGCTTGCAAATGTTGTAGAATGGGAAGAATACAGAGATGACTGTATTTTCTGGAAATGGACGAACCGTGAGATTAAAAAAGGAAGCCGCCTGATTATCCGTGCAGGACAGGATGCCATTTTTATGTACAATGGTAAGATAGAAGGTATTTTTAAGGATGAAGGAAGCTTTGATATTGAATCCGATATCATTCCGTTTCTGTCAACTTTAAAAGGCTTTAAGTTCGGATTTAACAGCGGTGTGCGTGCAGAAGTTCTTTTTGTGAATACAAAGGAATTTACCGTAAAATGGGGCACAAAAAATCCGATAGCCATTCCGGCATCGTCACTTCCGGGCGGTATGCCAATCCGTGCGTTTGGTACATTTAACATTAAGGTCGATGACTATCTTGCATTAATTGATAAAGTGGCGGGTGTGAAGCAGATGTACACGGTTGACGATGTCAGGGAACGTGTTGTTGCTGTTTTAGACCAGCTTCTGATGAAGTGGATTTCTAAAGAAGGCAAGGATATGTTTAATCTTCAAGCCAATGCGTATGATATCTCAGCAGGGATTAAAGAAGACCTTGATATGCAGATGATTAAGATTGGACTGACCATTACCGACTTTAACATTTCAAGCTTTTCGTATCCGGAAGAAGTACAGAAGATGCAGAACAAAGCCGCTTCCCAGTCTATGGTGGGCGACATGAATAAGTATGCACAGATGGCAATGGCGGACAACATGAGCAATGGTAAGTCCTCTAACATCGGTGTGGATATGATGAATATGCAGATGGGATTACAGATGGGCAGACAGATGATGGACAGCATGAACAGCATGAGCAGCGCGCCACAGAGTACAGGTACGGCACAAAGCAGTACGTCAGGCAGTGCACCGAAGTTCTGTCCGGAGTGTGGTTCACCGACAAACGGTGCGAAATTCTGTTCCAACTGCGGACATAAATTAGTATAAAAATCCGGCGGCGGCTGTTTTATTTTCGCGAAAGCGGACAAATGTGCAGTCAAGCGGGGAAAGCTCTTGATAAGGGTGATATAAAAAGAGTTGTTATGCATAAAAGTATTTTTGGAATACTTGCATGACAGCTCTTTTTTGTTTATAATGACACATACTTGAAACAGTGCGTATGCAGTGTGTACATCTTTGGGCAGGATAGTCATAAAGAAACTGTATACACGCAGGAATGGAGGAACGGTTTGAATTTAGATGGATTAAATGACTGCCAGAAAAGGGCGGTAAAACAGACAGAGGGGCCAGTGTTAATTATTGCCGGGGCAGGTTCGGGAAAAACACGTGTTTTGACAAACCGCATTGCATATCTGATTGATGAATGTGGAATCAGCCCATATAATATTTTAGCAATTACATTTACCAACAAAGCCGCCGCAGAAATGCGTGAACGTGTGGAAAAGGTAACGGACTGCGGCAGTCAGGTGTGGGTAAGCACCTTTCATTCGACCTGTGTGCGGATTCTTCGCCGTTACATAGACAGAATCGGGTATCAGACCAATTTTACGATTTATGATACGGACGACCAGAAAAGCGTAATCCGGGATGCCTGTAAAAAATTAAACATCGATACAAAAATGCTGAAAGAGCGCACAATTATGAGTGCGATTTCATCTGCCAAAGATGAAATGATTTCGCCGGATGAAATGGAAGCAAATGCCGGGGGCGATTACAATGCCAAAAGAATTGCCGGTGTATACAGAGAGTATCAGAAGACACTTAAGGCAAATAATGCGCTGGATTTTGACGATTTGATATTTAAGACGGTTGAACTGTTAAACCGTGATGAGGAAGTGTTGGAAGCGTATCAGGAGCGTTTCCGTTATATCATGGTCGATGAGTATCAGGATACGAATACATCACAGTTCCGTCTGATTAGCAAGCTGGCACAAAAATACGGCAATTTGTGTGTGGTCGGTGATGATGACCAGTCCATTTACAAATTCAGAGGGGCGAATATCGGCAATATTTTAAATTTTGAAAATACATTTCCAGGTGCAAAGGTGATTAAACTGGAACAGAACTACCGTTCAACACAGACCATTCTTTCTGCGGCAAATGAGGTGATTGCGCATAATATCGGAAGAAAGTCTAAAAAGCTGTGGACGGAAAACGGCAAAGGGGATAAGATTCATTTCCGCATTTATGAAGATGCTTATAAAGAAGCGGAAGGTGTGGTGGAAAATATCTGTGCCTGTGTGCGGGACGGCTGGAATTATAATGATATTGCGGTTCTTTACCGTACCAATGCACAGTCCCGACTGCTGGAAGAAAAACTGATAGTCAGAAATGTGCCATACCGCATTTACGGCGGCATTAATTTCTATCAGCGAAAAGAAATCAAAGATATTCTTGCGTATTTAAAGACAATAGATAACGGTATGGACGGACAGGCGGTTAAAAGAATTATCAATGTGCCGCGGCGCGGAATCGGTGCAACGACACTGGAACGTGTACAGGAGTTTGCCGATGCCAACGATATGACGTTTTGGGATGCTTTGTGTAATGCCGCAGAAATTCCGAATATCGGCAGGGGACTTTCAAAGATTGAAGCTTTTGTGACACTGATTCTCGGATTTCAGGCAAAGAAGCAATTTTTGTCTATCCGCGAACTGACAGAAACAATCCTTGAAGATACGCGGTATATGGAAGCGCTTGCGGAAAATGAAACCAAAGAAGAAGTTGAAGCACGCCAGGAAAATATTGATGAATTTATGAATAAAATCGTAAGCTATGAGGAACAGACGGAAGGCGATTTTTCAGAAATGCAGACGGACGGAGAAAATCCGCAGGCAGCTCCGACACTCAGTGGATTCCTTGAGGAGGTAGCACTGATTGCAGATATTGATAATCTGGATCAGGACGGCAATCAGGTCATGTTAATGACACTGCACAGCGCAAAGGGTCTGGAATTTCCGATTGTATACATGACAGGACTGGAAGACGGACTGTTCCCAAGCTACATGACGATTATGTCCGATGACCCGACAGAAGTCGAGGAAGAACGCCGTTTGTGTTATGTCGGCATTACAAGAGCACAGAAGGAACTCAATATTAGTGCGGCAAAGACACGTATGATTCACGGCGAAACACAGATGAATAAGGTGTCGCGTTTTGTAAAGGAGATTCCTGAAAATCTTTTAGAGGTTGAAAATCACAGTTACGGCAGTAAGAAAAGTGCCCTTTCCTTTGGCGGAGAAGACAGCGGGGAATCACAGGGACGGTTTGACTTCCGTGCCAATGCCAAAGCGGCACTGTCCCGCTACGGAAGCGGAACAACCACTTATGGTCAGGGTAATAAAAAGGTTGCAATCAGTGGACAGAAAGGCATCGGCAGTGCCTATGCCACAAATTACGGCAGGACACCGACTAATTACGGTACAGGAAACTTTGCACAGCCGAATAAAAAACTCGGTTTTGGGAAAGAATTTCCGATGGACATATTTGATTTAAAAAAGCCGGCAAAAACCACAACGTCCTATAGCATGCCATCAAAGAAAGCAGCCGGGGCAATTAAGTCGTCAGGACAGGCAGCAGGCGGGACAGGGCTTGGCTACCGGGTCGGCGATACCGTTTCCCATGTCAAATTCGGAACCGGACAGGTGCTTGCCATAGAAGACGGTATGCGTGATTATATGGTGACAGTCCAGTTTGAAGAATTTGGCACAAAAAAAATGCTTGCAGGGTTTGCAAAATTAAAAAAACAGTAGTAAATCGGGCAGGCATATGCTATAATGACAATAGAATATACGTGAAAAGAAAGGGGCTATGATGATGAGCAGAGATAAGATTGAGGATAAATTAGAAGAACTTATTGCAGCAAGCAGACTCAATGAGCTTTTAAACAAAAAAGAAGCCGAGGAAGAAAAGAAAAAGAGCAACTGCGTGATTGCAGTGCTTGCAGTCATCGGTGCAGTTGCGGCAGTCGCAGCGATTGCTTATGCGGTTTACAGATATTTCACACCGGATTATCTGGAAGACTTTGACGATGATGATTTTGAAGACGACGATTTTGAGGAAGATGACTTCGAGGATGAAGACTAATCCAATCGTAAGTGAAAAAGTTTACAAGGATGCCACTGGCTGGAGTATCAGTCAGTGGTATTTTTTAAGAAAATTTATGATTATGGCAGAACAGGAAAATAAAAAGAAAGCAAGAGCGAGGTATTCATGAAAAAAGGCGAAACATATACAGGACGCGTACAGCATGTGGATTTTCCCAATAAGGCGGTGGTATTTACAGAGTCGGAAAATCCTGAAGATAACGGACAAAAGGTTATTGTAAAAAATTCAATTCCGGGACAGAAGGTCCGGTTTATGGTCAATAAAAAGCGCGGCGGCAAATGTGAAGGCAGACTGCTTCAGGTGCTTGAAAATGCACCGTCAGAAACGGCAGACAGATGTAAGCATTTCGGAACATGCGGCGGCTGTGTCTACCAGAGTGTGCAGTATGAAGAACAGTTAAAGATGAAAGAAGCACAGGTTCATAAACTGCTGTCGGAAGCGGTTGACGGGGAATTAAACTTTGAAGGCATTATCGGAAGCCCGTGTCAGGAAGCGTACCGCAATAAAATGGAATTTTCATTCGGCGATGAAGTAAAGGGCGGAGAACTGGCATTAGGTCTGCATAAGCGCAACAGCATGTATGATATTGTGACGGTAGACGGCTGTAAAATCGTCGATGGGGATTATCACAAAATTTTAACGGCGGTGCTTGAGTATTGTAAGCAAAAAGAACTTCCGTATTATCATAAAATGACCCATGAAGGTTATCTGCGCCACCTGCTGGTGCGCAAAGCCGTAAAGACACAGCAGATTTTAGTGGATGTTGTGACAACGACACAGATAGAGTTTGATATGGCAGAACTGGCGGGTATTTTACGGGAACTGCCGCTTTCCGGTACACTGACGGGATTTTTACATACACGCAATGACAGTGTCGCCGATGTTGTCAAAAATGAGGGTACAACGGTACTTTACGGCAGGGATTACATTGAAGAAGAACTGCTCGGACTGACTTTTAAAATTACGGCATTTTCATTTTTCCAGACCAATTCACTGGGAGCAGAGGTGCTGTATTCCAAGGCACGTGAGTATGTCGGTACGACAAAGGACAAGGTGGTCTTTGACTTATACAGCGGCACGGGAACAATTGCACAGATTCTTGCGCCGGTTGCCAAAAAGGTTATCGGTGTTGAAATCGTGGAAGAAGCCGTGGCAGCAGCCGCAGAAAATGCAGAAAGAAACGGACTGGACAACTGTGAATTTATCGCAGATGATGTGTTAAAAGCACTCGATAATATCACAGACCGCCCGGACTTTATCATGTTAGACCCGCCGCGTGACGGCATCCATCCGAAAGCACTGGAGAAGATTATTGATTACGGTGTGGACAGCATGGTCTACATTTCCTGCAAACCGACTTCACTGGCAAGAGATTTGGCGGTGTTACAGCAGAGAGGATATAAGGTTGTAAAGAGCTGTTGCGTGGATATGTTTCCGAATACTGTACATGTGGAGACGGTAGTTCTTTTGTCCCAACAAAAACCAGATGACACGATAGAGATCGACTTAGA
>ERZ791812.499-NODE-499-length-20841-cov-3.089724_pt1 | contig 20841 bp, 12 predicted proteins | sample MGYA00510303_ERZ791812 | MGnify/ENA primary metagenome ERZ791812 (study PRJEB30046, sample SAMN00791985) | human gut metagenome | study: EMG produced TPA metagenomics assembly of the A metagenome-wide association study of gut microbiota in type 2... | reverse complement strand
TCATAACGAAATATAAAACTAAAAACAAGATATTTTGCAAAAAACTTTTACAAAAAATAATTGCAAAAGATACATTTTGCACAAAAATGGATTGTATCTTTGAAATGCCGGGGTGAAAGATTATGATACATATATGGGAAGATGTTGGGGAGAAAAGCACCCACCTATGAGCAAGCTCATTCGGTTTAGACCTTTTGACCCTGATATCATGGAAAATATTTATTTGGAGGGTTAGTAATGAATCAGAAGACACAAAACCGCGCACAGCGGAGAAGGGCGAACAGACATCACGTAAAAAGGGCAACGGCATTTGCACTGGCAGGACTGATGGCAACATCAGGCATATCCCTGCCGGCGGGAACATTTGCATATGGGGCGGAAAATAACACCCTGCTTGCATTTGCAGGCGCAGAAGGCGGTGGAAGATTTGCAACCGGCGGACGCGGATATGATGTGTATGTCGTTACAACACTGGAGGATTACGGAAAAGGTGAAACACCGGTAGAAGGGTCTTTGCGTTATGGCATCGAAGAATTTGCCAAAGATAAAGGCGGAACGATGATTGTATTTAATGTGGGTGGTACGATAGAATTAAAGCAGACACTGACCTTTAAAGAAAGAAAAAATATTACCGTAGCAGGACAGACAGCACCGGGGGATGGTATTACCCTGTCCGGCTGGGATACAAATATCAGCAATTCTGAAAATCTGATTATCCGTTATATGCGTTTCCGTCCGGGTGCGGCAAATGTACATACCGGAGGAGATTCCATGGATGCACTCTGGGGAAGGGATAATAAGACTTTTATGATCGACCACTGTTCGTTTAGCTGGAATACCGATGAAACAGTTTCAACTTACCGCGGACAGGACGGAACAGTACAGTGGTGTATCGTATCGGAAAGTCTGACTGTTTCAGGACATTCCAAAGGCCGTCACGGATATGGCGGTATTTTTGGTGGCGACAATGTATTGTTTCAGAATAACCTGATTGCGAATCATACATCGAGAAATCCAAGAATCGGCGGCGGATGCATGGGCGATCCGACAAAGGATGGAGGCAGTACGGCAACACTGCAGTTAAGCAATAATATTATTTATAACTGGGGATATAACACCTGCTATGGTGGTGGTTATGCGTATACCAATTTTATCAACAATTTCTTAAAACCGGGACAGGGAACGAGAGAACAGGTTCGGTATCAGGTCATTGATATGGGTGAAGCCACAAAACCGGGCGGATTTTATGTAAACGGCAACTACATGGACGGCAATGCTGAAATTACCGCTGACAATGCAAAAGGTTCAAAAATGTCAGGCGTGACAGAAGGAGCCAATAAAACTGTAGTTTCAGAAACACCGTATACGGCAGAAGGATTTGACAGTGCCACCGTGACAAGTGCTGCGGATTGTTATGAACCGGTGCTTGCGCAGTCGGGTGCGACCTATCCGTACCGTGATGCCATTGATGCGAGAGTTGTAGCCGAAACGCGGACAGATTCGGGAAGATATGTGAATACAGAAGATGAGGTCGGCGGCTATCCGGCAAAAGAATCTGTACGGGCTGCTTCATTTGATACAGATATGGACGGAATTCCGGATACATGGGAAACGGCACATGGCTTAAATCCGAATGATGCAAGTGATTCCAAGAAAATCAATCCGGCAACCGGATATGCTTACGTAGAAGAATATTTTAACGGACTTGTTGAAAATGTAGAGCAGTCCGGTTATACGGCACCAAATCCGGATATTACCCTTGATTTACAGGATAATGCACAGTATGATGAAGGACAGACAGTAACAGTGACAGCTGATGTAAAGGCAAACAATGGGGGAAGCATTGCAAAGGTAGAATTTTACAATGGTATACAGCTTGTCGGAACAGCAGATACCGCACCATTTACCTTTGATTATACGGGGTTGACAGACGGCACGTACAATATCACCGCTAGAGCCTATGATAATGATGGCAATCAGACCCAGTCATCTGTATCGAAGCTGCATATTAACAGCACAGCTGGCACAGGCGAGTGGACAAGCACTGATATTGGCAATCCGGGTGTAGCGGGAAATGCAAGTTTGGAAAATGGTGTGATGACAGTGAAAGGTGCCGGAAAATTAGGCGCATCAGAAGGCTGCGTATCCGGCAGTACCTATGCAGATGCCACCACCGATGATTTTCAGTATACGTATCAGCTTGTCAAAGGTGATGCAGAAATTATTACAAAACTGGATTCAGCAACAGCTGTTGATAACCATGTATTTACCGGTGTGATGTTCCGTGAAAGCTTAGAGAGCGGTTCAAAGACGGCGGCACTCGGTATGTCACTGGTTAAAATCAGCAATGAAACCACATGGTCAACCTATCTTGCAAGCAGACTTGAAACAAACGGTAAAATTTCGGATATTTCTGAAACAATCGATTCGCCTGCAAATGCAGAAAAAGCGGGAATACCACTGGTAAGTGATTTGCATTTTAAGAGCGGTGCAGACTTTAACGGAACATGGTTTAAGTTGATAAGACGCGGCGATACCTTTACAGGATATGCATCTGATGACGGTGTAACGTGGACAAAGGTCGGTTCGAAGACGATTGAAATGGCACAAGACATTTATGTGGGATTTGCCGTAGATGCGAATAAAGCGGCAAACAGCCTTGAAAATTTAAGCACGGCAAAGTTTTCCAATATTGCGATTCATGAAGAATTTACAGATGTTGACTATAACCTTGAACACATTACAACAAGCGGTGCGGATTATGCGGCAGTCGGTACAGATTTTACAACGCAGCTTACGGCAGACAGCGGATATCATCTTCCGGATGCAATTGAAATTAAAGCAGGAGAAAATGTTCTCGCAAAGCAGGATTATACCTATGATGCCAAAACCGGAGATATTGTTGTAAAGGCAGACAGGCTGACATCCGGTGTAAAGCTTACAATTTCAGCACAGGCAGAAGAAGATGTTAAAATTGATTATACATTGCAGACCTACGGCGATACGGAAGATGTAACCGTGACACAGGATGCAGGCAGTATGACAATCAGCCAGACCGCAGAATCTGCAAGTATGGTTGGAAATAAGGGAACGGCAGGGAAAAATGTTTCCTACATTTTATTCCCACAGTCGAAAGAAGCGGCAAAAATGACGTTGAAATTAAAGGTCAATTCATTTAGCAATGGAAAATATTCCGGCGTGTATGCCGGTGCATTCCAGCCGGACGGAGATTACCTTTATAATTCAATCGGATTCAGAGGTACAGGTGATGTAAATGCCGTATCACCGTACTGGCTGAAAGCTTCCGGCAAGGCTGGAAACGGAAGTCCGAAGCAGGCATGGACAGAAGGGGCTGTTTATACGGTAAGCATTGAAAAGAAAGCAGACAATACCTATTATGCCACATTTCAGGAGGAAGGCAGTGAAACTGTCAATGAAAAGACTTTTAAGGCTTCGGATTCTGCGCTGACACCGGATATTATGGCACAGTTCGGACTGGCAGTTTACAGTGCGGACGTCACAGTGACGGATATGGTGCTTTCCGATATGTCAGGAAATGTACTGTATGACCAGAATAGGGATAATTCAGGTCAGGAGGAAAGCGGATATAAGCCGCAGGTATCCGGTTCAGATTTGCTAACTGTTACCGGGGCGGGTTCTGTAATGAAAGCAGAACAGTCTGCAGAAAGCGGATATATTACACAGAGTACAGGTGATGCAGGAGTCAATACAAGTTACATTTTACTGCCGGAAAATGATGCATTTGCATCTATGTCCATGACTCTTAAAATTAAGGATTATTCGATTACGGGTCAGAATGCAAAAAGGACGGGTGTTTTTGTCGGTGCATTCCAGACTTCGGGTAAATATGCGTTTGCTTCATTGGGATTCAGGGGCTATGATTCATCGGTTGGAACCGATGCACTTTCGGGCTATTGGATGAAAGGCACTGGAAAAGCCGGAAACGGTTCACCAAAGTATGAGGTGGCAGCAGATAATAAATATAACGTAACCTTTACAAGAACCGAAAACGGCTATCTTGCCGAATTTGAAAGTCTTGGTAAGCCGCTGCTTGTCGATGCTAACGGCAATAAGACGTATTCAGATAAAAAGGAATTCAAGTGGAAGGATATGACACTGACAGCAGAAGATGCCGTATCATACGGACTGGCACTGGTTGGCGCCGATGTGGAAATTACCAACTGGGTGGCAAAGGATGCTGAGGGCAACATTTTATATAATCAGAAGGATTATTATAAAGATGCCGGAACAGCACCGGCTGTTACAGGAGTAAATACACCGGTAATTTCAGAGGACCGTTCTTCCATTACGGTATCATGGAGCGGTGAGGGTGCGCAGTTAGACGGAAAGTACCGCGTAGAGGTATCACAGGATAACGGCGTAACTTATAAGGAGCTGGATACCACCGCTGAAACTTCTTACAGCTATGTACCGGAAAATTCAGGTGACTATCAGTTCAGAATTACAGGTGTCTGCGGCGGACAGGAAAGCAATTATATGGAAACTTCGTCTGTACATTTTGTACTGCCGATGACAGCACCGTCTATTGGTGCAGAATCCGGAAATGCAGCAAATACGGTTACATGGTCTGCTGTGCCGGAAGCTGTCAGCTACAGAATTTACCGTTCAACACAGCGTGCAGAAGGCTATACAGAGATTGGAACATCAGAAAGCACGACATTTACGGATACCACTGCGGAAAATGAAGTCCCGTATTTTTATACAGTAGCGGCAGTCGGACAGGATAACGAAAGTAACCCGTCAGCGCCGGTATCCATTATGGCAACGGCAGGGCACACAGGCGAATACATGTTCGGTTCGCAGGCGGCACAGATGACGGTGCTTGAAAAGTCTAATGATACGGTAACGGGAAATGAAGCTGCTTTAAAGTTTGCCTATGACGAAGCCGGAAAAGTATCGGTGTATGCAGGAGATCGGCTGCTGTCTGAAAAAGAAACGGCAGCAGGAGAAGCGGTGGATATAACGATTCCGTTACAGGACGGAAGAAATGCAGTAAAAGTTGTCTTTGAAAATACACAGGGCATAAAGACATACCGTAATTTTAACTTTGTTAAACTTTCATCATACGATATGGTTGTAGATGCTTCCGGTATCAGAACGCTTGACAGTGAGTCTGTACCGGTGTATACAACAGTGGCGGAAGCACTGGCAGCAGTGCCGGCAGACAATCAGGAACAGAAAGTTATTTTTGTAAAGAACGGTACGTATTACGAAAAATTAAGCATTACATCGCCGTATATCACTTTAATTGGCGAGGATAGCGAAAAGACCGTGCTGTGTTATGATGCGGCTTCGGGAAAAACAGACCCGGTAACGGGGGCAGCATACGGAACCTCAGGCAGTGCATCGGTTTCGATTGAAGCAGCGGCACACCATACATACATGGAAAATCTGACGGTTGCGAATACCTTTGATTATCCGAATGAAACGATTGAAGGCAAGCAGGCAGTTGCAATGCTTACAAGAGCAGATCAGCTTATTTTTAACAATGTACGGCTGACCGGATGGCAGGATACCTTACAGGCAGACGGCGGCGGACGCCAGTATTTTAAGAATTGTTATATTGAGGGAAATGTAGACTGGATTTTCGGCAGTGCACAGGCAGTATTTGACGACTGCGATATTGTCGCCAATGCGGCAGGCTATGTAACGGCGGCAAGTACTGAAAGTACAAAAACAACAGGCTATGTATTCATAAACAGCAGACTGCTTAAAAAATCAGATTCGGTGGCAGAAAATAGTGTGGCACTGGGCAGACCGTGGCGGTCAAATGCCTGTGTAACGTATGTAAAATGCTTTATGGACAGTCATATTAAGACAAAAGGCTATGATAATATGAGCGGCAATACCCACAGTGCAGCACGTTTTTATGAATATCAGTCCTACGGACCGGGCTTTGCGGTTAATACCGACAGACGACAGCTTGCCAAAGCAGAAGGAGAAGCATTGACAGTCAACGGTGTCTTTGCAAGGGAAGCAGGCGAAGGTATGGCATTTGCAGAAGGCTGGGATGCAGTAGCGGCATATGCGGCAGCCTCCGCAGATTACACAGAAAGCGGAGCAGTATCGGTAGATTTTTCGGAACTGGATAGGGCAATTCAGAATGCTGAGGGCTTAAACAGCGCCGATTACAAGGATTTCAGCACAGTTGAATCCGCATTAAATGCGGCAAAGGCACTTGACAGGACAACGGCAACACAGGAAGAAGTCAGCGTACTGGCACAAAGGCTGATAGAAGCTGTGGCAAATCTGGAAACAATAACCCCGGCGCCGGAGCCAACACCAGACCCAGAGCCAACGCCAGACCCAACGCCAACGCCGGAACCGACACCAACACCGACCCCAACACCGACCCCAGAGCCAAAACCAACGCCGGAGCCAACACCGACCCCGACGCCTTCAGAGCCGGACAATAACCAGCCGGGAGATACGGGAGAAGCTGATGGCAGTCAGAATGGTAATGATAATCCGTCCGAAAATGCAGCAGAAAATCAGCAGGAAAGTGTGCAGACAGCAGATAAAACACATTCCGTATGGTATCTTTTCGGTGCGGCAGTTTCAGCAATGTTTGCAGGATTTGCAGGCAGTAAGCGAAAGAAAAAGTCCGATGAAGAACTTTAAGAGTATTAAGAGCGACTTTAAAACAATAATTTAAAAAAGATAAAAATAACAGAAATCATATACCGCGTGCGGATAGGATTTCTGTTATTTTTTTGCAAAAGATGTATGAAGTCACGGACGGCGGATATCCTATGGATAAAAAGCGCAACCAGCGCAGAAATGAAATGAGGATTTATTTCGATGCAGACAATAAATACAGATAATATCAGGACAGAATTTTCAACCAGTGCGGATGAAAATATCCGCAGTATGAAAAAACAAATCCGCATTGAGGAGAATTTTGATATTTTAACGAGAGAAATTATAATTGGTGGAAAAAAGGCAGGATTCTTTTTTATAGATGGATTTGTGCAGGAAGATATGATAGAAAAACTGATGATTTAGTAGGTCAAGTTGCTGTAGATATGATAATAACATCTAAGTAATATAGTATGCTAATATAAAAACTGATGCAGTTTTTTTATTCACTCAAACCGGAAGATTTATCGGATGTGAATTCCTTTCTTGAAAAAGGCATGCCCTATACAGAAGTCAATAAAATTACTAAGCAGAGTGATGCACTGACGGCATTTTTTTCGGGAGTAACAGTCTGCTTTATTGACGGCTTTTCAGAGTGCCTGTCCTTAGACTGCCGGACGTATCCGATGCGTAGTGTGACAGAGCCGTGGAAGGATAAAGTACTTCGTGGTTCAAGGGACGGTTTTGTGGAAACACTTGTTTTAAACGCGGCACTTCTGCGCAGAAGAATCCGCGATCCCCAATTAAGTCTGGAGCTGATGGGGGTAGGCACACGCTCGCGTTCCGACGTTGCTGTCTGCTATATGGAGGATAAAGTCGACAAAAAACTGTTAGACAGCATAAAAAGGCGAATTCAGGCAATACGTGTAGAAGCGTTGACAATGAATATAGAAAGTCTTGCAGAGTGTTTATATGAGCATAAATGGATTAATCCGTTTCCGAAATTTAAATATTCAGAACGTCCGGACACCGCCGCTGCTGCGGTTTTGGATGGAAATATTGTGATTATGGTAGACAATTCACCGGCGGTCATGATTGTGCCGACTTCGATTTTTGACATTATTGAAGAGGCAGACGATTATAATTTTGCACCGGTCATCGGGACGTATTTAAGAATTTCAAGATTTCTGCTGACACTGGTTACAATGCTTCTGACCCCGACATGGCTGTTACTGATTGACAATCCGCAGTGGCTGCCGGAGTGGATGATGTTTATTACAGTGTCTGATGAGATTACCGTACCGGTGTTTTTCCAGCTGTTACTGCTGGAACTCTCCATTGACGGATTAAAGCTGGCAGCTGTTAATACGCCGACCCTGCTTTCAACACCGCTCAGCGTTGTTGCCGGTATTGTGGTAGGTGAGTATGCAGTCAGCTCCGGGTGGTTTAATGCAGAATCCATGCTGTATATGGCAGTGGTTTCGGTAGGCACGTATTCGCAGGCAAGCTTTGAAATGGGATATGCAATGAAATTTATGCGGATTATTCTGCTGTGTCTGACGGCGGCATTCAACCTGGCAGGATATATTGCGGGAATCCTTTTAATAGCGGCAACGATAGCTTTTAACCGTACCATGACAGGATGCAGCTATATTTATCCGCTGATTCCGTTTGATAAAAAAATGCTGAAACGCAAGCTTTTAAGAGTCCGTCTGCCACATGGAAATGAAAAATAGGTGTGTACAGGGAAGAGATTAAGCCCGCAAAGCGGGCTTGATTATTTTCTGTGCAATTTTGTGAAAATTGTATAGCATTAAAAAAACTTTTTCAAAAATAAATAGCTTTAACTTTGTAAAACACGGTAGTATCTGGAAACGCTAAAGGTAATAAAAATTACAAAAAACAATAGATTATGGAAAATGCACAAAAATGATTTTAAGATGTAAAAAATATGTACAAAATGCATAAATATATTTGTAAAAACTGCCGTTGACTTTTGGTTTGTAAAAAAATACAATGACTGCATTGTGCCGGCAAAGCAAAAATAAAGAGGAAAATCATTTCTCACATGAGATTTTTGCTTCGCAAAAACAAACAGGCAAAAACAAGGAGGTTTCACAAGGTGAAAGCGAAAAAGGGTTTAAAAAAAGTATTGGCATGGGGCATGAGTATTGTCTGTATGCTGGCAATGGTGCTTGCAGGCAGTCCTATGACGGCAAAAGCATCTGCTTCTACATCATGGAATTTTAAAAATACCGGTTTTAAAAATCTGGGGACAATTTCCTCTACGGTAACAGTGGATAACCTGTCGCTGATTGCAACATCGTCAAAGACCATGTCTGTGATTGCAAACAGTCAGACAGTGGATGGAACAGCATATACATATGCACTGGCATTGGGCGGCAGCGGTTCGACAAGTTATCGTGCAGTCAAAGTACCGGTATCGGGAACGGACACCATTAAAGTAACCTGTATGAGTTCCGGCAGTGCGGCAAGAACACTCGTTGTGGCAGACGGTTCTGGAAATAAGCTTGGCACGATGAATGCAGGCACAACGGCTGCAACGGTTTCATATAATTATTCCGGTTCATCAGGATACGTGTACCTGTATTCCTCAAACAGCGGTATTAACATTTACAAGATTCAGGTGGACAGTTCTGCTTCATCCGGTTCTGGAAGTTCATCTTCCGGCAGTTCCACAACTGATACCAGCAATGGAACAGTCGTTACTTCATTTTCAGAACTGACGGCGGCTGTGACAAAGGCTGAAAAAGCGGGCGGCGGCATTGTCTATGTGAAGGGCAGCAGTATCAGCTGTACGGCACAGCTTGCATTAAAAGCTTCTAATGCCAATGTATCTATTATCGGTGTAAAAAACAGTGACGGTACCTATCCGGTGTTAGACTTTTCAGCATTCCGTTCAGCTTATATCGGAAAAGCAACAACGGATTCAGAAGTCGGCATCCGCATTTCGGGAAGCAAATATACAATCAAGAACCTGATTATCCAGAAAGCACCGGATAACGGCATCCAGATTAAGGGAAGCAGCGCAGGCAACAATACGATTGAAAACTGCATCGTGCGTTACAACAATGATGCCGGGGTGCAGATTACAGGTGGTGCATATAGCAATACCATGCGTTTTGTATACAGCTACAGAAATTGTGATGTCTATACACTCGGTGGCAACGCAGACGGCTTTGCGCCGAAGCTTGGCGCAGGCAAGGGAAATGTATTCTACGGCTGTTATTCATGGGAAAATTCAGATGACGGCTGGGATTCTTACGATAAGGACAGCTTAACCTACAACCTGACATATACCAACTGTGCATGCTGGAACAACGGTGACCCGACCATTTTTACCGGGGAATACGATTATAATAACGGAAATGCGCTGGATACGGATTTACTTTTAGTAGAATTAATCAGCAAGAAGGATTCTTCTTTTGCAAGCAATTACAAAAAAGGAAAGTTCTCTCTGCCAGGCGGCAGCTTTATCAGTACCACACAGGGAACTTTAAGCATTGCAAACTGGAAAAGCAAATATGACGGAAATCCAAACGGATTTAAGTTCGGTTCAGTGAATACTACAAGCAGCTGTGTCAGAACCGTAACCAACTGTTTAGCCTTTGGACACAGCAGTAAAGGCTTTGATAACAATAACAGCTCCTGCACGGCATATTTAAGCAACTGCATTTCTTATGACAACGGCTACAATTATTATATGCCGCCGTTTACACTCAAGAAATTCAGCAATATCCTAAGCTTTTCAGGAGCATCTTCTAACAAGCTGCCAAGCGGATATACGGCTTCTATACCGTCTTCCTCAAAGCAGGCACAGATTAGAAGCACTGTCAATGCAACGGTAAGCAGTATTACAACACAGTGCAAGAACAATGTAATACCGGGAGAAGTATATTTTAATATTTTCAGTTAAGTAAATAGAAATGAAGTTGGGGCGAAAGCTCCCAACGAGGATGCCGGCACAGCAAAAGGCAGAAAATAAGCGTCACGGAAAAGTTTATGTTTCCGTGACGCATTTTTACTTTATAAATGTAGTGACAGTATTTCAGCAATACGCATTTGTAATATTCCCTTTCGTCTGATAATATGATGTAAAATTGATTTTTATATTGGAAAAGGAGAAATGCGAAAATCCATAAATTAAAGATTTTCGCATAACAGAATTGTGCCACAGGCGTCACAATTCTGAATTTATCGCAGAACTGAATAAATTCAGTCCGCGATTCTTCCGGCATTAAAATGCCTACAGAATAGGAGAATGTTATGAAATATATTGACCTGCACTGTGATACGCTCACAGAGTTAAAAGAAGGGGAAACGCTAGTCCGGAATCATAAAAATGTAGATTTAAAATCCTTGAAAAAGGGCGGGTGTGTGATTCAGTGTGCATCCATTTTTATTCCGACAGGGACGTATACGGGAGTGGACAGAAAAGAAGCCATACAGACAGAGTATGACCGTGTAGTTTCCGTTTATAAACGCGAATTAAATGCCAACCCAAAAGAACTGTACAGGGTTCTGACCCGGCGGGATATACCGGATATCCGGCAGAACGATAAAATGCAGGATTTAGGCACGGGTATACTGCTTACGATTGAGGATGGCGGCGTTATGGGCGGAGAAATGCAGAAATTATACCGTGCGTATGAAGACGGTGTACGCCTTGTAACCCTGACATGGAATCATGAAAATGAAATCGGATACCCAAACAGCACAGACCGGGATATCATGCAGAAGGGCTTAAAACCGTTTGGATTTGAAGTGCTTGAAGAAATGAACCGGCTCGGCATGGTAATTGATGTATCGCATTTATCGGACGGCGGATTTTTAAATGTGGCAGAGTTTGCAAAAAAGACAGGCATGCCGTTTGTAGCATCCCATTCCAATGCACGCGCCATAACGGCGCACCCACGCAATCTGCCTGATATGTATATAAGGAAGCTTTCGGAAGCGGGCGGCGTTATGGGCTTGAATTTTGCAGCGCATTTTCTTTCGGATACACAGCCGCCGGACGGTGAAAGCCGTATCTGCGATATGGTTACACACATTCTCCATATCCTCAAAATTGCAGGCAGTGAGGTGCTGGCAATCGGTTCGGATTTTGACGGGGTGGAGAGCCGGATGGAAATTGACAGTCCTGCCAAAATGGTCATGCTGTATGAAACACTTCATCAGACAGGGCTTTCGGAGGATGAACTGGAGAAAATATTTTACAAAAATGCACAAAGAGTATTGACCGCTGTTTTACGATAATCCCGGTTTTATAATTTTTTTTATTTTTTTCCGCTAAATTAATAATTATCCCGGCAGATTTATGGTATGATTATATATATGTGGTATTGGGGTTAAAAGTCCCCAAACGATGATTTTTACGGATTATGTGCTAGAACGAAGATTGGAAAGTGGATGGTCATGAGTAGAGTAATTGGAATTGACTTAGGGACAACAAATAGCTGCGTTGCAGTGCTGGAGGGCGATGTGCCGACAGTAATTGCCAATAAGGAAGGATACCGGACAACACCGTCTGTTGTGGCTTTTGCAAAAGACAAGACGATGCTTGTGGGAGATCCGGCAAGAAGGCAGGCGGCTGTCAATGCAGAGCGGACAATTTTTTCCATTAAACGTCATATGGGATCGGATTACAGAAAAAAGATTGACGGAAAAGCATATTCGCCGCAGGAAATATCTGCTTTTATTTTAATGAAGCTGAAAAAAGACGCAGAAGATTTTCTGGGGGATACGGTCACAGATGCCGTGATTACCGTACCGGCGTATTTTAACGATGCACAGCGGCAGGCGACTAAAGATGCGGGACGGATTGCTGGGTTAAATGTACTGCGTATCATCAATGAGCCGACTTCTGCAGCATTGGCATATGGTCTTGACAACGGACAGGCACAGAAAATTCTTGTCTATGATCTGGGCGGCGGCACATTCGATGTGTCCATTATTGAAATCGGCGACCATGTGATTGAAGTACTTGCAACGTCCGGTGACAATCATCTGGGCGGTGATGATTTTGATGAGCGCATTGTGCAGTATCTTGTGGAGCAGTTTAAAAAGACGGAGGGAATTAACCTGTCTAAGGATACGGCAGCGCTTCAGCGGTTAAAAGAAGAAGCGGAAAAAGCGAAAAAGGAGCTGTCATCCTGTATGACAACGAATATTAACCTGCCGTTTCTTGCGATGGCAAAAGACGGACCACATCATATGGATATCCAGCTTTCCCGCAGTAAATTTGAAGAACTGACCAAAGATTTGATTGAGCGGACAGTGATTCCGGTTGAAAATGCAATCCATGATGCAGGGCTTACAAAGTCACAGATTGATATGGTATTGCTGGTAGGCGGTTCAACAAGAATCCCGGCAGTGCAGGATAAAGTGCGGACCTTGATGGGCAAAGAGCCTTCAAGAAATGTTAATCCGGACGAATGTGTGGCAATCGGTGCGGCAGTCCAGGCAGGAAAGCTGGGCGGACAGCTTATGGCGGGTTCTGCGGCATCTGAGATGATTTTAATGGATGTAACGCCGCTGTCGCTTTCAATTGAAACGGTAGGCGGTGTGTCAAGCCGTCTGATTGAGCGCAATACAACGATTCCTACAAGACACAGCCAGATATTTACGACTGCGGGCAATTTTCAGACAAGTGTAGATATCAAAGTGTTTCAAGGTGAGAGAAAATTTACAAGGGATAATAAACTGCTGGGGAATTTCCGCCTTTCGGGTATTAAGCGGGCGATGGCGGGTACACCGCAGATTGAAGTGACCTTTGATATTGATGCCAACGGCATTGTCAATGTATCGGCAAAGGATTTAGGCACGGGTCATGAACAGTCCATTACGATTACGTCCAGCTCCAATTTGTCCGAGGAGGAGATTGAGCGCGCAAAATGGGAAGCCCAGATGTACGGAAGACAGGATGAAGCAAAGACACAGCTGCTTGCGGTACGTCAGGAGGCAGTGCAGTTTGCAGGACAGGCGCAGGCAGAATTGGACAGCCATAAAAAAGAGTGGGAACGCAGTAAGAAAAAGGCGGTTAAAGAAATCCTCGGTAAGCTGAAACGTACTTTATATAAAGTGCCGCCGGAAAAGATTACGGCGGATTCTGCCGCAGTTATCCGTGATTTGCAGGAAGAGCTGCAGCGGGCATTAAACAGCTAGGACATTCCTGCACGTTCTAAAAATCTATAAAAATGCAGAACCGGGACAAAACAGACAGTTGAAAACATAACCTTGTATATGGTATGATGAAGTGTCAGATAGAAAGTGGAAATGCCGCATTGTGTGGCGGAATGGAGAGAAAATGGCTGGTTCTACATATGGAAACAGATTTAAGATTATGACATGGGGCGAATCCCATGGAGAAGCGTTAGGCGTTGTAGTGGACGGCTGTCCGGCGGGTTTAGAGCTTTGTGAGGAAGATATCCAGAAACTTCTTGACCGAAGAAAACCGGGACAGTCTAAATTTACGACACCCCGCAAAGAAGCTGATAAAGTAAAGATTCTGTCGGGCGTTTTTGAAGGGAAAACGACAGGAACACCGATATCCATGGTAGTATTTAATACCAATCAGCGCTCAGGCGATTATTCGGAGATTGCAGGATACTACAGACCGGGACATGCCGATTATACATTTGATGCAAAATACGGATTCAGGGATTACCGCGGTGGCGGAAGAAGTTCCGCAAGAGAAACGATTGGCAGGGTCGCAGCGGGTGCGATTGCGTTAAAGATACTGGACAGCCTTGGGATTACCCTGCACGCTTACGCAAAGGAAATCGGCGGAATTGCGATTGACTATGAAAAGTTTGATCTGCAGGCAGCACGCGAAAATGCATTTACAATGCCGGATAAGGAAGCGGCAGCAAAGGTTGAAGCGTATGCCACGCAAAAGATACAGGAGGGCGATTCAATCGGCGGTATCATTGAGTGTGTGGTTGAGGGCATGATGCCGGGAATCGGTGAACCGGTATTTGACAAGCTGGACGCTTCTCTTGGAAAAGCAATGCTTTCAATCGGTGCGGTTAAAGGCTTTGAAATCGGAAGTGGCTTTGAAGCGGCAAAGATGACCGGCAGCGAAAATAATGACAGCTTTGTCATGAAGGACGGAAAATTCACCAAAAAAACCAACCATGCAGGCGGTGTTTTAGGCGGCATGAGTGACGGCAGCAACATTGTATTCCGTGCGGCGGTTAAACCGACACCGTCTATTTCGGCAGTGCAGGATACGGTCAATAAAGATGGTGAAAATATTGAAATTTCCATTAAGGGCAGACATGACCCGATGATTGTGCCGCGTGCCGTAGTCGTTGTGGAAGCAATGACGGCGCTGACACTCGTGGATCTGATTTTTGAAAATATGACGGCAAGATTGGATGTAATCTGTGCCTTTTATAATAGAAGCAAGTAAGAAAGAGGAAAGAGATGTATCGTTTATTAAAAACAGACGGGCGTGCAAAACGCGGTGAATTACAGACCGTGCATGGAACAATCCAGACACCTGTATTTATGAATGTCGGAACAGTAGCAGCCATTAAGGGTGCCGTATCGACAATGGATTTAAAGGAAATCGGAACACAGGTGGAATTGTCAAACACATATCATCTGCATGTACGTACCGGGGACAAACTGATTAAGGAGATGGGCGGTCTGCATAAGTTTATGAACTGGGACAGACCGATTCTGACCGATTCGGGTGGATTTCAGGTGTTTTCCCTTGCAGGTCTTAGAAAGATTAAAGAAGAAGGCGTAACTTTCCAGTCCCACATTGATGGCAGAACGATTTTTAGGGGTCCGGAAGAAAGTATGCAGATTCAGTCTAACTTAGGTTCTACAATTGCCATGGCATTTGATGAATGTGCACCGGCGAAGGCAGAACGCGATTATGTGGAAAAGTCTGTTGCCCGTACAACGCGCTGGCTGGCACGCTGTAAAAAAGAAATGCAACGCTTGAATTCCCTGCCGGATACCGTTAATCCAAACCAGCTTTTATTTGGTATCAATCAGGGTGCAGTTTATGCAGATATCCGTATTGATCATGCAAAACGTATTTCGGAACTGGATTTGCCGGGCTATGCAGTCGGAGGACTTGCAGTCGGTGAAACCCATGAAGAAATGTACCACGTACTCGATGAAACCGTTCCGTATCTGCCGCAGGACAAGCCTACTTATCTGATGGGTGTCGGTACACCGGCAAATATTCTGGAAGCGGTAGACAGAGGGATTGACTTCTTTGATTGTGTATATCCGTCCAGAAACGGAAGACACGGGCATGTGTATACAAAGTTTGGTAAAATCAATCTTTTTAACGCACAGTACGAAAAGGATGACAGACCGATTGAAGAAGGCTGTCAGTGTCCGGTCTGTAAAAACTATACGAGAGCATATGTACGCCATCTTTTAAAGGCAAAAGAAATGCTTGGTATGCGTTTCTGTGTACTGCATAATCTGTACTTCTACAATCATTTAATGGAGGATATCCGGGGAGCGATTGAAGAAGGAAGATACAGTGCCTTTAAGAAAGAACGCGTGGAAATGTTAAAGACCTATGATAAAAAGTAAAAAATTATAAACAAAATGTTTTTTAGTGGACAGAAAGAATAAATTCCGCTATTATAGAGTGTATGTGTCAGGGACACGTATGTTATTACATTTGAAAGTATATTTTAGGAGGCAAATTAAAATGGGTTCAATCGGAATTATCGTTATTTATGTCGTTGCATTAGGACTGATGATGTATTTTCTTGCAATCAAGCCACAGAAGAAACAGCAGAAGGCACAGCAGCAGTTAATGGATTCAATCGAAATCGGTGATTATGTATTAACAACAAGCGGTTTCTACGGCGTAATTATGGATATTACAGATGATGATGTTATTGTAGAATTCGGTAACAACAAAAACTGCCGTATCTCTATGCAGAAGAAAGCCATTGCACAGGTAGAAAAGGCAAAGAGTTCGGAAGAATAAGTAATGAAAGTACAGACACCGGAGCGGAAAGTATCAATTCCCGCTCCGGTGTCTTTTGTTATTTATTTATCGGGCATTACATATTGAAAAATACATAAAAATACGTTATGATAATAAACAATAACCTTTTTCATACATAAATATGAAAGTGGAGAAGTATTCAGGGGCGGCAGGTACGGGTAGAACCCGCCGGATTCCTGTAAGAAAAGAGAAAGACAGGTGGTAGTAGCATGGATTGTAAAATAACATTAATTCCGGGAGACGTAATCGGACCAGAAATCGTAAGGGAGGCCGTAAAGGTATTAGATGCTGTGGGAAAGAAGTATGAGCATCATTTTACCTATGAAAAGATTTTAATGGGCGGTTGTTCCATTGATGCATACGGTGTGCCACTTACAGATGAGGCAATTGCTGTAGCAAAGGCATCCGATGCCGTATTACTGGGGGCAGTCGGCGGCAATGTCGGCAACTCCAAGTGGTATGACGTTGCTCCGAATTTAAGACCGGAGGCAGGACTGTTAAAGATTCGTAAGGAACTGGAATTGTTTGCCAATATTCGTCCTGCATATTTATACAATGAATTAAAAGATGCGTGTCCGTTAAAGCAGGAAGTAATCGGGGACGGATTTGACATGGTTATCATGAGAGAATTAACCGGCGGACTGTATTTTGGTGAACGACACACAGAAGAAGTAAACGGTGTCGTAACAGCAACCGATACGCTCACTTATAATGAAGAAGAAATCAGAAGAATTGCCATTAAAGGCTTTGAAATTGCCATGAAGCGCAGAAAGAAGCTGACAAGCGTGGATAAGGCAAATGTTCTTGATTCTTCAAGACTTTGGAGAAAGGTCGTAAAGGAAGTTGCAAAGGATTATCCGGAAGTTGAAGTAAGCGATATGCTTGTAGACAACTGTGCAATGCAGCTGGTTATGAATCCGGGACAGTTTGATGTGATTTTAACAGAGAATATGTTTGGTGATATTTTATCCGATGAAGCCAGCATGATTACCGGTTCAATCGGTATGTTATCCAGTGCCAGCTTAGGAAAGACAAAACTCGGATTATATGAACCAAGCCACGGTTCCGCACCGGATATTGCAGGCAAAGACATTGCCAATCCGATTGCCACCATTTTAAGTGCGGCAATGATGCTTCGCTACTCACTTGATTTAGATAAGGAAGCAGATGCCATTGAAGCGGCAGTAGCACAGGTATTAAAGGAAGGCTACAGAACCGTGGACATTATGGCAGACGGCATGCAGCAGTGCTCAACAACAAAGATGGGCGATTTAATCGCAGAACGTGTTTAAGATACGGATATAAAAATGTAAAATCTGTTATGAAGCCGGAATCCCGTTTATGCAGATACAGCGGGATTTCAGGCTTTCATGTTTAGAATAAAAAGAAAAGAAACGGAGAACAGTCATGAAAAGTGATAACGTTAAAAAAGGAATGCAGCAGGCACCACACCGCTCGCTGTTTAACGCATTAGGCTTTACAAAGGAAGAAATGGATAAGCCGCTCGTTGGTATTGTAAGCTCTTACAATGAAATTGTACCGGGACACATGAATCTGGATAAGATTGTAAATGCCGTAAAATTAGGTGTTGCAGAAGCAGGCGGTGTACCGGTTGTATTTCCGGCAATCGCAGTCTGTGACGGTATTGCAATGGGACATATCGGCATGAAATATTCTCTTGTAACAAGAGATCTGATTGCGGATTCCACAGAATGTATGGCACTGGCACATCAGTTTGATGCACTTGTTATGGTGCCAAACTGCGATAAGAATGTACCGGGACTTTTAATGGCAGCAGCAAGAGTGAATGTGCCGACTGTATTTGTCAGCGGCGGTCCGATGCTTGCAGGTCATGTAAAGGGTAAAAAGAGAAGTCTTTCATCCATGTTTGAAGCAGTCGGTTCTTATGCAGCCGGTTCAATGACGGAAGACGATGTACGTGAATTTGAAGAAAAAGTATGTCCGACATGCGGTTCATGCTCCGGCATGTATACGGCAAACTCCATGAACTGTCTGACAGAAGCACTGGGTATGGGACTTCGCGGCAACGGTACAATCCCGGCAGTATATTCTGAAAGAATCAAGCTGGCAAAACATGCCGGTATGGCAGTGATGGATATGTACCGCAAGAATATCCGTCCAAGAGATATTATGACAAAAGAAGCAATCATGAATGCACTGACAGTTGATATGGCATTAGGCTGTTCTACCAACAGTATGTTACATCTTCCTGCCATTGCACATGAAATCGGCTTTGATTTTGATATTAAATTTGCAAATCCAATCAGCGAAAAGACACCGAACCTGTGCCATTTAGCACCGGCAGGTCCTACTTAGATGGAAGATTTAAATGAAGCGGGCGGCGTATATGCGGTTATGAAGGAACTGGCTGATGCAGGACTTCTGAATACTGACTGCATGACCGTAACAGGAAAGACGGTCGGAGAAAATATTAAAAATGCGGTAAACTTAAATCCGGAAGTCATAAGACCGTTAGATAACCCATATAGTAAGACAGGCGGACTTGCGGTATTGAGCGGAAATCTTGCACCGGACGGCAGTGTTGTAAAGCGTTCAGCCGTTGTAGATGAAATGATGGTTCATGAAGGTCCGGCAAGAGTCTTTGACTGTGAAGAAGATGCGATTGCGGCAATTAAGGGCGGCAGGATTGTAGCAGGCGATGTCGTTGTAATCCGCTATGAAGGACCAAAGGGTGGTCCGGGTATGAGAGAAATGTTAAATCCGACTTCTGCAATTGCAGGCATGGGCTTGGGTTCAAGCGTTGCACTGATTACAGACGGACGTTTTTCCGGTGCAAGCCGCGGTGCTTCTATCGGACACGTTTCACCGGAAGCAGCAGTCGGCGGACCGATTGCACTGGTAGAAGAAGGCGATATCATTAAGATTAACATTCCGGCATTAACACTGGAACTGGCAGTATCTGATGAAGAACTTGCAGCAAGAAAAGCAAAATGGCAGCCACGTGAACCGAAGGTTACAACAGGCTACTTAAAGAGATATGCTTCATTAGTAACCTCAGGAAACAGAGGGGCTGTTCTTCAGGTACCGGAAAATGAACAGTAACAAAAAGGTCAGTGGGTACCGGTATGAAAAATAGAATATAAAGGAAGGAAAGATACATGAAGTTAAATGGCTCAGAAATCATTGTAGAATGTTTAAAAGAACAAAATGTGGATACAATTTTTGGTTATCCGGGCGGCGCAATTCTGAATGTATACGATGCGTTATACAAACATTCAGATGAGATTACACATATTCTGACATCTCATGAACAGGGTGCTTCCCATGCAGCAGACGGTTATGCAAGAGCAACGGGAAAGGTTGGCGTATGTTTTGCAACATCCGGTCCGGGTGCGACAAACCTCGTAACGGGAATTGCCACAGCATATATGGATTCGATTCCGGTTGTTGCAATTACCTGTAATGTAACCGTTCCGCTGTTAGGTAAGGACAGCTTTCAGGAAATCGATATTGCAGGTGTGACAATGCCGATTACAAAGCATAACTTTATTGTTAAAGACGTAACAAAGCTGGCAGACGTTATCCGTGCGGCGTTCCGGATTGCAAAGGAAGGCAGACCGGGTCCTGTTTTAATTGATGTAACAAAGGATGTAACGGCAGCAGAATGTGATTATATCAAGGAAACGCCGAAGACAATTGAACGTCAGACAGATACGATTAAAGAAGAAGATGTGGAACGTGCCGTTGAAATGATTAAGGCATCAAAGCGTCCATACGTTTTTGTCGGCGGTGGTGTCATTGCTTCGGATGCTTCTGATGAGCTGGCGAGATTTGTAAAGAAGATTGATGCGCCGGTTGCAGATTCCCTGATGGGCAAAGGCGCATTTGACGGAACAGACCCGCATTATACAGGGATGCTTGGTATGCATGGTACAAAGACGTCTAACTTCGGAGTATCTGAATGTGACCTGCTGATTGCCATTGGTGCGAGATTCTCAGACCGTGTAACCGGTAATGCAAATAAATTTGCAAAAAATGCAAAGATTCTTCACTTTGATATCGATGCAGCAGAGATTAATAAGAATATCCATTCTGATGCAAGCGTTGTCGGTGATGCCCTTGAAATCTTAAAACGTGTCAATGCAAAGTTAGAACAGCAGGACAGACATGAGTGGCTGGAACATATCCACGATTATGAGAAACAGTATCCGATGGCATATCGTAAG
>ERZ791812.485-NODE-485-length-21261-cov-8.637838_pt1 | contig 21261 bp, 18 predicted proteins | sample MGYA00510303_ERZ791812 | MGnify/ENA primary metagenome ERZ791812 (study PRJEB30046, sample SAMN00791985) | human gut metagenome | study: EMG produced TPA metagenomics assembly of the A metagenome-wide association study of gut microbiota in type 2... | reverse complement strand
ATAATATTTATTTTATCATAGTTCACACAAAAAACACCCCAGAACCGAAGTTCTGAGGTGTAATATACTCTTGATATTCTCTTTTCGAAAATTTATCTCTTTGTTAACGTTTAGAGAACAAGAAAAGCCCAGAAATAGAGGATTTGTGTGCACCAGTGTTGCATATGTGTTGTATGCTGTTGGCTGCCCACACATTCCCAGAGCTACTCATCACTTTAGCAAATAAAGGATTAATACTATGAAAATACATTTTCTTACTATAACCAGTACAAGAACGGAATTGATATTGCTTTTGCTGATAATACACTTCTATTCTTATCCTGTGCAGAGGCTGAAAAGAATCTCCATACTACACCTAACTCTCAAAGGCTTATTGATAACCTTGCGATTGATAATCCTCTTATGTATGCTGCACTTGCTCTTGATTGTGAGTTGCAAGATTGGGCTGATGCTATGGATGAGGATTGAAGTCCGTATGTACTTCTTCGCAAGAATTTTCATTAGTATGTTCAAAAAAGTTTTGAACATGTTCATTAATATCATTTACTAAGGAATCTACAGATTCTTTTTCTGTATCTGAAAAATCTCCATCATATTCTGCATCTTCAAGTTTTTTATTCTCATAAAGTTCTTTTATCATTTCAATATAAGAAAATGATTTTTCCTCATCATTAATTTTTACTTTTATTGAGTATTCATCATTCTCCTTTTTTAGTTTCCACTTCATCCTTCATTCTCCTTAAACGATTTCAAATTATATTTTTTTACCCTTTTCTTTATAGATGATTTTCCACCATCCGTAATTTCTGCGATATAATCTACAATAGATTTATTATCAATATTTCCTTCTAGCGGTTGCGAACAAATTTTTATTTTACCCTTATCATTTCTACACAACACGATATTTTGTGCATCTCCCAGCATCGGTATAGTGGCATTGTGTGATACAAGAATAATTTGTTTTCTACGCTTAACGTCTTTTATAAGATTTATTAAATTTCTGTTAATATAATTTGTTGCCAAATTATCCTCTGGTTGATCAATAATTATTGGTGCATAATCTCGTTCATATCCTAAAATCAAATCCAATACTACCGCTGATTTCCATCCTGGACTCAATTTATCAAAATCCTGACCATCTGCTGTTAATATCTTATATTTTCTTTTATTCAATCCACTAATTTTTTCATATAGCCTATTGATGAAGTCATCATAATCTTTAACTTTTGGCGATTGTCCTCTAAAATTGCATTTAAATAACATTTCAGGTTCAATACTTTGAAAGTCTGATATTTTTTTATCTGACTTCAATAATGAATTTATAGAATCGCATATTATATCTGGTGTTAATTCAAACGAGTTCTCAATACTCAATTTATGACCTCTGACAACAATTTCTTTTGTTTTACATCCTACGTTATAATTTGAAATATACTTAAGTTCTTTATTAAATACATAAATTTCGTGCAAATACTTATCAATTAAAGTAATCAGCTTTTCACGGCTTACATTTCTACTTTGCCCCTCCTGGTTTGTGAGAGCCAATTTTTTATCCATATTTTCTTTGTGATTCTTCACCTCACCAGTCACTTCATCTGTAAACTTTGAAATATCCGCTAATCTGCTAATTTCATTTTTTATCGTTATAATTTCCGCACTAACATCTCGCGCAAACGCATTAGTATTCAAAAGATTTTGTAATTCATCAAGTAACTCTATATACTTTATTTTATCAGCTTCCTGAAATCTACAATATTCTAATTGCAATGTACTAGGCTCAAATACAGCCAATATGTTTTTTTGAATCTTTTGCGCTACTATTAATCTGTTAGGCGTAGGTACTTTCTTCAAGTCCTCTTGAATACCATCTATATTACGAACTGAATCTACCAAAGAATTTATATGCTCTTTAAAATCCACTAATTTATTTCTTATCATAGCATCAATATCAGCACCCCCAGGAAACACTTTCGCAATTATTGGAATATCATTAATATCTTTATCTTTATTTTGAAGTATGGAAACAATAAAGTTTTGATTAATATAATGCGGAACTATGCCAGACGGATTTTCAATTAATATTTTTTAAGTATCAAATTCCTGATATTGATTATCTTCATAATCATTGTTTAATTTCCTATATATTGAATCAACAAATAGTGTTTTCCCACTAGACGAACCACCAATCACAACATTTAACCCAGGAGTTAATTTTACATCCATTTCTATTCTGTCATTTTGCAAAACAACAGATCCTATACATTCATTCCATAATTGTGGCATTTTATCCGCATAAACCAAACGTGTTGATTCTGATAATGACAATCTCAATCCTTCAAAAGTAGGTGAAGCAAACATCCATGTTGGCGTAAATTTTTCTGCGTCTTTACTTTTAGCCTCTGGGTATCTTTCTGGATTATAATTATCTGAGCAAGTCAACAAATTAATAAATTCATTTATTCCTAGTCTCTTAAAATATTCTATAGTTTCCTCTAACCCAGAACTACTTCTCGCGGTGAATCCATCAAATTGATTATAATAAATACTTTTCTCAAGTGTAGTATCAAATCTTTTTCCTTTTTTTATCGCTTTATCAAATGTTCTATGCGATTGTCCACCATGTGGTAACAATAAATAATCATATCCATCGAATTCATTTGAAATCGTTTCTATTGTCGGAATATTCGCAGTTGAATCTGTAACACATTTATCTGGATATAATCTATCAAGAATTGTATTTATTTCATCAATATAACTACCTTCAATTGGCAAATTTAAAAGGAGATGACAATGATATGGTGGACATTCTTCATACTTTCTTATATGTAATTCAACTCCCAATATTAAATGCTCCACTTTATCTTTTAGTGCTAAATAAGCAGCTTTATTAATGGTGTTATGGTCTGTTAGCGATAAGACCACTTCAGCATCTCCTGCTATTTTACGAACATTTTCCATCAATATATCACAATTATATGTATCATTTAAATTATTTGCATCTTCCGATGTATGAATATGTATATCAATATATATAGGTTTCATTTTTCTTTCCTCTGTACTTAATACTTAATTGCAGTGTCATTTTACACAATGTCTTGTATGTTGCATTGAAAGTAGTGATTCTTTAATACAATCATACAGTTCTTCATGTCCTATTGATTGGAGTACTTTTTTATCAAATGCTTGCCTATCCTTATTTGATAATTCATCCTGAATATCCATGACATCACGATTTTTGATTTTTGAAAATAATTCTATTATCTCTTCAGAATCTTCTTTTGAAATCAAATTAGGGTTAATCATGTATATTTTTTGAAACCCAGTCTTATTTATATCTAAAACTCCCTGTCCTCTACCAAACCCATTTGCTTCAATTGCAAACATTCCATATAATGAATTAAGCAATGCAAAAACAAGATCTCTATTGGCTACGGAGTCTTTATATTTCATAGCTATTAATCTTTGATCAACAAGTACACTTTCACTTAATTCTGCAATAAAGAGTCTTTTGTCAGGATTCTCTGATGTAACTAAATCGGCTCTATTAGTTGATGGCATTTGATACCATGGTGAATAGTTAATACTTTTGGCTAATGGTTCATATTTCTCATTTGAGAATTTACGAATCCATTTTAATGTGTCTTCTTCTCCCTCTTCTTTCAACTGTTCAATTGTCTTATCACAGCAAAATGCCTTCATATTTGGAGATGCTATATATTTTTTTATATTTCTCGACGACTTCAACATTGGATATAAAAATTTGTCTGCTATTGATGTTTCACCCTTTATATAAAAAACTTTATTTTGACCTGTTCGCTCCCCTCTAATCATACTTAATTCATTGGTAATTGGTTCAATATATTTCTGTATTTCTTTAATCCATGAAATATTATGGAATAATGCATTTAATGAAATTCCATACTGCATAATATTATCAATATCACTAAGTGAATATTCTTTCATAGTTGCAACTGATTCATCAATAACTTCATGAAGAACAATACTATTAATTAAAGTTTCTTTATCCTCATCCTCGATTGTATTTATATCCTTATTTGTCAACCAAAATCTAATCCGCTCTGTTTTATCTGGAATACTAATTTCTTTTTTCTTTAAAATAAGTATAGTTCCGATAACATCCGCATTATTAAACCATCTCTTGCAATTACTTATAATCACTGATTCAATAACGTAATAATACTGCAATGCTTCAAAAAACTTTTTCCCAATATCTGTTCCTAACCAAGAGTTTGAAATAATAATCCCAAGTTTTCCGTCCTTTTCCAATAGCTCATATATTTTAAATGGTAAATAATTATATAAATCCGTTTTTCCAAGCGTAAATTCAATGCCAGTAATATTTGTTATCTTTTCTCTGCATTGAGCAATATATTCCTGTTCATCATCAGCAACTTTATTGTATTCTACGAAAGGCAAATTTGATACAATAGTTCCAAATTGTGGAATAATTTTTTCTATATCACTACCATCTATTGGATTTTTTATTTTAATCTTATCTCCGGTCTCTACCTCAAATATATCCATTGTAAACACATTAATCGGTATATTTAATGCATGAATATCTGTAACCGCAATATTAGCAATCTGTAATGGATATGCATACTTATCTGACACCCAAGTTGTCATAAACGCTTTATCCGCCCTATGTATTCTTTTGGCTTTATTATCAATAATTGCTTTTGCAATCGTACCTGTACCAGCACACAAATCAGCACAATCCTTGTTCCAATCTTGCACAGTAATTTGACACAAAATATCTGCCAAACGATATGGTGTCGCATATTGTCCACGAATCTCTCTCTTTGCAGTATTTACAGTCTTTTCAAGTATATCTTGTAATACTCCTTGCTCTATTTTTTCAATGTTATTTTCAATTAAAAATTGATTATAATCAACAATATCAATCCATGTATCTTCTGGTATTACATCATTAAATTCCAATGGCTTAAATACATTATAAAAATCTCCTTGTTCTACTATATGTTCAATAATATTATTCCCATCATTAGGAGATGTTGTGTAATCAATATCTTTTATGGCATATGCACAATTATGATACTTTTTGATTGCATTAGCAAACATAACTCGATTTGTCCAATTTAACAACACTGACTTAGCATATGCCGAATACATATTATTCTCATCTTTATCGTATTCTTCATGAAATGCATTCCACCAAACCTTTAGTCTGCGTTCCATCTGCATATTCTTGCCAGACTCAATCATAATATTTTCAGCTACTAACTCTTTATTTCGCTGAATCAATTCTGTCATTAATCCATCTGATATTGTATTTACAATAGACGATGTTACAATTCTTTCATTAACAAGATACTCATTTACTGTCATTACAATTTCTTTTATAACAGGTAACCACTCTGCTTTGTATGTAGCAACATCTTCTCTTGATTTAATATGACTTGTTCCGTCCCATACTTTGGCTTCCTCAAAAAAGCCTTGTTTATTCTGTATATATAATTTTCCATAGGTAAAATTCCATATTACAAAGCTGTTCAATCCTAATGCTTTTGCCTTTCTTGTCGCATCTGCAATCAATGCTTCATCTGTAATCAATACATCCGGCATTTTAAGTTCCCAACCTTGAAGTATTTTAGTTTGTGCCTCATCTTCGTACAACAAAACATCTGGAAACATACTTTTCTTATTTACAGAAAGCGTACTTTCTCCACCTGCGCTCTTAATCTTTAACCCCAAGCCATTAAGCATCACTTTAATCTCTGTGATTATTACAATTGCCCAACTTCTTTCATTTCTTCTGATAATTGTCCCCATGCGAATCACCTTTACCTTTCTTTGAATTCTGCTATAAGATTTTCCTCTTTAATATATTTACGAGTTTTTTTATCCAAACCTTCCCACGCCAAGAATAATCTTCTTTTTGCTACATCGATATAATCTATTTCTTCTTTTTTGAATAGCGCAACATCTTCATTTTTTTCAATCCCAATAAAATTTCTTCCCTCCATCAACGCTGCTACTAAAAATGATCCACTACCAAAAGTGTTATCAAGTACCACATCCCCTGGATTAGTATATGTTCTCACCATGTACCTGCCTAATTCTATAGGTTTTTGAGTGGGATGAAGAACTGCTCCTTCAGATTCTGCTGTTTTAATATAAATTACATCTGTAGGATAACGTTCTCCATCACTTGCCACATGTACTGGTTCAAAGTCCCCATAATTGCCACTTAGCTGATTTTTTCTTACCCCCTTATCATAAGGTTCTCCTTTTGTCATTTGAGGATGATATGTTGGCTGTTTTTTATAAAAAACGCAAACATCTTCATGTTTTCTTAATGGTTGCTTTTTAGCATTCAAAAAATTAGTTGGCTTTGATTTTTCCCATACCCACTTATACTTATAAATATTAGGCTGGCTCAAAATCAACTTTGCAGTAAAAACTCCATTAGATGTTAAGACAATTGCCCCATTTGGTTTTATTATTCGATTATATTGTTTCCATAACTCATCTAAAGGAATATAACTATCCCATTTATTTTGTGTCATACCATATGGTAAATCACACAAAATCATATCCACACTTCCATCTGGTATCTTTTTCATGTACTCTAAGCAATCGCCTTCAAATAATTTGTTGATCACATTACTCATATCTATATTATTCTTTTCACTATTCATGTCTTATTTCCTCGAACATATTTTCTATTCATAATATATCATTTCATTTTGCCGAACGCAAGTTCTTATGTCTTTTTTTTTATATAAAAATCCAAAACAAATTTTAACATATATCTTCCGTTTTTTCCACTTATAAAGAAAACACCTTTATTGCACTTTAGGAGTATCACAAAGGCTATTAAAACTTTTTTGGTCGCAATAGCCTTTGATAATTTTTATCTTCCCTCATACACCTCCCACAGTCTCTTCTGCTCTGCTCCTATCCTCAATATCTCCTGCAAGTCTCTTGCCATTGCCTCAACATTAGCGTCCATCTGTTCAACATTACCAGTACGATTACCTGCTGTAATCTCCCATTGAACACTCTCTTTAGAATAATATTTCTTAGTATCCACATCCATATATCCATACAAAGAATATGAATAACCATTACTTTTCTCTAGAAATACCGGTGCAACTTCCCCTCAAGAAGTTTTCCATCTCATCAGCCTTGGAAACCAGCACAAACCTTCTTTTATCAGTTCTTTAAATGCCTCAAGCAGCTTGCCCAGCTCATTAAATATTCCACGAAATGAATTTCCTGCCTCTATTGTCTTATCTGCTTCAACCTGATTGACATATTCTTCTATTGTAGGTGCAAACAATCTGAATGACGATACAAAATTTTTGATTCTATCAAGTAATTTTGCAGCATCTCTGAAATGCTTGATTTGAAGAAAGAGAATGTTCATCTAAATGAACAGTATTTTGATGTTATCTGTAGTAAAACAGAAAATGGTATCAGAAAAGTTCCAATAGCAGACAAAGTTCTGCCATATTACAAAGCTTGGTATGAATCCTGCCCCGAATGTGAATATCTGCTTCATACAGAAGACGGAAAACATTTTGAATACAGAAACTACTATGATAGCTATTTTAAGCCTTTTATGGAACAACTTAATATTAATCGTACACTGCATTGCTGTAGACACACATGTATCTCAATGTTAGCAGAAGCCGGTACTAACCAGACGATTATCAAAAAGATTGTGGGACACTCAGGTGCTATGACACTGACTGAGAAAGTATATACCAACTTTGATATAAAGGAGCTTGTAGATGCGATTAATAAGATTGCGAAAACAATCGATGCCATTCGCAGATTGCAAAACAATCTTGCTCATGACATACAAAAAGGACATTTCCCAGTATCTCTACTGAAAAATGTCCTATACATATCAATATCTTTGTTGCATACCTGCTGCATATGTGTTGCATTCGATGTAAATTCCAGCACATCTGACGGCATTCCACAACTTCTGTAACCCTTGAAAAATGGGCTTTTCTTGATATCTTCGTTCTTGAAAGATTATCTCTTTGAGAACTGTGGTGCACGTCTAGCTGCTTTGAGACCGTATTGCGCGAGTTTTTGAGCTGTTTTTCCTTGATATTCCGGGCTTTTCCGGCTTTCTGCTTCTCAGTTATCCGGTGTGCGGACCATAAAAAACGGCCTTTTTTCATTCAGCGATAGCCTGATGAAACGCACCATTTACTACCCCAAACAACTCCTCTGGTTTATTATACTTCACTTTTGCATAGATGTCCATAGTTGTTTTGCTGTTTTCGTGTCCGGCAAGGTATTGTACTGTCTTTGGATCAACGCCCGCATAGAGAAGATTGGTGATGTAAGTGTGCCGCAGCTGATGAGGTGTCACATCAAAGTCCAGCGTATATTTGATTTGGGGTTGATTCTTCTGGGTCATACCCAGCGTTGGAGTAACCGTATATTTGATACTCTCCCCATTTACATACTTATAATAGTTCCGGGGCTTAGTGGAGCGGACAACGACATACTGCCACACTCTTTGGAACTGCGAGGCAGCCAGTGGCTCTCCTTTGCTGTCAGCGATCACATAATCTGATATGGAATTTTCTTTCGTTTCTCTCAGACAGTCCACCAAACACTTCGGTATCGGAATATCCCTTTTTGCCGCCGGAGTCTTTAGCACCGTAGAAACCACGGGTCTGTTATGCTCTGTACGCCATGCCCGCCTCACCGATAGATAAGGTGTATCCTCGTCCAGAAACACACAATCCCATTGCAGTGCAAGAATTTCTTCCCGACGCAGACCGGAATACAAACCGAGCATAATAAACAAATATGGAGGAAGCTCCTTGACTGTATCCAGAAGCACGGCTACCTGCTGATCTGTCAATGCCTCCTTCTTTTTTGTCGGTTTTCCGCCTTTACCGGATATTCCCGCACAGGGATTGTGTTCAAGAATTTGGTTTCTCTCTGCCGCATAAAAAATGCACTTGAGCAGCATATTGACCTTATTGTATAAGCCTTCCGATTTCTTTGACAATGGAACAAGAGCCAGCCGAATATCGTCAGCAGTCACTTCTTCCATATACATCTCTCCCAGAGGTTTGATGATATAGTTTGTCATATCCCTCGTATAACCTCTGAGTGTAGACGCAGACACCTTTGCCGACTGCATCAGCAGCCACTTCTCTCCATACTCAGCTACTGTCGGGTGCTGCCGGTGAAAGATAATTTCTTCCACCTTCTTCCGGGCCTCTAACTGCTTCTCATACAATTCTTCACAAGTAGCGGCATACAAACTCAACTCTTTGCCATCTGCATCCGTAATCCTGGTTCTGTAATACTGGATTCCTTTCAATGTAATGGTCCCATACTTCGGGATCTGTGTTTTCTTTTTTGCCATCTTTGATCGTCCTTTCTTGATAATGTGTAGTCTCCGTATCTACACTCTCTTTTTATCAGAAAGCCTCGATTTAATCAAAGATACGGCTGATGTAAAACAAAGAGCGAGACATCCTTGCCTCGCTCCTGCTTTACTTCCTATTTTATTATTACTGTGCTGCGTCCCAGCTTGCAAACGCGCAACTCATTGATCTGACCAGCTCATCTGGTCTGTTGTACTTAACCTTTGCATAAATGTCCATGGTAATCTTGCTGCTTTCATGGCCTGCCAGGTATTGAACCGTTTTGGGATCTACCGATGCATGAATGAGATTGGTAATGTAAGTATGCCGCAGCTGATGGGGTGTTACTTCAAAGTCCAGACTGTAAACCACTTTTCCGTTATGAGCAGCCTTTTCCCCCAAGACAGGTGTGACAGTATGCTTTACTCTTTTTCCATCTTCATACCGATAATAGCTCCGCTCCTTGACCGTCCTCGTAACAATATACTGCCAAAGTCGCTTAAACTGCGTGTAGGACAGCGGTTCGCCGTCCCGGTTTGAAACCACATACTCCGAAGTCGATGTTTCCTTTGCTGCTTTCAAACACTCAGCCAAGCAAACAGGAAGAGGGATATTTCTCTCCGCAGCCTTGGTTTTCAATTCGTCTGAGATTACCGGTCTGTTGTGTTCTGTGTGCCATGCCCGCCTTACCGTCAGATATGGAGTATCCGTATCCAGATATACTGAATCCCATTGCAGAGCAAGAATTTCTTCCCGGCGCAGCCCTGCATATAAACCAATCATGACAAAGACATAAGGCGGCAAATCTCGGATAGCATCCAAAAGGCGTGCTGCCTGTTCATCTGTCAAAGCCTGACGATCCTCTTGTGGAACACCGCCACCTTTTGTCGTGAGATAAATCGTCGGGTTATGGTCAATGATCCTGCTTTCCATCGCTGCGCGAAAGATAGATTTGTAAAGGATTACCACAGATTTATAAACCGATGCAGATTTCTTGGAAACCGGAACAAGGGCAAGCTGAATATCATCCAGGCTAACCTCACCCATCCGTTTATCTCCCAATTCCGCTATAATATGCCGCCTGACCTTTGAGGTGTAATCCGTCAAAGTAGTAGCTCGTACATGAACCGACTGCATCAGCAGCCACTTTTCACAATACTCTGCAACTGTGGGCGTTTTCCGATGAAAAGTGGCATTCTCAATCTGTTCCAACGCAAGCGTTTCTTTGTTGTATAGTTCTTCAGGTGTTTTTGCGTAGATAGCTACGAGCTTACCATTCGCGTCTTTGATTCTGGTCCTATAATATAGGACACCTCTTTTCATAACTGTGCCATATTGAGGAAGCATTATTTTCCTATTTGCCAATTCCTCCACCTCCTAAGAATATACTCCAGCGCTGTATCTATGTTTTATCAGACCATTATGATTTCGACAAGGATACGGACCGGCTCACACTCCAGCTCTGCGAGGTTTACGATAAGTTGCGTTCTTTTCTGCTGGCTTTGCTCTGTGGGTGCATTTTGCGATATACTCCTGAAGGCCCGCTGAGGTAAAGTACACACAGCCATTCTGCACATATTGCACATAAGAAATAAGACCATTGTTACGGGCCGCGTCCAGCGTTGCAATGCTGATACCCAAAATTTCTGCTGCTTCTTTTCGCGTAATAAGTTTTTCCATAAAGCATATTTCCTCCAATCCGTCAAGTTTGTCATCGTGTTTGTTCAAAATCACATGAATACGCTGGCAGCCGAAACTGCCAGCGCATGGTATCTGATTTTGAACAGGAAACTGCAAACGCTTCCTATTTATAAAACTCAGCTTTCGTCACATTTGCCACGCCCCCTGACGATGGGAACACAACAGGTCTCCGCTGGCGCGGCTGTCATAACTCCGCAGCATCGTTCGTATCGTGTGCCGCAGGGTTCCCCCCAAGTCTTTGGCGGGCCGTGAGGAAGTATCTTTAAGCCCCCATGCAGTCATCGCGCCGAATCTGCCACAATCCGTTTTATGAAATCGTAGATCGCTCCGAAGCAGTTCTTTCATCACCTCCCTGACTGCTCCATCTTCGCGGCGTTTCACATTCGCTCGTACATGAGTTATGTACCTGTTGTGCTGTCTATTCGATTGTCAATGTACTGATGAAGGAGGAAAACTTGTCCTTCTTATTAACACTGACAAAAAAGGCAAAAAACAGGCGCATCAAATGAAATTTTATCAAAAATATTTTACAAGCTGCTTTAATCCACGGCGGATACTGTCTCGGACACGGCTTGGGTCTACACCTTCTACCCCGGCAATTTCATTTACCGTCATTCCCAGGTAATATCGGGCATAAATCCTCTTTGCCTGTTTTTCCGGTAAATTCATCACAGCAGAATAGACCTGCTCCTGAAGCTGTTTTTCCTCCAGAAGCATCTCCGGTGTTTTCGGCTTCAACAGCACCGCATTTTCAATGCCATTCTCGCAATCCAGAGAATACTGTGCTTTATAACGATACATCTTTCGCTCATACGCAGCCTCCGCACGTTCAGCTGCTCGAATAGTCTCCATTACTTCCTCTGTCACATCTACAAAAAAGTCTGTTGTATAAACATCAGGATAAAGTTCCCGAAGGTTAATTTTCTTCATTATGTACCTCCATTTCGATTCACGGGTGATTGACGAGTGAATCGAATGGAGGTGGGGAACGACACCGGTATACAGCCGGATTATCTCCGAAAAAAAGGCAACAAAAAACGCCAGATTCCCGCAATGGGAAACTGGCGCACCAAGAACAGTCATTATTATGCTGAATCACATGGAACGATAATGCCGATGCAATGCTATACTTGCCCGGAGGAGGGGCAATGCTTTTTTTAATTGATGTAGATCATGGGAGCTTTGAAAAAGCAAAAGAGACACGGCAAATTAACCTCCAAGCGGCTACCGTGTCCCTGCAAGTCGTCATTAGTTTGTGTAAACGCAAAGAAACGGCGGCTCTGAAATTGTCCTTCAAAACCGCCGATTGAGTTCAAACCTTAAAATAGCGCACGAAATTATCTGCCCCAGTCAACGGTTTTTTTCTTTCCCCGGACGGGGCAGATAACTTATTATGCAGAGCGGAGCCGATGTGCGCTAATCGGTTCCTTGTACTTTCTCCTTCAGCTTTCGGAAAGATGTATCACTGATGGCGTGTTCAATCCGGCAGGCGTCTTGTTCCGCTGTTTCCTGATCGACGCCAGCAGCGATAAACTGCTCCATAAAAAACAAATGGCGTTCATAGATTTTCTCGGCAATCTCCCGACCTATGACGGTCAGATGAAGGAACCCATCATCATCCACGGTCAGAAAACCTCCATTTTTCAAAACGCCTACCGCATGGCTGATACTCGGTTTGCTAAAGCCCATGTGCCGGGCAAGGTCAATGGAGCGGACCATGCCCATTTTCTTTTGTAGAACAAGGATAGCCTCCAGATAATCCTCCCCAGACGCATGAATCTTCATCAGTTCCTCCTTTATGCTTATTGTTGAATCCTCCAGCCCTCAGCCTGTTCCCGAATCTTAATAAATTCCTGATAGGTTCCCCTTTGAGCCAGCAATTCCTTATGGGTTCCTTTCTGCACGACGGTTCCACCATCAATGACAAGAATTTGATCCGCATTTTCAATCGTCGCCAGTCTATGGGCAATCGTTATGATTGTTTTACCATGTGTCAGTGCGGAAATAGCCTCTTGAATCAAATGCTCATTCTCTGGGTCAATGCTGGCCGTGGCCTCGTCCAAAATGACAATCGGCGCATCTTTCAGCATGGCTCTGGCAATCGAAATCCGCTGCTTTTCACCGCCGGAAAGAGAAGAACCGCCCTCCCCAATGACGGTATCATATCCATCTGGCAAGGCCATAATAAAGTCATGGCAGCGCGCTTCTTTTGCAGCGGCAATCATCTGTTCCTCCGAAGCGTCCGGGCTGCCGAATTTGATATTGTTACGGATTGTATCCCGGAACAGATATACATTCTGGAACACCATACTGATATTTTTTAGTAAGCTGTCACAGGTAAATTCTCGAATATCTGTTTCTCCTAAAGTGATTTTTCCGGCGTCAACATCATAAAAACGTGCAATCAGGCTACACAGGGTAGACTTGCCGCTCCCGGAGGGACCTACAATCGCTGTTGTGGTATTCTGCGGAATCGTGAAATTCACATCATGCAATACAGTCCGTTTATCGTAACCAAAGGATACATCCTGAAAAGTAATGTCATACGAGGTCGGTGTAATATCTTTTCCGTCTTGGTCGATATATTCTGCATTTTCCAGAGCTTCCAGCTTATTCATAGCGGAATCTATAAGACCCAGCATGTGAGCCGCGTCGTTAATGTTTTCCACACTTCCAAAGATTACGAAAGAAAACAGAACAAACATCAGGAAATAAGCAAGACTCATTTGCCCGTTAAGTGTCTGCCATGCACAGATAAACACAATCCCCATAGATGCCAGTTTTAAGGAGAACAGATGCAAGCAGTTAAATGGCGTATAGCCTTTTTCTACTTTGATATGAATATTTTTCAAATCCGTATTTGCCTTGCGGAAACTTTCGATAGAAGCCCCTTCCTGTCCGAACGATTTAACGATGGACAGCCCGCGGATATATTCAATCGCAGAGCCAGACATATCCTCCATGGCCTGGTGCGTGATAGCAGCGGTCTTTTCACTATGCCTGCTGATACCATGTAAGGCCAATGAGGAAAAGGCAACGCCGACAACAGAAATCACTGCTGCGGCTGGACTCAGGAAAAGGAAACACAGAAGAATTGCAATAAACTTTGCATATCCGTTGATGATGATGTCAACCATCTTCATTCCCTGCAATTCAAGTGTGGATAGCTCCGTGGTAACACCTGTCAGAATATCGCCCACGCTGTTTTTAGAAAAATATCCCAGAGGAACCCTTTTCAGCACATCGCCTAAATGGATTCGCTGCCCTGCGGCTACTTCATAGCCAATGCTTTCCTGCAACACCGCCCGCAAATAAGAGAGTAGAAAGTTAAGCGCAATCGAGCCAACAATAATCCAAAGCGTCTGCCAGATCAGGGAGGATTCTATTGTGTTGCCTGCCCAATAAGCTGCGATTGCTTTATCAAGGGCATAAGCGGCAGCCATTGTAGGGATCGCCGTAGACAGGCTGCTGAAAAAGGAAAAAACAGAGCCAAGATAGAGGCGTCCCTTATATTTCCCCGCCCATTTAATGATCCGTTTCATAGACTTAAACATGAGCGGCCACCTCCTTCTTTTCACTCACAGACCAATTCTTCGCCCCGATGTGGGCTTTCCACATATCCGCATAAAGCGGACACCGCTTCAACAATTCTTCCTGCTTTCCGCAATCCACAATCCGGCCTTTTTTCAACACGACAATCTGATCTGCGTTCTGAATGGTGGAAAGGCGGTGGGCGATCACAAGAAGAGTTTTACCCTTTGATAACGCCATGATAGATTTCTGAATTTTATCTTCGTTCTGCGGGTCAGTAAATGCTGTCGCTTCATCCAAAATAACAATCGGGGCATTTTTTAGGATCGCCCTCGCAATCGCAATTCGCTGTTTTTCGCCGCCGGACAGCCTCTTTCCGGCATCACCGGCAGGGGTATCATATCCTTTGTCCAAACGCACAATAAATTCATCACAGCAGGCCGCTTTCGCCGCCGCATATACTTCTTCATCTGCGGCGTTTGGATTTCCAAGACGGATGTTTTCTTTCAGGGAGCAATTAAACAGGAAGTTATCCTGCGTCACAAAACTGACCAGTTCGGAAAGCTGGCGTATAGACAACTCTTTGATATTCTTCCCCCCAATGGTAATGTTGCCGCCTGTCACGTCCCAAAACCTTGCAATCAGACGGGCAATCGTTGATTTACCGCCGCCAGACGGTCCTACAAGTGCCGTAAAACTTCCCTCTGGCAATTCCAGGTTCACATCATGCAACACTTCATTTTGCTCGGAACCGTCATAGGAAAAGGTTACATGCTTCAACGCAATATCATTGTGAGGAATAGATACGATTTTCCCTGAATCCGGCAGTACAGGCAGGTTCAAAAGTTCATTTGCCGCCTCTACTGCATATTCCATAGACTTTGCTTCGTTAATGAAAGTGGTTGCTTTCATCAACGGTCCAACAATGCTGAGGGAAAGGATAATCCCCATTGCAAGCTCCGCAGGGGAGATACTTCCATTCTGCACCAGCAAAAGGCCGACAGGAAGAACCCCCAGGAGCGTTGTGGGCATAATCGCCATCATAAGGTTCATCGATTTCCATGTACTCTTAAACCATGCCAAGGTAAACTCTTTGAACGACTGGACAGCATTAACAAATTTTTCATAGGAGCTTGTGCTTTGGTTAAAGGCCTTTACAACCTCGATACCTTCCACATACTCGATAATAATACTGTTGACGTGGTTATTTGCCTCCATATAAGCGGCGTACTGGCTGTTATAGTTCCTCATAAGGAAAAACATAGGAATCATGGCCAGCACCGGAGCAATCAGAACCGCCAATCCCATGCGCCAGTCAATGACCATCATCCAGGTAAAAATTGCAACAGGGAGTAGGAGGTTAGAAGTCAATTCCGGGATCATGTGTGCCAAAGGCGGCTCTAAATCCTCCACCTTATCCATGATGATATTTTTCAGATAGCCGATTCGCCGCCCCATCACTTCGCCGAGAGGCGCTTTCATCAGCCGGTCCGCAATTTTAAGCCGGATTCCTTCCAAAATGGTATAGGCTGAAATATGCGCCAGGATCGTAGAGATTCCATGGCAGGCAACCCGCAGCAGGTAGCCCGCTGCTCCAACCAGACACCAAATCAGAATGCCATTCAGGGTCACATTCTGATTGATAAATGCCAGCAGGATTTCATATACAGCCCAAAAAGGAATAAACCCTCCTGCAACGCTCAGAATGGCGCAGAATACCGAAAGAGCCATTTTCCCCTTGCATGGTGCGGCGAAGGAAAACAGAATTTTCACCCAATTATCTTTTTGCTGCTTCATTACAATCACCTTCCTTCTTTTTAGTCAGCAAAGAAAAAAGGATGGGTAGTCTTTGCTAACCATCCTTATTGTAGCAGTATTCAATTCTTCTTTCCTCTCCAAAACGGCATTTATGCACCGTTTAGAAAAAAGATTTTCGATATTCCATCGGCGTCTGCCCTATCACCTGCCGGAAAGCTGTTGCAAATTTACTGGGGCTTTCATATCCCACAGCTCCGGCAATTTCCGCAATCCCTTTTTTGGAATCCTGCCGGAGCATTGTGGCAGCAACGTTCATCCGATAACGGCGAAGATAGGAATACATGGAATCTCCGTATATTTCCTTAAAGCAGGTTTTCATCCCCGTCAACGAAATCTGGAATCGTTCAGCTAATTCATCCATCGTGTAATGCTCCTGCAAATTTGCCGTAATAAGATCATGGATCGCTTTGATTTTTTCTACCTGACCTTTATAGAAATAAGGGCGATCTTCTTTGGAATCAGAAAACTGCAAAGCGTCCAGATATAAAAGCAGCTCCAGGGCTTTTACTTTATAGTAGTCACTTTTGATCTGCTGCGGGACAAAGTAAAGCTCTGAAAAAATATGTTCAATTCCTGGCTCATTATGAATCACAAACGGTTTCTTGTCATTGCAATACTTTTTTTGAAGCTCGTACAAATCAACAGAAAATCCGCCAAAAAAGTCTTTCAGCGCCGGCACAGCAATGTCCAGATCAAATCCCAGGGTCATCCCATGATAGTGGCAGAGTGGAAAGCAGAACCGTCCCGAATGGGAACGCCGGTCATCCACACGCATCTCATTCTCTTGCAAATAGCTATACGCATGATTGTCAATCTCGCTTTCGATCCGTCCCTCCCTGCAATGGTCTATATAGAGAAGCGAACTGTCCGTACTACTCTGAAAGTAGGAGGTACATTCTTTCAGGTGCATATCGCTATACATCACAAAAGCGCCATCAAAAATTTTGTGGGCTGTCATGGTTCCCTCGCCGCTCTCGTCAAAAAGCTGCAGGACAACGCAATCCTCAGTTTCAATGACATTTTTAACATTTGAGCCGCAGTTTATTTTACCATCAAACAGTTTGATTTCCGCCGCCTCCTTCCATCATAAAGAAATTAAATAACCGTTCCCGTCCTTCCGTATCCTGGAGGAAATAGCTTTCCTCCAATCTGCCGTTTTCCAGATGGATCACATAATTGCAGCACCTGAGTATAAATTCAGGATCATGGGTCACAATCACAATGGTTTTTCCTGAATCGGCAAGTCCTTTGACCGAATCGGCCACCTGCCTCATATGAAAGAGATCAAGGCCGCTGGTAGGTTCGTCAAATAGTATAACCGGACGTTCAGAGGCAATCGCAGAAGCAATCGCCACACGTTGTTTTTGCCCTCCCGAAAGCCCCATCGGATGGCAGGCTTTGTACGGGAGCAAATCCATTTCTGTCAAGATAGCCTCTGCCTTTGCCACATTTTCAGGCGATTCATCGGAATCTTTCCCCGGCATACTTAACAGGACTTCCTCTAAAACGCTCTCCGTAAAAAGCTGATGATTTACATCCTGCATGACCATATAGCATAGCTTCAGCCGCTGTTTGCTTGAATAGGAAGTACCATCTTTTTCGAGGATACCTTTACATCTTTTTTCCAATCCGCATAAGCAACGAGATAGTGTCGTTTTTCCGGCTCCATTGTGCCCGATGACCGCCGTTACATTTCCGGCAGGAAGCTCTATATTTTCCAGAGAAAGCGTTTCCGGCTGTTTCTTGTATGCGAAATGGAAGTGGTTCAGTTTCCATATCCCCTGCCCTGAATGTAGACTGGCAGGCTCAATGTCTGCAAACTCACCCAGGCCAAGAGGCCGTAATCCCATTTTAGCTTTTTCCGCCGCCGGAATCAACTGAAATTCCGGCAAAGTATAATCCCCTTGTATTTCCCCGTCGCTTAAATATATGATCCTGTCTGCCAGATCATAAAGATAGTAGAGCCGGTGCTCCGCAATAATAATTGTTTTGCCCTGTGACTTCAATATTTTTAACAGTTTCCGAAAATCAGCGATGGAATAGGCATCAAGGTTGGAAGATGGCTCGTCCAAAACAAATACATCCGGTTCCACAGCGGCGGCAGATCCACAGGCGATTTTTTGCTTTTCCCCACCGGAAAGGGAGAAAACACTTCTGTCCAGCAGATTTGTAAGGTTCAACTGCTCTGAGACCAGCTTTACCCGCTTTCGGATTTCTGCTTCTTCCAATCCATGGTTTTCACATCCAAAGGCAATTTCGCTGGTCGTATCCACATTAAAAAATTGAGAACGTGGATTCTGAAAAACAGAACCCACTTTTTTTGATATATCAAACAGGGAAAGCCCGCTCATATCTTCTCCATCAAGCATGACAGTGCCTTCCAGCTTTCCATCGTAATAATGAGGAATCAGTCCGTTAAACAGCCGTGTCAGTGTGGTTTTACCGCAGCCCGATGTTCCGCAGAGCAGTACAAAATCCCCGTCGTTAATAGACAGGTCAATATTTCTTAATGTTCCGTGTCCTTTCCTGTCCCCAATGTCAGTTTCATTTGGAGGGTAGGAAAAAGAAACTTTTTTACATTCGATCATAGGCCTACCTCCCTGTAATCATCGTGACAATAGGAATTGCAAAAGCCACCACACATAGCAGCAGGAAAAAAACATCCTGCACATGAAAGCCGATTTCGCAGATGTTTGTCCTCTTGACCGGACCGCCCAATCCTCTTGTCAGGGCTGCCGCATTTAATTCTTCCCCGATCTTGACGGAACACATGATAACAGGGACAAGCCTGTATTCCAGCATTGCACTGGCTTTGCCCCCGCCAAAACGGATTCCTCTCATTTTCATAGCGTCCCCTATGGCATTATATTCTTCTACAACAGTAGGGAAAAATCGGAATATCACGGACATAGGAATGATGATCTGCTCCGGTAAATGCAGCTTCTTCATGGCGGCAACAAACTCGCTGACCGTCGTCGTCCTGACCGTGATGTATCCCATCATAATCCCCGGCACAAACCGCATAAAGAAACCGCAGATTGCAACAACAAGAAAGTTAGGAAGGCCGGACAGGTGGGGGAGCGCCCATAGTTGCAATATATAGCTGCCGCCATATAAAACAAAATAGATAACCGATCCCTTCCACGATTTTTCCGTGAGCAGCAGGATCAATGGAACAGCAGCCAAAATAGGAGCAAACTGTTTAGAAGCAGCCCCACCTCCGCCGCTCAAGACAAAGAGGGCAATCGTGATAAGCAATGCCAACTTTGTCCGAGGGTCTAACGACAGGCCGGTTTCCTTTTTTTTGCTTGCTAACAATTCACGGCGCATTATGCAATACCCGCACGCTTAAAGTGCTTTTTGAAAATTTTCTGGCCGATCACACCGCCGATCACGCCGCAAACGAATCCGGCAATCAAAAGAAGGGGGAGCGTATATGCCGAGATATAGCTCATAATGGAATCTGCATACTCTTGTCCATAACCGCTGATTAGCTGCTGATAGTAGCTGTCCCGTGTTGCAACAATGGGAATGTAGTTTCCGATGATCCACATGGAAAAAACACCATGCGATATGATTCCTTTTTTTGCACTCTTATAATCGCCGGATTTCAAAACAAGATCAGCCAGGACACCGAACACGGCACCGGTAATAATGCTCCAATACCCCATGCCGGTCAGCAACATTAAAATACCGCAGATCAGTCCTGTCAGCGATACCATTCCAAACTTCTGGACTTTAGAATAATACAGCATCATTACGATTCCGCCAATCAGCGGAACCAGCACGATCAGAAGCGGAAGAAAAATAGGGATAAATCCCAGCATGGCAATCGCCATCATCACCACAAAATAGATCGCAGTGAAGATTCCAACATTGATAAGGTCTTTTCCTTGTAGTTTATTCATTATTTGGTCCTCCTGTTTGCTTTTGTGTTAGCACGAACTAACCGCATTTCAGTATAGCAGATATGTCTGTATGTTTCTTCTCCAAAAAGGCATTTTCGCTCCAAATAGACAATTACTTTGCTTTTGTTATCTTTACGGGGAGTGATTGCCTGCGTGTGTGCGTGAACATAGAACTATTCAACATTGAACAGAGGCGGTTCTTGCATAATTTGAAATGGAAACAGCCAAAATCACCGCTTCAAATTGTAGTATTAGTAGAGGGAGAAATAGAAGGTAGGGTTTCGATAGCAAGCACAGCAAGCGAGTACCCGCTTGCGATTTTTCGGATTTTCAGGTCCCTTGCCCGAAAATGAAAAATGTTTGTTGGGATAATCTCAAACTCTTATGAAGAATGGAGGCAGCGCATGGCGAACCGAAAACGGAATATCCAGATGAATTTTATGTCACAGAGAATAAAAAACGGCTCATAGATGAGCGGATAAAACTGATAGCCTCCCTACCGCATTCTATATCATTCTCGTTTGGCAACGAACTAAAAGCTGAAATCTGCAATTCATCCTCATAGTTCAATTAGCAGCCGGAAACGCCATAATCATGGAGCAACCATGTTATCAAAAAGGAATCAGCATAATCAGTCCTGTTCTCAAGCACAATAAGGTTATTCCTTTGTGCAAATCGGAACGATAAAATATATTTGAGGTGAACGATTATGCCGATTGATGATTTAACTGCTTTAGGGCAGAAAATGAGAGAGGCCAGAAAGAATAAAGAACTGACACAACAGGAACTTTCCGATCTAAGCCATGTTTCTGTAAAGCAAATTGCCAATATCGAAAAAGGGAAAATGAACCCGTCCTATTTGATTTTGAGAGCATTGGCAAAGGTCCTGCACATCTCTTTAGATACGCTTA